>OLJF01000173.1_pt1 | contig 102835 bp, 96 predicted proteins | sample 1609751 | NCBI WGS metagenome assembly OLJF01 (sample SAMEA4350171, study PRJEB24818) | metagenome | biome: human; feature: gut; material: faeces | place: Denmark | collected 2013-09
TTGATATGGAAGATTAAATTTACGTTTCGTTGCACAGCAGATCAGGCAGATCAAAAGACCTGCCTGATAACATCTCTTTTGTTCAATTTTAGCTTGCCCCTACGGAATGCCCCAAAAAAACTCAACCTTTTTTAGCGCCTGTCCCTACTAATTGCCCCTAAAAAACTTTGGGAAACCCCACTAAACTTTGGAGACCCATTTTATCTTACATCAGTTTGGAGGTTTACACAAACTTTGGGATACTCCCGCGGGTTCCAAGACTTGTAGCTCTTATTCAAACTCTTAATTGTAAAGTTGTTTTGAGGTGTTTATGGTTGATTTTTGTGGATAAAATCCAGCAGTTTTGTCTGGATTCTACCTGTTGCGTGGATTTTTTAGAGATTGTATTGTCATTTTGTTGTCACTGAATATTACTGATTGCTTTATAATAATTTATTATGCTGGTTCTCAATTCAATACATTTTTCGTCTGACAAAACCAAATACTCACCATTATTTAACCTTTTAAACTGGTATTGTCCATCTTCACTTTTTTCTTCTCGCACATGTGCAAATATGTTCCTATCCGAAAGAAGCTCTATAAAATTCTTTATAATATTATATGTATCATCTTTTCCGTTAAGTACTTCATACACTTTAAGCAATACACGAAAATTCTTATTAGAATCCGTAATTGCCACATTCTCGACCAAATTTGAAACCTCGTATTTAGTATATTTTTCTTTAACTTCACACCATTGCAATTTTCCCTTATGAAAATCTGTTCCAAAAAAATCTTTAATTTTATCCGAATTACTACTATATGAATTGTAATAAAGCTTTGTGCAATCATTCATTAATTTATCAGCTTGCTCTGAACCTATTTTCATAAGTAATGTGTGTATTTTATCTTTAACTATATTATCTAATTCTGCTACGCATCCTAATACTAGTCCCCTTGAAGCCAAAGGTGTATTAGATCGCTTTATCATTTTTTCTATTAATTGTTTAATTCTTTCTTTTATTTCATTCTTATTTTCATCTCTTATAGCAAAAAATACTCCTTCAAATTCTCCCTTAGAACGGCTCGAAATTATTGCTTTTGAGTCAGATGAATAAAATAAAATATCAGTAGAATAATTTTCTCTAATTTTGGATATAAATTCTGGTCCTTTGTCTTCATTTCCAAATTTAAGATCAACTAAGAAAAGATCAACATCTTCTAATGAATTTTCTTCTAACTCATCTAATTCTTCGTATCTATCATGTTTCAATAGATATCCTTGTTCTTTAAGTATTTCTTGGATTTCTTCAATGTAATCTTCATACAAATCCGGATCATCATCAATTACAATTACCTTGTATGTTAAATCTCGTAACATTCCTATCCCTCAATTCTTTTGTTTTCTAAATTTCAATATTACCGAAATTCCATTATCTTCATTTGGCACTATTTCTATTTTGCCTTTTATATCATTCATATACTTCTTAGCATAAAACAAACCTAGCCCCGAACCATTTGTTGTTGTAACACCAAATTCAAACAAACTTTCTATATCCTGTATTGACTTATTAATACCATCACCGTTATCTATAAACTTAATAATGTGATACTCTTTCAATGTATCATCTGCTACTATTCTAAGTTTTGTTGCATTAGCCTTTATAGCATTTCCAACAATGTTATCTATCATCATAATGAACGATAATGGTTTTATTTTTATCATATGCTTCGAATCATCCATTTCAATATCACACTGGATACTTATATCACTTTTATCATAAATACATGAAAGAACATTATTTACATATTCACTTATAAACAAATTTAATTCAACTTGCTTAGAAGCATCATTATTATCTACTATCATTCCAGCTTTTGAAATAATTTTAGACACTGATAATATGCGCTGATTTGACACCACAGCCTTTTCGAGTTTTTTCATTCCCTTATCAGAATGCTGTACGACTTCACTCAAATCATCTAAATTTTCTTTTACTCGATTTGACATATTATATATACTGTGTATAGAGTTCATAATATTTTTATCCTCAACACCGCTCACATTAAGTATATATCGAGTTCTTTGTCGTTCTTTTTCTGCTCTTTCTTCTGCTCTTTTTTGTTTTTCTTCCGCTTCCTTTTTGCTTTGTTCTGCCTCTTTCTGTTTTGCCTCAGCTTCAGCTTTTTTTTGTTCCGCTTCTTTTGCTTGCTCTTCTGCCTTTCGACGAGCTTCTTCCTCTTGTTTACGTTTTTCTTCTTCTTGTTTCTTTAGACCGTCTTCATAATCTTCATTTTCTTTTCTGATTTTCTGTCCTATATCATTTCTTACTTTAAACAATGCATTAACAATCGGATCAATTAACGATATCAACAATTCCACACGTTCATCATCCAGAAAATCTTGACGACTTGATGTCGCAATATCTGGCAAATCATCATCATCTAATATATTGAAAGTTATATCTCCTTCTATATAATTAGCGCCAACCTGTGTACTAGGATGCATTTCAAAAAAATCAGCTACCGCCAATTTATTTCTAACATATATTCTTAATTTATTGGGTTGATAAATATCATTTCTTATAAAACTCTTATCTACAGCACTCTTTACTTCAATTGTTGAATGCACACCAATCCATCCACGCAATTCGTATTCTTTCTCTAGCAATTCTCCATTCTCTGTTTTAAAAAATTTTTTCCCTTTATAACTAAAATCATTCTTTCCGTAAACAATCGTATCCCTTTTTTTATTCGCAATATGCTCATATTTAGACAACCATGTAAACTGAATATATTCTCTGATACATTTATATTTACTATCTTCTGTATTATCATATATCGCATAAAAATTCTTAAATGCTACATTTTTTTCTACCTGTTCAAATTTAATTTCTGATTTATTATCTGTTTTTACAGCCACATATATTTTAGATGTCAATTCATCTACCAAATAATAATCCGCAAACACTCTTTTTAATGCTTCTATTCTCTTTGTTCCATTCCTTCTTAAATCAACGTTATTCAATACAATTGCTGTTCCTTGTTGATTTTTCTCCCATAATTTTTCATTTACCAAAGTAATCTTTTGACTAATTCTATCAAGTTTTGGAAAATCAGAATCTTGATATTTAGAAAGATTTATTTCCCATTGATTAATTATTGAGTCACCTTTCTTTTTGGTAAGAATATAGTAATTATTTGACAAATACAATGCTGCCAATTTACCTATACCCTTTCGTCCCATCACATTCTTTTTTTCATCTTCAAGAAGTTCCTCATCATTTCTCTTATTTCTACCTATCCACACATATTTACTCGCCAAATCATTATAATTCATGCCTATTCCGTCATCAATTATTTCGATAATCGAATGTTCCTTATCGGACATGTCAATGTATACATACACATTTTTTGCTTTTGCGTCCAAACCATTTGCAACCAATTCAGATATAGCATTAGCCGCATTACTATACAAGTTTTTTCCTAAAAGTTTTAGTGCCGCATACGAAAAATCAAAATAAATAGCATTATCCGTATTTTTACTATTAACTTCTTTTTTATTATTATGTTCTACCATGCCATCTATCCTTTCAATAATTTTTCAATCTGCTTAGCCAATTTCAGTGCCATTAGTGGCGGAACAGCATTTCCAATCTGTGTAGTCACACTTCCAACTCCACCTCTGAATTCAAACCAATCAGGAAACGATTGTATTCTAGCCCCCTCTCTAGGTGTTAATGCTCTATTTTGAGAATAATGTATACATCTTAACCCCGATGGTGCCGTCATATTATTTGTTATAGTAGGTGCCGGAATGTCTTCAATCAATCTACCATATGTATTCTTATAACCAGAGGTCAATCTATATTTTTTATCAACCACCCCATTTTCAACTAATTTATTGAAATCTTCCTTACCTTCTCCCTGTTTAACATTTTGAATTACAGTCCTTATCTTACCTCCATATACTCCACAGTAATGTTCTGTTAACACATTATTATGTCCCCGCATCAGCCGTTGATATTCATTTTGAGGCTGTGAGGTATAATTTGTAATATTTTGATTTTCTAAAACCACCGGCAAATCCGATATGGCATCTTTAACAGAAAGTTTATCAGCCTTAATTGCTGTTGGGTACTTCCATTCCATATCTAAATCCTTTCTGATTCCAACAACAAAAACTCTCTCCCTATTCTCCGGCACACCATAATCTACCGTATTAAGAACCTCACAACTAATATTGTACCCCAAATCATCTGTTATAAACGCAAACTTTTCTTTAATGATATCTATTATTTTTCTTCCATATCCCTCCACGACAGGATACTTTCGTTCACTCCCCGTTTCTTTATTCTTCTTTACCTCATATACAATATTTCCATCTTTATCCTTCTTATAGAATGTTTCTCTCATTGAAAGCATTCCTTTTACATTTTCAAAAAGAAAAATCTTAGGTTTAGCAATACTTAAAATTCTCAAATATTCTTCATATAACGTTGCTTTCTCATCAAATACCCGTTGACCTACTGTACTGAACGATTGACAAGGCGGTCCTCCAATTATCAAATCTACAGGCTCCTCTCCTATCATTTGTTCAATTGTATCTTTATCTAATTGCTTTATATCCTCGTTTATCATCCTTATGTCTGGAAAATTAGCTTTAAATGCCTCTGCCGCAAATGGATCTAGTTCGTTTGCAAAAACAAAAGAATTCTTTCTATTTCTCACAAACTTATTCTGTTTTATCCTATAATAGAAGCCAAAGGTCAATCCTCCTGCCCCCGAAAATAAATCTATAATTCTCATAAATCCACCTGCTCTACTTAGTTATTACTTTTCCATATCATGCCATCATTCTTTTCTGCTTACCTACATTACAAACAACAACATATTCAGCTTCTTCTTTTTCTTTCTCTAACTGCGCTTTCGCATACTCTGCTATCGGCTCTGCCACCGCCAAAGCCAATCTTACCGGTACTGCATTCCCGATTTGCTTATAAACCAAATCCAACTTTGCATTATCGTTTCTATTACTTGTTCCCCGGCTAAACTCATACCAATCAGGGAATGTCTGTATTCTGGCAATCTCTTTAACCGACAACCTTCTATTGTTTTCTTCACCATCGCTAAAGATATATTTATCCTTACCTACATGCACCATAGGCTCGCCTGCCGGATGGATAGGTGCCTGTCTACCAGATGCCTGAATCGTAAAACTTGGTTGTGACCAAAGTTTCTTTCGGTTACGTGACATAAAAATGGTCGAATACGAGCCGGTAAAATAATCTCCCGGATTATCTTCCAAATCACCAATCGCATCACGAAGCGTAACTACTTCTTTTAAGCCTTCAACACCATACCCATGTGTTGGTTCTGGACGTACATATTCAAAGTCTATATCATTTCTGACACCAACCAAAATCACTCGTTCTCTTATCTGTGGCACACCATATTCTGCCGAGTTTAAAAGTTTGTGATATATTGTATATCCCGCTGCTGCAAAATCCTGAACAATCTGTTTAAAAACCTCGCCCTTGCCAAGAGTCATCATTCCTTTTACATTCTCAGCCACAAAAATTTTCGGTTTGCTCTGCATCAAACAACGAATAAAATGCAAATATAAAAAGTTTCTCTTATCATCAACCAGTCTCGGTCCAGCCTCAGAAAAACCCGGACAAGGGAAACCTCCTAATACAATATCCGCCTTAGGAAACTCCTTTATCTTTCTTATATCGCTCTTGTCCATATATATATATTTACCCGCATTCTGTGCATAGGTTTCTCTTGCCTCATCAAATATATCGTTTACATAAATCGTATTAAACACATTATTATTAATGTTTTCATCAAAAACCTTTTTATCAGCAAATGCAGCTTCCATAACTTCTTCACCCATAACGGCTTTTAATCCAGCTAATTCAAATCCTAAATCAAGACCACCACATCCCGAAAACAATGACAGCAAGTTCCATTTATTCGGATCATAGTTGAGTTTATCAAACTCTATTTCTTCACTACAATCAGCAAACGCTTGTCTTTCTTCTTCAATTTTAGCATTCAAAAGTTCCTTGACTTCATCCACTTTATAATCTGGAGCCGGCTTAAATTTGCCACGCCCTCTTTCTTCTAAAATAACAGCCATGGTTTCACCTCTAAATTATTCTATCTGTCCCGGCATTGTCATCATCAATGTCGTCTGTTGTTTTAATGTTTAGCTTTTTCATATAATGCAACAACCTGTTCGCCACTTCATTTCCCTTAACAGTTAATGGCTGATCATACACCAATTCGGGAACAAGTCTATTGTCTTCAGCATTCCAATACACTTGAACCGAAAGTGGTCTGTCTCCATCCCATTTTCCAGCAAATGTACGATAATTCAATGCCTTACATGCAAAGTAAATATCAGGGTGCATCTTCACATACTCTTTAATCGGAACCATTTTATCAATTACGTCTTGTGCCGAATTTACATTTTCATCCATCAATATGTAATCGGCTATGCCGCTATTCTCAATAACCTGTCCTGACACCATAGCATTTCGTTTATCATCTACCAAATTACTACCTGCATACACATCAATAACCTGTTCTTCTGTAAGTAGCATTTTACCTGATAAATCTCCACTATTTTTGTTTAAAAGCTCAAACTTCCATCCCAAAGTGATAGCGCCCTTTTCCGTTCTCTTAAACTTATTCTTATATATGAGCATTCTTTCTTCAAATCTATCACTTATAGCCATTGTCGATTGCTCAATAATATTTACCCAGTCCTCGCCGAATAATTGCTCTGCTCTATCTGCACTCATCTTATTCTCAATAAAATCAGCGTTTTCTTTTTTATATGATATTTTTATTTCCACCTTATCAGATGACGATTCTGCTAAAATATAAATATCTGTTTTAGGCTCACCTTTATGGCATGTTGGTTTTCCTGAAAGAATTATTTTATAATTCTTCTCTTGGAACACGAACTCTGTTCCTTCAGCCATAAATGCTAATATTCTTCTTTCTGCATCACCAAAATCACCCATAACAAGACCTCCTAGTATTGTTTTCTACATATCTCTTCTTTTCCTATGTTTTCAAATGAATTAACTTGTGGCTTTCCAATGTCTGTTGCATTTTTCTTAATAAACTCAAACAATTCAGGATAGTTTTCCAGATAATAATACATTTGAGGACATACAAAATTCGGATTAAACTTCCGAAGTGTTTCCAAGTCTATTTCCTTGGTCATCCGAAAAGATAAGATAGGCATGGCATATGTGTGTCTTGTAAGGAAATCATCTACCCTTTCACACACCTGTGCGTCTTCCTTGTATTCCTCTTTCCATGTGTTGATGTCTATTTTTCGTCCCAAATGAATCTTTCCCACTATCATTTTCATTGGACTACTCACATACATATATGCCAATATTTCTTCATCTGGAAATGTTCTTCTATATTCAAAAATCTTGCTTCCTTCTTTAATCCTGTTATACCATTCAGGTTTAAAGCTTAACAACATTGTCCGCATACCTTCTCCTATCCACCCAAGTCATAAGATTTAGCCATATAAATTATATCATATTAATAAGTCCAATAATCTGTACTCCGGCATCCAATTTTTCTGTGTAGTCCTTGCAGCTATTAGAAAAAAGTATACAAAAACTCAAAATAATTCTACCACAAATACTAGGTTTTCTCCACTACAAGATCTTAACAATTCTATTAATTTTGTATCACCTCCCCCTCCCCTCTCTAACCTTCTCGCCAATCCACTCCAGAAACTTATCAAGCATTGACTTTCCTTCAATCACAAACTTTTTCATAAATTCATACGCCTTATCCAGCTTCTCCTGCAGCCCCTTGTTTTCTTTTTTCAGATTTTGGTTTTCATACCTCAGCCGGATAACCTCTTCCTTTAGATAATAATCCCCATCACCCTGCTTTATCAGGTCATCCCTAAGTTTTTTAACCTCTGACAATTCTTCCTCTGCCTGAGCCAGTTTTTCATTTGCATTCTCAAATACTGCACGAGCCTTATTAAGTGCTACCTGCACATCTGCCAACTGTTTCTTTTTATCTGCAATAATATCTTCCAATTCCTGACCATCAGCAGCCAAAGCTTTATTATATTTTTCTTGTGCAACCCCTTCTTCCATGATTCTATCTTTCAGGGATGTTACTATCGCTAAGGTCTTTTCCGCTTCCTCTCGTTCTGTTTTCAGGCACATTTGTTGTTTATGAATCTCATCGTTCAACTGAGCTTCTCGTTCTTCTTTTAACTCAATTACAACACCGATATCTTCAAGCTCCTGCTCTAATTCTTTGACTTCCCGGCTACGCTCCTGCTTTTTATAATCCAAAACCGACAAATGTGGATTGTGTGTATCCAGTTTTTTCCAGCCAATACCGTATTTCTGCATTATCATGGCAATATCTTCTTTCTCTGCCTCCGACCACTGCTGCCATTCGGTATTACCCTTGCCCTCACTTTCAAAACCTCTGGAGGCAAGCGCACCCTTAAGGGAATTTTTTATTTCTAATCCTCTCTTGTTATCTGTTGAAAACGGTACAAAATCTATATGCACATGTGGCGTCTCTTCATCCATATGAATATAAGCCCCAAATACATATAGCTGTGGATTTCTGCGAATAAATAACTCCACATAATCTTGTAATGCCTTAACTGCAGTATCAGCCGCAGCACTGCCCACGCCGGTATCATCTCTGTTCCCTATCTGCACAATGACTTCATAAAAAAGCTTCTCCTGCTTGCTTCTTGAAATCTTGTCATAATAATTCTTAATCTGCCTGTCTTTGCGTTTCTGCTTGGCATTGTACTTTTTAAGAGAATCATCAAACAATTTGTGATACACCTTTTTCAAATCTTCATGCACAAGAGTGATATTATCTTTTGTTCTGTCTGCATCCACATTTGCCGCAATAAATGCTCTTGTATTATGACCAAGTGACCCTTCCCCATTCATAAAACTAATCGTTCTTTCCATCTGAAATCTACCTCCTTTTCCTATGTATGCGTACACCTCCTTCTTATCCGTACTCGTGCCGGATACGGCACATATCAGCAAATTTCCCAGGGAAGGTTTTGTTACTTTTGTCAAAAGTAACGTAAAAGCACTTTTGACACCTGCGGCATCAAAAATGCAGACCAGCAAGCGGGTTTTGCGCTCCTCGCCGGAGAGGCTATAGTCGCGGATACGCGACATATTGTTTACCAACTGCGACTCCACTTCATATGAAGTCTACAACTTGCCTCTATCCTGCCAAAGTACAACAAAAATCTCTATGCTCCGGTAGGAATAAATGAGCTATGTATCATGCCATCCTTTGCATCTAGTGAAAACAATTCACCACATCATGTAATACAACTTCCTCTGCTATCAGCCTTGCTTCCGTTCTCAGCTTATACATTTCTGAAAAAGAATTTTTATTCCTCGGCTTATGCTTTTGTAGCCATTCCGTTTCAATATCCTCAAGCAATTCATAAGCCACTTCATTTACCTCTGCTGCCTTTTGGTTCAGTTCCCCGAATCGTAGCAGACTCCGATACCGCTGTGGATATTCTGACTTTAAATATTGCATCCACATATGCCCGTATTTTCCAACATTCACACCATCATCCTTAATATCTAATGTGATTAACGGATAAAACAATCCGTCTCTTTCCTCATACTGAACACCTATTTTTTCAAATAATGTTTTCTGTTCCATGGCAATCGCTTCCTTTCGATATTCAACACATTTTTAGTCTTCATCACTGGTTGTCAGCCTCTCCATACCTGCCAGAGTACGAGGCGTTTCGCGAAACGCCTCCAATATCTCCAACATAGTTCTGATTGGTATTAGCAGCTCCGAATCCATGTCATCCGCTTTTTGTAACCGCTCCAGTTCTGCTTCAATGTGCTGCAAATTCTGCCGAAATGATACCAGCAGTAGTGGATTGCCTGTAGCCACAACCTTCTGATGCAGAATGCTTTGTATAATATACTCTTGTCTCGTCCTGCACCCGCACATTTTTACGCGGTTAGTAAGTTCCTCATTTTCTTCCGGTGACAAGCGAAATGCCACTGTTACCGTTCTCCTTCTGTTTTTTGCATCTCTATTTTTTTCTGACATTGATAAGCTCCTCCCTCTCTGAATCCAGATGCACAGCCATATCTGACTGTACCGTTGGAAATAAATGTGCATAATGATAAGTGATATCCACTGCCTCATGTCCGACTCTTTCGGCAATTGCAAGTGCCGAATATCCCATATGAATCAGCAGTGAAATGTGTGAATGCCTGAGTCCATGAATCTTGATTCTCTTAACACCTGCCAGCTTTGCGCCTCTGTCCATCTCGTGATGCAAATAACTCTTTGAAATGGTGAAAATCCTATCATCACTTCTAATGCCATCCAATCTACTGATAAAATCTTCAATCTCAACAGCAAGAAAATCCGGCATAACAATCACTCGATTACTCTTTGGTGTCTTCGGATCTGTAATTACATCCTTCCCCTCAAGTCTTTGATACGATTTATTGATGCGAAGTGTTTTCTTCACAAAATCAAAATCGGCTGGTGTCAGTGCCAGCAGTTCTCCTTCACGAATTCCTGTCCAATACAGAATTTCAAATGCATAATATGAGATTGGCTTGTCCGCCACCTGCTCAATAAATGCCTGATACTCCTCCTGAGTCCAAAATATAATTTCCTTCGACTCTTCTTTCCCCATAGAACCGGCTTTTCGAGCCACATTATCCTTCAAATCATACATATTAACTGCATGATTTAAGATAGCACTCAACTGATTGTGTATGGTTTTTAAATACGTCGGCGAATATGCTTCTCCGTTGTCCTTCTTGAGCTTCATAATCTCATTCTGCCATTGAATCACATCCGCCGGACGAATCTCATTCAACTTTCTGTGTCCAAAGTATGGCAAAATCTTTGTTTCAATAATGTGCTTCTTCGTCAGAAACGAGTTGTACTTAATTCTTGGCTGAATATCCGAAAGGTACAATTCCGCGAAATCTTTGAATTTCATATTGATATTCATTTCATCCTTCAACTTAAAAGCACGTTCCCATTCCTGGGCCTCGCTCTTCTTAGCGAAGCCCCTCTTGGTTTTTTGCCTTCGTGTGCCGGTCCAGTCCTTATAATAAGTCCTGACCTCCCACATTCCGGTCTTTTGGTTTTTAATAACTGCCATCAAACCACCTCTTTCTTATCTGTTGTTCCATAAATTCGTTCATCAAAATACTGTCTGCTGACTCGTCCCTTGATTGTCACGAATCCATCTGCTGCTCGCTCTGCGTTTAATTCGCGTATGAGCTTATATGCATATGATGTCGAGACTCCAAGCTCTTCCACCACATCCTGCACATTGATAAATCTTTTGTTCTCCATACACTGCTACCTCCTCTCTCGTTTTTATTATTCAGTTCATTTTCGAACGGTTGTGCTGTACTTATTATATTAGCAGTTCATTTCTGTACTGTCAATATCATTTATTAAAAAACATTTCATTTTTGCACTGTTAGTGTTATACTGTATATAGTTTGAAAAGAAGGAGCTTTTGTAATGGGCGATAAATTTACCAGCCGAGTAGGCGTTTTAATCAGAAACTTCCGAATCGCAGCCGAACTTACCCAAAAGGAATTGGCTGAGCGATGCGGACTAAATGAGTCCACAATCCGAAACTACGAATTAGGAAACCGTTATCCAGACGAGGCAACTTTGCTTAATATTGCAAACCATCTTAATGTCAGCTTCTTTGCACTGTCAGATCCGGATGTAGCAAATATCTTCAGTGCACTCCATGTGTTATTTGATATGGAATGGGCATATGGATTGCGACCTACCATAAAGGATGGCGAAGTAGTATTAAAGTTTGAAGAGCGGCTTACAAGTGCCGGACCTCGTCCGCAGGAAGATTTAGATTCATTCAAAAAGATGGTTGAGTATTGGGCAAGATTAAGAGATAAACTTGAGGACGGAGAAATCACCGAAAGTGATTACTACAAGAAAGAAATCCGCTTTCCTGCAAATCCGATAGATAGTGATACATCTTACTCGGTATCTCTTGATTTAGCAGATGATGACCAGATGATGGTTCAGGAGATGATTGAAAATGAAGATGTCGCAGAAGCATTGAAAGACTTGTTTCCGGATTTTTCGTATGTAAAGAGGAAGAGAAAACCGAAGAAGGAATAATAACGTTTTAATTTAAAGGAAGGTAATTTTTATGAGACGCTTTATATATTTAGATACTGATACTCTTAATTCTTATATTGCTCAGATTTATGATGGATTAGTTCAAACACAAGAAACCGAAATTCAATCTAATCAAATAACTGATAAACAAAACGAACTCACATCTAATCTAGGCGCAGATGCTGATTTAAAGGTTTTTGGAAAAGGACTTGAAGGAAAAATAGATTTTACCTATCGACATTTGAAAGATACATCTAACACGGAACTAATTAGTGATGTACAAACCAAGCTTTTACACGATAACGCATTTGACCAACTTATGAATTACTTATTCCGAAATAACCTTTTGTCTAATCACAATATCGGTGATTTCATAGAAATCAATGATGAATTTTACATTATGGATTTGGACTATTATAAAAAAATTTTCGGGGACAAAAAATTTCTTGATTTTTTAAAGAAAAGTGACCGTGATAAAATACAATCATTACTTAAAATACAACAAGATATTGAATTGATTCAAGAAGGTGCTAATGCTAATGAGATTAAGAAAAACTATTCTAATCTTTCAAAAAGCAAATGCTCTGAATCCGATGAAAACTATGATAAAGTAAAAGACACAATTGATATACTTTACACACTTGTTCCATATCGAAGGACCTTGTGTATTGCAGATAATATGGTGGTTCTAAATGACAAGTACATGCGTGACAAAATTGAAATGACATCTTTCAAATTTGGCGGCAAGATCAAAGTTCTTGGCTATATAACAAACAAAATTAAAGCCGATGCAAATGACATGTCAAATATCTCGCCATTAGCACAAGTTGGCATTGGTTTGAACCAAATTATGCTTTCATTCTTTGGTCAACATGAAACTTTAAATATTGTGCATCCTATTGCAATATACTACGAATAATAAAATGGAGGTTAAAAATGTCTTTCAATGATTATTCCAGTTATGGCTTCCAATTTGATAGACTTGACAATCATCTACAGGACACAAATGCCCAGAAAAAATATTATGATAAATGGATGAAAAAATACTCTGAAGTTTTTAAATCCGAAGAAAATCTTTTAATCGCAATGGAATGGGATTTGCGATGTCGCAAATCTCTCCGTGAAATTTTTTTCTCAGCCACGCTTTATCAAGAAGCTAAGAAGAATTTAGAAAACAGATGCTTTTCCTCGTACTATTTCTGTTTATACTATTCTTTATTTCACGCTATTTATGCATGCATTTTTCTAGATACAGAATGCAAAGCATCTCAATTACTGGAAGTAACACATAGAAATATTATCAAGCTTTTTATTAGTGCATATGGAAATACCTCAAAAGATATTATGTCACATGAAGTTGAAGTACTATTTAATAATCTCAAATACCGACGCGAATATTATTCGTATGTCACTCCTTTTAACAACCTATTTAATTATGTTGATGATTTATCAACCCTTGAGCCAATTTTACTTGACTGCTATCAATTAGCCGCTATGCACTCTCTTTTTATTGATATTAGTTACTCTAAACATGTACACTTTGTACAAAAAATGTATTCTACCGATGATATGTATGCTTTTGATACATTATTTAATAATTTCTTTTCAAAAAGAAATTCTAATGAAACACCTAAACTTGATCCATCAAGTAAATTTATGAGGGCTGAGATGATTGAATTCGGATTTAAACCAGAATACATTGCTTTAGACTTAGATCATCAGTACGACGAATTTCATACATATGATGGCTTTTATAATGATACAAAATCTGAAACCCCTATATCAGTTACCGATATTTGGAGTTTTGTGGCACAGGCACTTTTGTAACATCGCAACAAACTATCTGTTTAAGTATAATATTTTAATAAAATCAATCATTATAGAATTGCTTACTTTTCCAAAATTATTGTCATTCTATTGTCACACAACAAAAAACGAGCCAAGAAACGCCGTAAATTCAACGTTTCTTGGCTCTTGTGTATTATTCAAACTCAATCGTTCCCGGTGGCTTACTGGTCAAATCATAGAATACTCTATTCACTCCGCGCACCTCATTGATAATCCGGCTCATTACCGTCTGCAGCACCTCGAACGGGATCTCCGCCGCCTCCGCGGTCATGAAATCCACCGTATTCACGGCGCGCAGTGCAACTGCATAATCATAGGTTCTCTCGTCTCCCATGACGCCGACGCTTCTCATATTGGTGAGCGCCGCAAAATACTGACCGATCGAACGGTCCAGTCCGGCTTTTGCAATCTCCTCGCGGTAGATGGCATCAGCGTCCTGCACAATGCGGACTTTGTCTGCCGTCACCTCGCCGATGATGCGGATGCCGAGTCCCGGTCCCGGGAACGGCTGGCGGAATACCAGATTCTCCGGAATTCCAAGCTCAAGACCTGCCTTACGCACCTCATCCTTGAACAGATTGCGCAGCGGCTCGATGATCTCCTTGAAATCAACATAGTCCGGCAGACCTCCGACATTGTGGTGCGACTTGATAACTGCGGATTCCCCGCCAAGACCGCTCTCCACGACGTCCGGATAAATGGTTCCCTGTGCCAGGAAATCCACTGCACCGATCTTCTTCGCCTCTTCCTCAAAGACACGGATGAACTCCTCGCCGATGATCTTGCGCTTCTGCTCCGGCTCCGTCACGCCTGCCAGCTTCGCATAGTAGCGCTCCTGTGCGTTGACGCGGATAAAATTCAGGTCGAACTGACCGTCCGGGCCAAATACGCTCTCCACCTCATCGCCCTCATTCTTGCGCAGAAGACCATGATCCACGAACACGCAGGTGAGCTGCTTGCCGATCGCTCTGGATAAAAGTCCTGCTGCGACTGAGGAATCCACACCGCCGGACAGTGCAAGGAGCACCTTGCCGTCACCGACCTTCTCGCGGATCGCCTCGATCGTGTGCTCCACAAAATGATCCATGCGCCAGGTTCCGGCACAACCGCAGACACCGCGCACGAAATTGTGCAGCATCTTAGTGCCCTCCTGGGTGTGAAGCACTTCCGGATGGAACTGGATTGCAAAAAGCTTCTTCTCGCGGTTCTCCGCTGCCGCCACCGGACAGTCTGCCGTGTGCGCCACAATGGAAAATCCCGGAGCAACTTTTGAAATATAATCAAAATGGCTCATCCAGCAGATCGTCTTCTCAGACACATCGCCGAAAAGCGGCGATGTCGTATCGACAAACACCTCTGTCTTGCCATACTCACGCACCGGTGCCTTCTCAACCTTTCCGCCCAGCACATGCATCATAAGCTGCGCACCGTAGCAGAGTCCCAAAACCGGAATTCCAAGTTCAAACAGTTCCTTTGTGTACGTCGGAGAATCCGGCTCGTAACAGCTGTTCGGACCGCCGGTTAAAATGATACCCTTCGGATTCATCGCCTTGATCTGCTCGATGTCTGTACGGTAGGAATAGATCTCACAGTAAACATTGCACTCTCTGACACGTCTGGCAACCAGCTGATTGTACTGACCGCCAAAGTCGATGACAATGACCTTTTCCTGTGAAAAATTGTTGTTCATTTCCACACTCTTTTCCTCCTGATGTTTTTCCGCCGCAAAGGGCGGTTTGCTCAATTGCTACTATTATAAGATACGCTCCCGCAATTTACAAGGCGCATTTCTATATTTTCCACCATTTCACAATTCAATAATTTTCAATGTTCCGGTTATACTATGTCCATGAAAAAACATGACCGTCTTCCGGATTTTTCCAAACTCTGCGCACCGGAGCAGACTCCTATATCGTTTTTCCTCTCCCAGCAGATTTATTTCTTCTTTCTCGGCTCGATCGGCGGGTTTCTCTGGGAGGTTGCCATCTTTCTGTATCGGGACAAAACCTTTGCCAACCGCGGCTTCCTCTACGGGCCGTGGCTTCCGGTCTACGGCATCGGCGCAGTGCTTTTCTATCTGCTGCTGGGCTGCCGGCGAAAAAAAATCCACCCGGCCGGCGTCTTTTTCCTCAGTGCCGCCATCGGCACCGGTCTGGAACTCCTGATCGGATGGTTTCTGGATGCCTTCTGGAATCTGCGCTACTGGGATTACAGCGGCTATCCTTTTCATTTTCATGGCTATATCTGCCTGTACGCGGCGGTCGGTTTCGGCATCGCGGGCGTGCTCTGGATCTGTGTGCTGGAGGCGCCGCTCACCAGACTCTGGAAACGTCTCTCCCCCAAAGTGCGCCTTGGATTAAACACCCTGCTTCTGCTGCTCTTTGCCGTAGACTGCGCGGCTGCGCTCATTTTTCCAAACCGCGGAGCAGGCATTACCTTCCATTAAGATAGCGCTCCATCTCCACCCGAAGTTCTGCGAACTGCGCGTTTGTCGCAGCGTTGCGGCTCTCAAAATGCAGCAGCTTTTCCAGATAGCCCTGCTCTTTTACAATCCGCACACTCTCCGGAAATACCAATTCAAACACCAGCGAGATATGCCCCACCACATGATCCACCGGCGTGCGCTTGATGCTGCGCAGTGTCGCGTGATGTTCGTAAAAGCTATCCATCACTGCCGGTGTGACGGCTGCGTTGCGCAGTTCCTCCGTCGTGGTATTGTAAATCTCCTCCAGCGGCACATCCACATTGACCCGCAGAATATCGATCTTGTCGGCGTCCCGCAGGATATGGCACAGCTTTTCCGTGCGCGGCGCAAGCCCCTCCGGAATCCGGTAGGCACTGTGCACTCTTATGGCAGTCTCAATCACCTCATCCTCCGCCGCATCGTCCACATACGTGCGGATCAGACCTTTCCCCGCAGACAGCGGACCACCGAACAGAATATCCGCTCCGAGTGCCGCGTGGTCAATGGAATCTGCATCACTGAATGTTCCATATCTCCGAAGCTGCTCAAATCTTCCCACATCGTGCAGCATTCCAAGGAGCCATGCCAGATCAACCTCTGTCTTCTCCATCCGCTCCGCCTTCGCGATCCGCTCGCACAGTTCCGCCACCCGGTAAGTGTGGTCAATTTTCAGTTTTATTTTCTCATCGGTCGCATCATAAGCATCCGTATATTCCCGGAATGTTTCTCTGACCCGTTCACGCTCGACTTTCATCTGCCGGTATCTCCTTCTGACTTTCTTATTCTTTTCCCCAGCCCGGTTGGAAGCCTTTTCATCCTGCTTAGGTGCGGTTCGCCTTTTTCGCGGTCTTCTCCTCATACATGATAGCATCCGCCTCACGCACGTAGTCGTCCAGATCGCGCCCGGTCGTCATATCCGTGTGGACACATCCCGCACTGACCGTCAGCGGAAACGGCAGTTTCATCTCCGCCGAACGTTTCCAGATCTCCTTCCGGATCTCTCCGATGATCTTCCCGATCTCTGCATCCGCAGTCTGCTCCAGCACAACGAGGAACTCATCCCCGCCACTCCGGACCGCGACCGCTCCCTCCGGAATATATTTTAAAATCGCCGACGCAATCGTCTTGATCGCCCAGTCCCCATGGATATGCCCGAATTCATCGTTGATGCTTTTGAGCCTGTCCATATCCATGAAAATAATTGAAAGATTCTCCCCCGTCAGCTTCTTTTTCTCAAACATACGACACGCCAGCTTCTGGTAACCGAGCCGGTTGTACATTCCCGTCATGGCGTCCTTCACGTACAGTTCTGACAGCACCTGATTCAGATAGGCAAGGCGCTCCTTCTTATGCAGATTCTCCATCGCAGACGTCAGCACGTTGATAACCTGGAACAGATACTGCTTCTCCATCAGATACACAGCATTCCGGATGACAAAATATCCCACCGTGTGTTCCCGGAAATGAAGCGGCAGAAACAGAAAATCTTTTCCGCCCTCCGCGTAATCGAAGGTCGGGAAAATCCCCTCCACGACCGTCTCCTCACTCTCTTTTACCACGCCATCCTCATAGGCGAACTCCATCTGCATTTTCTCCGGATAACCGTGCACGCAGAACTCTTCATCCTCAATCAGATGCCTGTCATAATAATCACTCAGTTTCCGGAAATCATTCATGTGCTCATCCATGATCAGATACATCGCGTCACACCGCATAGCCGGAATACATTTCGGAATCCAGCGCGACATCTCACGCACCGTCTCGCACTGCAACAATTCATACTCCAGAGAAAGCACCTGCTCCTCAAATTCGTCCGTCTCGATTCCATAGACAATCTGCGCCCTGGAATGTTCTGCCTGATCCACTGCAATGCCGGCGTCACAGCCGCAGCTTTCCCAGAAAATACACTGGTGCCCCGTATAATTAAACCGCGGTACCGTCTCGCCTCTCCACAGCCGCAGAAGAATATCCGCACAACGGTATCCCACCTGCTCGCGGATATGTCCGACCGTTGTGATGTGCGGGGAATAATAGCTCGCTTTGTCAAAATTATCGAATCCGGTCACCAGAAAATCGTCGGGTGCCTTGTAACCGTGGGCTGCCGCTGTCTCACACACGCCGACGGCGATGTTATCGTTGGCACAGATAATGGCATCCGGAAGTTTCCCGTGCAGCGTGAGCAATTTTTCAAATCCATGCACTCCACATTTGTATTCATAACTCTCGCAGTAGAGATCCCTGGCATCCCACAAAATCCCGTGTGTCTCTGAGAAATCGCGCAGCGCAGCCACACGCCGGTTGCTCTCGTAATTATCGTCCGGTCCCATGACATACCAGAAGCGCCTGCAGCCGTGCACCTCATAGAGATGCGCCACCATTTCCTGCATGGCGGAATAGTTGTCTATGCCGACATAATAAAAATCCGCAATCTCATTTGCAATGGAAATCACCGGCTTTCTGGTTGCCTTCGCCGAGGAGATCACATACTCCCGCACCTTGGGATAGCGGATGTTGTTCAGATCCACAATAATGCCGTCGAAATCGTTTAAATCCGGCAGCCGATAGATGTTGTACTCTCCGATATTGTAATCCTCATCCCTGCTCCAGTCTCCGGAACTGTTGAAAATATACAGATTCACGTCCTCATTCGTCTCTCTGATACGCTCCAACACTCCGGCGGGCCATGCATATGTGAAGAATCGCTTCCATCCGTCCATGATCAACGCTATCTTCTTCATCTGCGCTTATCCTCCATCTATCCTGCCGTTATCTTCTCCTATTATATAAAAACGTTTTCATGCCGTCAAATGCTTCTGCGTTTTCACACATGCTGATGCAGATACTTCTCCTTTGTCGCCATCCCGCCGCGGATGTGCCGCTCGGACTTGTTGATGTCCAGCACCTTGCGCGTCTCCGCCGCGAGCGACGGGTTGACCTGCGCAAGACGCTCGGTGACGTCCTTATGTACCGTACTCTTGCTGATCCCGAAATGTTTTGCCGCCTGCCGCACGGTCGTGTTATTGTCAATGATATATCTGGCAATCTCCATAGCTCTTTCCTCAATATAACCTTTCAAACCAAAACCCCTGCAATACTTGTTTTTACATTGTATGCAAGGGTGTTTTGCATTATGCAGGAGCGTTCCTTTTGACACATAATGCTTTGCAAATATTTCTTGTTACATTTTTCTGAGGATTTCGCTATTTATTCCACTTCATATTCCATCCATCTTCGTGTTTCTTTAAAGCCAGTTGCCTGATAAAATTCAATTGCTGAATCATTAAATTCCCAGACATCTAACTCTATCTTTTTTAGCTTTCTCTTCCTGGTATCTGCTATCATAAAATCCAATAATTCTTTCGCCACGCCTTGCCGTCTGTAATTTTCATCTACGGCAATTTCCTGCACATGATAAAAGCTTCTTGCCTTTCCGTATGCAGTCTCTGGTCTATGCACATAATCCACGCACGCCATTCCGCATATTTCACCGTTACGTTCTGCGACAATTATATCACTATTTTCTCCGTTCATGAGCGTGTATGCATAATCCCTTAATTCTACTCCAAACCCCGCTTTAAATATATCCGGGCGCCCTTCTACATGTATATCGTTTACTTGTTTTCTCAGTTCATTAATTCTACCTAAATCTTTTTCTTTGGCCAAACGAACCATACCCATTTCCACCTTTCTTAACATCATATCTTTCTAATGAATAACGCGCTTCATTGCTGCTCATTTCATACTTTCATAAAATCTCCTTTCTGCCATTATTGCAAAAAAATACACCAAACATTGATATGTCTGGTGCAAAAATTCTAATACGGTATTTTGTAAGATTATATAAAGCAAACGCTTACTTTATCCGAACTTTCTGCACAGACATATCAGACCTGCCCGCTGTAACCGTGCATCCTTCCCGGATTCTTTACAGTTACAAACGTGCACGTCCGTAATACATGTACATATAATTCATTGTAAAATATAAGTTTTGCATTATATGGCTCCCCTTAGTTTCTTGAATTATAATTCTGTTCAATTAACTTGTCAACTACCCCAAAATCCTTTTCCCATATATACAGTTTTTCCAGCTATTTCACGCTTGCAAAATACTTCATCAGAATATCCTTCATGAATTGATATCTTCTTGCGTAAGTGTTTTCAATACGGATCAGTTCAAAACCATGCTCTCTGCAGATTTGATTTTTCTTCCTGTCGCGTTCCATCACCACACTTTTCTCCTGATGCTCTCTTCCATCCAATTCTATCGCAAGAATCGGAATATCTATTTTTGTCCTTGGCTGTCTCTCATATACGACAAAATCAAACCTGCCTGTATAGAACAAATCGTTATACTCGCAATTATCCTGAAAAACATGTGCGATACTCACTTCTTTCTGAACCGTGCATTTATGATCGGTATTCAAAACATTATCCAATGCATGATTCAGATTCTCCAGAAAAGCCTGTTCCGTTTCCGTGCTATAAGGTTTAATTCCGAGTGCCCGTGACGCATTTGTTTTAGGAGTAACATTGGTTTGCCCATTATGTTTTACATACTGCACCAGTTCGTAAAGATCATCATCACCCTCCCTGTCATGTAAGCGTTCCAGTTCCTTACTGCTGGACAAAACAATCAACTGATCCTTAGCTCTTGAAACAGCGACATTGATTAGCTCCTTGTTATTTTTCAGCCAGCTATAGGTTCCCCGGCCAGTCTTATCCGTAAGCGCAAGTGAAAATAAAACAACATCCTTTTCATCACCCTGAAATGCATGAACGGTTCCACAGGTAACATTGTCCAGACCATTATCTTTTAGCTTCTGATTGATTAGTTCCTTCTGATTTGTAAACGGTGTAATCACCCCGATGCTCTTATCTTTATGCAGCTCAGCATACCGGACAATCTCATCTGCTTCCAAAGGTGCTGTATTTTTATAGTAGGTGCTGTTTCCTGTTATATCCCGAAAAACCAACGAATTCTCTGCGCTACTCTGACTGCAGATCTGCAGTTTTCCATTGTAATATTTCTTGTTATTAAATTGAATGATTTGCCTATTGCATCTGTAATGATGGCTTAAGAGAATCTCCCTGCTGACAGAATCGCATGCCAGAAACGCTTTGTAAATAGAATTCTTAATATAATCGTACTCATCCGTGATCTGATACATTTTGCGAAGTTTCTGATTCACCACCGGATTCAATAAAATAACCGGATTTAGCTGCTGTGGATCTCCCACAAGCATCAGGCTCTCTCCTCGAAGGATCGGAACCAGTGACGTCGCAATATTACCCTGACTCGCCTCATCCATAACCACCATATCAAAATGTACTCCCGGTTTTCCAACCTTATGGGCGGAGATCGATGTGGTAGCAATAATCGGAAAGATTCTCTGAAATTTCTTTAAATTTTCATCGTTGCGTAAATAATCATTAAATGCTTTTACCTTCTCTTCTTTGTCTTCCATTGTAACAATGTCCAAAAGGTCCGCATTCTTTGGTTCCTGTATACGTTTGATACATTTTGCGGAAGTATAATACAGGTAACTTTTAAAAGCATCCTCATCCTCTAAAATCAGATTTAATGCTTCTTCATCCGTATAATCTTTTGATTTACTGATTTTATCCTCAACCTGGGCCAACTGAATTCCCTGCAACTGTGTCTGAAAAGTCAAATGTTTATTTGACTCCATCAGACTGAGAATCGCTTCTTTTGTTTCAAAAAGCTTCAACCGTTCTTCATATTCCTGCAGCAGAGCCGTCAGCTGTCTTGTTCTTGCGATTCTGTCTGACTTCCTTTTTTTCAACGTTTCTTCATAAATATTGATACTCTTTGTACTCTCATACAATCTCTGAATATACTCCAACGCCTCAGCTACTTTGTCGTCGTTTCCCAGCCGGATAATAGGAAACGGAATATTCCCCTTCTTTCCATTTGATATGTGCTGCAGTTTTTCACACACACCATCAATCGGGTGATTGTTGTACGAAACAAAAAGCACTGTCTGTTCATTGAAAAAAGCTGTGACAAGCGTATTTACGATCGTGTTTGTCTTCCCTGTTCCAGGTGGTCCCTGGATATATGCCAAAGGATATTTCATGGCATTGTGGATTGCCAGCAGCTGATCCAGATTAATCTGCTTATTTAACAAAGCAATTGGAAATACTTTCCTACTTGCCGGTTCCTGTACCAGATTCCCAAAGAACGCCCGAATTGGCGCCGTCACCTCTTCTTGCTGGAACATTTCATCAATGGCCTTATATTCCTCGTGAAGATCTAACATAATGTCTCTTCCGATCGCAATCAGATATGGCATATCATCCACACCTTTGATTTGTGGATTACATTCCGTGATTCGGTTCTTAATCGTTTCCTGATTCTTTTCAAAATCATTTAACAGTTCGTAATCGTCCGCATCCAGAAATCTGCGTATGCTCTGGCTTGTTCCATCAATGGTAAACTCGGTGCAAATCGTAACCTCGTCAGCAGGTCTAAGACATCTTCGGGCAACGTCCAGCTTCATCTCACGATAAGCAAGGACATATAATCCCTGCTTCATCGGCACACTTAATATATTTAATGCCAACTGCCTGATCCTTTTATTCTTCGTATTACTGGTGCATCCATATTGAAAATTTGAAACTATCTCCTGAAACTGATCCGGTGCCAAATGATAATCCCCTCTACGGATACAATCACCATCAAAATGGCGGATTAAACTATATTCCGTTTTATATGGTACAGAGTCCATTTTATTGCAATCAATGTAATAACTAAGAATTTTTAAATTGGACACATTATGAAATAAAGAAATATATTTCTGCTGATTTAGCTGAATATCTTCTTTTAATGATTCTTTGACATCAAAATAAGACCCTTCTATAACATTGGAGGATAAAATAGAATCTATATAAATATTCAGACCTATGGTTGATAATTGTCCCAGATGAAGTCCTTCCACACAAAGTGATCTTTTCATCGGATTTACATCCATAATCCCAATCCAGTATTTCGTAATACCCTCCTGTTTATTTTTATATTCAATACTCAACCACTTATTTTCATGAATCGCTCTAAAAATATCACGGCATACCGTATTCATTTTCTCCTCCAAAATGCATGAATATTTTTCTTTATCATAACAAAAAAATTGGCAATATCCAATATAATTTGAATATTGCCAACCAATTTTATACATTTATAGTTTTTCTTAATCCCCTGCAATACTTATTTTTACATTGTATGCAGGCTTATTTTCGTATATACTATCTTTATCAGATGTAAAGGAGGATATTGCCGTGCCATTTATCAATACGAAAACCACCGTTTCCCTGAGCAAATCCAAAAAGGATTCCCTGACCGCAGAGATCTGCCGCATTACCAGGGAGTGTCTCGGCAAGGGAGAGAACTGGGTTATGACTGGTTTTGAGGACAATGCCAGCCTGTTCTTTCAGGGGGATTCTGCCGCCGTTGCCTATGTGGAGGTCAAAACCTTCGGCACGCCGTCCGCTGCAGGCACCAGCCAGATGACCGGAAAGCTCTGCCATCTGCTCTCCGGCGAACTTTCCATTCCTGCCGACCACATCTACGTGGCATACTTCCCGACTGACAACTGGGGCTGGAACGGAAGCAACTTCTGACTACAGCAGAAAAAATGCGGGAATTCCCGCATTTTTTCATTTTCTCTCTTCCGCCTTGATCGCTCTCTTTTTCTCGTACATCTTCACATCCGCACGGTTCCTTGTCTCTTCCATATTTTTATCATACTGCTCGTCAAAGATCGCGTAGCCGTATGCTATCCGCATCGGAACGTCCGTTTTCCCTTCATTATATTTCCGCTCGAGATATTCCAGTCTGCGCAGACATTCCTCGACCCACTCACTTCTGGCATGGCGGATCACGGCGCAGAATTCATCCCCGCCGATCCGGTAGCACACCCCGGCAGGTTCAAACACTTCCGCGATCAGCTTTGCCGCGTCCTGAATATACTTATCGCCCGCCGCATGTCCGAACGTGTCATTGCAGTACTTCAGATCATTCAAATCGAACGTCACGATCGCCGTCTCTCGGTCTCTGGCATTTTTCGACGCCCACTCATCATAAGCGTTGCGGTTGTACAGTCCGGTCGGCATATCATGCTCCGCCAGTTCCCGGTAGATCTCCGCCTTGCGTCCCTCATCAATCTTCTCCATCGACACCGCAGTCGCCTCTCTCGCCAGCAGGCAGATAAACAACAGGAATCCAAATCTGCCGATCACATCCGTTCTTCTCCATCCGATGTAGTACGCCGACATGTCGACCGCGTAAGACACTAGCAGAATTACAAGTCCCCAGATACAGACACGCACCCGCCGGTCCATTCCGCGCGCCCGGTAACGCTGCAAGATCACATAGAGCAGATAGAGCAGGTCACATGCCATCAGAAAATGCGTGCAAAATACCGTATTTTTAAACTCGCAGATCCCCGTCATGTGGAGTACGGTACAAACTATAGCATTCGCAAATGAACAGATGCAGATAATATTTGATATATACTTCTCCTCCACCTCGGAGAACTCCTGCAAAAATGCTGCAAACGGCGCAATCATCAGCATAATCATCATATAGCCGGTGTACGAGGCCGCCGTCCGGCTTTTTACCATGTAGGCAACCAGCTCCGCCTCATTCATGGACCACATTCCCATCATCAACGTAAAAATGCCAAAATACAGGATGCCCGGTCCCATCTTTACTTTGCGTCTTGCAATTGCATAATAAATGAGCAGCATAATACCGATCGCTCCGTCGACTGTGCTGACCATGATCTCCGGAACCGATCCTCTCATCGTCTGATAGACCATCTGTCCGTCATTCTCCTGATAGAACCTCGTCACATGATCCCGCACTGCCGGGTACACCGCCTCGATCCGCACGCAGAAACTCTTTACGCCCTCCTGCAGCTGAATCGTATTCCATCCGGTTCCGGGCGTCCTCCCGAACACCGTACTGCTCTTTTCCAGCGAATAAATCTGCTCGCCGTCCGCATACACTTCCACGCACTGATGTACGCTAAAAAATGTCAGTTCCGAAAACTCCGACTGCATCTGATTGCTGTCGAAATAATACTCCCTGACATCTTCACCCACTTCCACCACGCGATCGGGCTGCAGTTCGATTCGTCTGGAATCCTCCGCAAAGCTTGTATTCTTTTTACCTGCAAACGCAAAGCTCAACGCCATCAGAATAAATCCGATGACAAGCAGCACTCCATAAACGATCGATACTGATTTTTTCATTTATCCTCACCTGTGGAAAATTCTGGCAAACAAAGATTTTTTCGTATTCTCTGCACTGGTTGTTATCTCCGCAGCGGCAAGCGCCTCTTTTCCTGCCTCTTCCTTCGTCTCCGGCAGAGCCTCCTCGAGGAAGAACTCGTCAAACACATCGTCCCTCTTGTTGATCTTCTCGCACATATCCTTGGTGACCTCCATCATGGTCTCCATCATATGTCTTGCATTCTGCCCCATGCGGTCTTCAAAAGTCATCCCCTGATCCGGTGCCTCCTCGCCCCAGATACAGTCATCCCCCAGCACACGCAGCTTATTCAGCCGGTCGCGCTGCTCCTTGCGGACGACGCTCAGAAAACGGCTCACCATCACGTTGTGCTCGTTTTCGTCCGTATAACACAAAAACTCTTCCAGCGAAGCGTTCCCCGGATAGCCGATTTGATAATATGTATTATAGATACGACAGATCCGCTCTGTTGTCTGGCGCAGAATGATGCCGCATTCCTGCGGTTTTCTCCAATAATAATGCTCCGCGCGCTCCAGTTCCTGCAGAACATTGTCATACATCGTCTGAAGCTCGTCCGACTCCAGCCTGCACTCTCTTATAAACTCAAAATTCATCTCCCGCTGCCCCTCTTATGATCTGTCTTCTACCGCTTTCAGGATCTCCTCACTGATGGCATCCACGTCCTTGCCGTCCGTGTCCACGCAGATATCCGCCACCGCTTCGTAGCGCGGCCGGCGCTTCTCCATGAGTTCCCGGATATATTCCACATTCATATTCCCGTTTAAAATCGGGCGGTTCGTACTGTCCTTGACTCTTTCGTAGATCGTCTCCGGCGTCGCCCGAAGGAACACGATACAACCGTTCTCCTTCATCAGCGCCGCATTCTCATCCCTGAGTACACTGCCTCCGCCGCAGGATACCACATATCCTGTGCTCTCCGAAAAAGACCGCAACAACTCTGTCTCCAGGTCGCGGAAATAATTCTCCCCATGTGCGGCAAAAATATCTGTGATTGCCATCCCCTGTTGTTCCTCGATGAGCTGATCCATCTCGATTCGCTTCGACGGACATTTTTTCGCAAGCGCTCTCGCAATGGTACTTTTCCCGGCGCCCATAAAGCCGATCAGATATAAATTCTTCATGCCGCAGTTTCACCTTTCTAGCTAAAAAAACGCTCTTTGACTTCCTCGACCGGCATATCTTTTCCGGTATACAGTTTAAAGGCAGCCACGCCCTGCCACAGCAGCATTCCCTTGCCGCCGATACAGGTTGCTCCGGCTTCCTTCGCCTCCCGGAGCAATCTCGTCTCCTCCGGGTTGTAGACGGCATCCGCCACCACTAACCCCGGTCGGAATGCAGAAGTGTCCTTTACCACACTCTCATTTTCCATCGGCTTCATGCCTACAATCGTTGCATTTGCAAAAATATCGCTGGACGCGATCTCCGCAGTCATCCGCGCAGTATCCGCAATATCATAGACATTTACCACGCACGACGGAACCGCCGCACGGATCTTCTCCGCCGTTTTCAGCGTTCTCTCAAAAAAAGCATCCTTGATATTAAAAATGGAAATCTCCCTTGCACCGTCAAGCGCGCACTGCACCTGAATGGCAGTAGCGGCACCGCCTCCGCCTGCAACCGTGATCTTCTTGCCCTTAATATCGATCCCGTGATCCTTCAGATTATGCACAAATCCCTCGCCGTCAGTAATATGGCCGGTTAGTCTGCCGTTGTCATTTACGATCGTGTTGACCGCTCCGATGATCTGTGCCGCCGGAGACAGCTCATCCATGTATTTGACAACCTCCGTCTTGCACGGCATGGTGACATTGCAGCCGCGCATCTTAAATGTGCGCATGGCGGCAATGGCGTCTGCCACTTCCTCCACCTTGATATCAAAAGCAACATACACATAATCCAGTCCCAGCCGCTCGAAGCTGTAATTATACATTGCCGGCGAACCCGAATGTCCGACCGGCGAACCAATCAATGCCAATAATCCTGTGTGTCCTGAAATTCTGCTGTCCATATTTCCTCCCGCTCCGGCGTCCGTTTTTTCTCTGCGCCAATAACAGTATCATAGCTGTTTTTTCTTATCATTTCAATACACTAAAGCAAAAAAGCATCCCTTTTCTACTCTGTAAGTATCGGCTTAAAATCTTCCGTATCGCCGCAGAATATGCCGCCGCATTCCTGTAAGATGTGCCGCATTACAGGCAGTACCTTTTCATATTCTTCCGCGGAAAATGTTACCAGATATACTCTGTTGCAGCCGTGTTCCTCTGCAAATACCGCAGTCACCTGATCCCGGGGATGGATTTTCCCTTCCTCCATGTCCATGGAGGCTTCTCCGCCGTACATAATCTCAAGTACGCCTGCTTCCTGCCAGATTTCCATCTCACAGGTTCCTTCCAGCACGTCTGCAATCTGCCGCACGCCCACAGTCTCCGGTGCAAGATAAAGCCATTCGCCCGGCACATCTGCCTCTTTCTTTTTCTCCTGCGCGGTCTTGTTCACCGGAACCGCTGCTTTTCCCAGCGCTCCGTGCCCCGCCTTCTTCATCGAAGCCGCTTTTCCCGGCGTTCCGTGCCCCGCCTTCTTCATCGAAGCTGCTTTTCCCGTTGCTCCTTGTCCCGCTTTCTTTCCCAGCTTTTTCATCCTGCCTCCTGCTTACCAGCAAAGAACCTCGTGGCCGTCCTCCGTCACAAGCACCATAATCTCCCACTGTGCAGACGGAAGTCCGTCCTCCGTGTAGACCTCCCAGTCGTTTGCATCATCGACATAGATGTCCACTTTTCCCATGTTGACCATCGGCTCGATCGTAAAGATCATGCCCGGCACCATCAGCATCTCCTGACCGCGCTTGCTATTATAGCCGACCCACGGCTCCTCATGGAACTCCAGTCCCACGCCGTGTCCGCCGATCTCACGCACAACCGTATAACCGTTTGCGAAGGCGTGATCGTGAACCGCCTGCCCCATATCGCCTAAAAATCCCCACGGTTTTACCTCTGCGAGACCTTTTTCCACACACTCCTTCGTGACATCCACGAGACGTTTCTTCTCCGGGCTGACGTCGCCGATGCAGAACATTCTGGAAGAATCGGAAAAATAACCGTTCAAAATCGTGGAAACATCCACATTGATAATATCTCCCGACTTCAAAATGACATCCTTTGACGGGAATCCATGGCACACCTGATCGTTCACCGAAGTGCACACGCTGTACGGGTAGCCCTGATAATGCAGCGGTGCCGGAATACCGCCCATGCTGGTCGTCATGTCGTAGACAATCTTGTCGATTTCCGCCGTATTCATGCCCTCATGAATGTGCTCCTGAATATAATCGAGCACCGCGATATTGATCTTGCAGCTCTCCTTAATCCCTGCAATCTGATCTGCATTCTTGATAATGTCATGGGTCGGGACGATATGTCCCTGCGCAGCGATCGCTGCAATCTTCTCGTCAAATGCCTGATGGCATGCCTTGTATTTCCGGCCGCTTTTGCACCAGCACGGATCATTTCTTCCAATTTTTACTGACATATTCTTCTTCTCTTCTCTATTTTATTTTTTATATTATATTCTGCCTGCCGCAAATGCTTTCTTCACATATCGGCGCATATCCTGCTTCACGCAATGGAAAATCTCTGTCTTTCCCTCTTTGTTCAATGATCTACCGTGATGCTGCCGAACGGCACGCGGTCCCAGGTAGTCTCGTCTAACTCACAGGTATGCTGTGCCAGAAGTTTTTCGTATTCCGTGCCGCCGATGGAATAATCCTCGTAATCGACCTGTTCCATCTCCGCAAGAATACTCTGATATTTCTGCGCCAGCGCCATTTTTCGCATGGATGCATCAATCGTTTCCTCATCGACACCCAGGCGCGCTCTCTGTTCCTCGGTAAGGTCACTCCAAAAATCCTGCTGATCATTGGCAAGATACTGTTCCTCCTCCTCTGAGAGCGTGATTTTCTCTGCTGTTGCCATCTGGTAAAACAGCGTATCATGAATGGTCATATCCACCACTGTCTGTTTCGCCTGCTCCCGCAGGAACGTATGATTGATATACAGCTGCCAGTATTCGTCCGTATTATCCGGATTATAGATGATGGCCGCATCTTCCATATTGCCTTCCTCATACGCGATATAAAATGCCATCTCCCGCAGAGTCACCTGCTCCCCGTCCACTGCCACCACCACAAGATCCAGCGATTCCGGGAATGACAGCTTCTGCCGCTTTCCCTGTTCGCGGTAGGATGCTGTCCCCAGAATGATGAGCAGAACGACCAGAACAGCGGTAAATCTTAATTTCTGTCTCATGCCTGACAAAGCTTTGCTACCACCTGATTGATCACGCTGCCCTCCGCCTTGCCTTTCAGTTCCGGCATAACAGCCTTCATGATCTGTCCTTTGTTGTGGCTTGCTACCACGTCCGCGAACCTCTCTGTGATAAACGCCTCCACCTCGTCAGCCGACATCATTTTCGGCGCATATTCCATAAAAATATCGTAGCGCGTCTTATATTCTGCAAGCAGATCTTCTCTGGATGCCGGACAGGTATCGATCTGTTCCTTCACGGACTTGATCTCCTTTAAAATGACCCGGTCCACAAGTTCTTCCCGAATGTCATCGCGGCAGCCCTCATCGATTGCCACCTTCTTCGCAGCCGACACCAGTGTGGAGATTGCATCCTTGCGCACCTTGTCTCTTGCCTTCATTGCTGCGATCATATCATCCTGTAACTGTTTGAACTGCATTTTTTATTCCTCCATCTCTTATTTCATTTCTATCCAGATTATAGCATTTTGCTTTTGAAAATACAAACCTACAACACACGCCGTACCGAAGTGATCGTACGGTAGGTTGCATTTCCGTAGCAGATGCCGGTTCTCGGGTTGGACGCATGGATAATCCGTCCACCGCCGATATAGATTGCCACATGTCCCGGATAGCAGATAATATCGCCGGGCTGCGCATTTTCATAGCTGACTGCCTGTCCACAGCCGCTCTGCGAATAGGAAGATCTCGGCAGGGAAATGCCAAAATGCTGGTAGACCGCCATGACAAAATAGGAGCAATCCGTTCCGGATGTCAGGCTGGTACCTCCAAGGACATAGGGATTCCCCAGAAACTGGCTTGCATAGGACACGACGTCACTGCCGCTGACTCCGGTCGTGTAGGACGGATTTAGTCCGCCGTCCGTCAGACCTGTGGAAGAGCTGCCGGAGGTACTGCTGCCCGAAGTCGAGGTATCCGTCCCTGTCGAAGCGGTATTTCCGGTCGTATTCGAGGTCGTTCCGGTGCCGGCTGTCGAGGCATCCGTTCCGGTGGTGCTGCCGGTCGTTCCTGCCGCAGCAGCCGCCTGCGCCGCCTTTTTCTTCGCCGCCTCCGCAGCCGCCTGTTTTGCCTTCTCCGTCGCGATGATCTGGTTCTGCTGCTTGATCGTCTGCGCATACTGGCTTGCAAGACTCTGTGCATTGGCAAGCTGGCTGTCAAAATCCGCCATCTCCGAACGCTTTGTCGCAATCACCTGCTCCAGAGAGCTCTGCTGCTCCTGATAGCTGATCTGAAGCTCCTCCATCTCCGCCATCTCACTCTCAAGCTGTGCCGTCAGATCTTCCACCTGCTGCACCACTTCCTGATAGTTCGTCAGCATATCGCGATCATACTGGTAGACGTCCGAGACATATTCCACCCGGTTCAAAAGATCCGTAATGCTGTCCGCGCCGACTAACGCCGTCAAAAAGGACTGGTCTCCATTCTCATACATATACTGAATCCGCTGCTTCATGGCGTCATACTGCTGCTGTTCCTCCGCTTTCGCATTTTCCAGATCCGCGTTTGCCTGTTCGATCTCCTGCTCCTGCGTATCCATATCGCTCTGCAGGATGTCCATATCGGTAAGCAGGCTCATGAGTTGATTGTCATAATTATTCATCTCTGCCTGAAGGCTGTTCTGCGCCGACTGGATATTCTGAATCTGCTGGTTCACCTGATTCAGTTCCTGCTGTGCCTCATCCTTTTTATCCTGTGCATCCTTGATTGCCGAAGCAGACACAGACGCATAGTTTCCGATTCCGACTGCTCCCGCCAGAAGCAGTGCCAGAACACGTTTCTTAAAATGTCTCATGCGGTATCTCCATCCCAAATATCTGAATTATCTTTCATTGCGTACAAAAAACGGGTATGACTCTGTTATCATACCCGTTGATTATATCATACTTCCTTATAAAATTGTCACAGTTTCCATAATTTTTCGATTTTTCGGAAATCAGATCAATCCCATCCGATATACATCAGTTCCAGATCGCTCAGCTCGCCATCATAGAATGTTACGGAAATGGAGTTTTCATCCATATCCTCGTAGGTGTCGCTGTGGCTGTACCACTGATAAGACTGGTAGTCGCCGGTATCCGACTCATACTCATAATCCGGCTCGCCGTAAGCAGTCATAAAGTCGTCGTTGACCGCATCCTTTGTCAGACCGTTCGGCAGAAGGATCTCCAGATCGTCATTGTAGTCCATGCTGGTGAATGAGAAGCCGAACACCGTTCCGTCTGCAAGTGTCTGCGGATCGTCGGTTACATTTCCAATGTACACCTCTCCCAGCTCATTTCCCTGTGCATCGTAGAATGTCGGATAGTAATATTCATTCTTGTTGGATACATACTCCTCATCCTCGGAGTCGATGGAAAAACCGAGTGCCTTGAAATCGCTGTAGCTCATCGGAAGCTGCACCAGGATACCGTTGACGGTAATGTCTCCGCTGTCGAACGCATCCCCTGCTGTCACGTCAAGCGGAGCTACCGTTTTGGCATCCTCTGTATCCTCGCTGTCATCGGCAAGAAAATCGTCGGTGTCGTACTCTTCATCACCGGAATCACCCATGAAATCATCCGTGTCGTAATCATCGCTTACACCTGCGGCCTCGTTATATCCTTCCATAAACGCATCCTCGATGTCGTTGCTGTAAAGTACGCTGAAAATAATGCTGAAGACCAGCCATACCAGTGCGATCGCAAAACCGATCCACAGGCAGATTGTCGCCGACTTGCTGTTGCGCTTATATTCCTGCACATCTCCGGACTTGTAGGCACTGTTCGCCTTGCTCGTGAATACGCATCCGATAATACCCATAATCATGGTAATCAGGTTGCATCCGCAGCAGCACAGAATCTCAAGGATGGAGAATGTAATCTTCATTCCGAACGAGTTCTTCACTGGCTGACCGTTCTCGTCGTTGAGCACCGTCGCCTCGCCATAGTTTACGCCAGCATATGCATTTCCCGCATACTGGCCGTTCGCCTGACCATACGCCTGCTGACCGTTCGTCTGCTGTCCATAGGCATTATTCTGTCCGTAAGCGTTATTCTGTCCATAGGCGTTATTCTGTCCATAGGCGTTATTCTGTCCGTAAGAATACTCTCCCTGGCCGTTCGTGCTCTGCTCTCCGTAATTCTGCTGACCGTAAGGCTGGCTCACATTCCCCTGGCCGTTCGCATTTTCTGCCTGACCGTAGTTCTGACCGTAAGGCTGGCCTGCATTCTCCTGTCCATAAGGCTGACCTGCGCTTTCCTGTCCATAACCGTTTCCCGGCTGGCCGTAAGCATTCGCTCCCGGCTGGCCGTCCGGCTGCGTCATTCCGCTATTCGCTGCCACGTCCGGCTGACCGTATGCACCCTGTGCTCCCTGCTGACCGTACACATCCTGCGTTCCCTGCTGATTCTCTGCCCCCGCAGATCCCGGCTGTGTCTGTCCCGGGTCGTTCTCAAAATTGTAATTTTTGTTCTCATTCTGATCCATCTTTTGTCTCCCTGTTTTCAAAATTCCTTTCAAAAAATAACACTCATTACCACTTTAGTATAACAGAGCGTCTTCTATTACTCAAGCAAATCTGTGCAAATAGTACCTTTATCCTATCTGTTTGACGATCAGCACCGCATCTCCCGGCTGCAGATTTTTTTCCGTCCAGCCGTTGGTTTCCAGAATATCCTGTATGGTCGTATGATTCTCCTTGGCAATCGTCCACAGATCATCGCCCGCCTTTGCAATATAGCCCACCAGACCGGGGCGGTTCTGTAATTCTTCCATATCTAAAGGCTCTTCTGTAATCTCTTCGATGTTCTGTATTTTCTGCGGCAAAAACGCCATCAGGTTTAACTGGATCACCGCTTTGATCTCAATATGTTCCTGATCCATCATCACCGCGGACAGCTGCTCTAATCCGCAGTCCATCTCCGCCTCCACGTCCGGCTGCATATCGGGAATCTCAAGGATCTGGGAAAACGGATAGATTTCCCTTGCCGACTGGATCGGCATATTGTCATCCGTTGTGATATAGAGAAGTTCCGCCGTGATCGTTCCCTCCGCCCGGATTCCGTTCTCCACAGGCTCGTATTTTTCCAGGCGCACCGTTCCCTCGCAGGCACAGATCTGCAGGATTTTCTCCTGGCTTTCCGGAATTTCCAGCTGTTCCGTTACCCGGCATTTTGCCGCATTTTTTACAAGGAGTCTCTCACCGATCCGCTCCCTGACTACCGGAACGGCTTTTTCCCGGAGCGAGTAGAGATCGGTCAGAAGTTCCATCTCTTCTTCCCGCCACACGCGGACATCGACCGAGACGGAGAGTTCGAGCACAAGAATGCGCTCCTCCCCGTCGTAATCCGGCTTGATCTCCAGTTCCGCCGACAGCGGGACAGCCGATATTTTAAAAATGCAATTCTCCACGGCAGCGTCACAGTCTGCCGCACATTCCAGAGGAACCGTCGTCTCATACCACTGCAGGCGCTCGCTCTCCTCTTCCTCGCTGTAGAGCACCGCCGCCAGAATCTCACCTGTGACGACCGCCTTCCCATCCTCCACATGGCTTTCGACGTTGCGGAGTTCTACACTGCGCCACAGAATTTCCCGCACATTGGGTTTGTTCGACGGCAGAACAATCTCACTCTTCTGCCGGCAGACATCCCGGCAGGATGCGAGCAGATTGAGCGCTCCCCAGGTTCCCGTCTTCTGCTGGTAATCCCCCGGCAGTTCCAGTCTGGACGTAAACTCCTCCAACACCTGTTCCTCCGCCGAGGCACGCAGCACAACCACCGCACGGATGCTCAATTTTCTCGAATTGATTACGCCGACTGTCAGATCCTCGATCTCTCCGGCGGCATGTACCTCCCCGTTCTCCTGCAGCCCGTCTATATTGAGTTTCTCCTGAAACGGAATCTCTCCTTTGAGGCAGCTGATTTTTCCATCGCTCTGCTCACACTGGTAAAGGATGTGAAACACCAGGCTTCCTTTTACCCACACCGCCTTGTTTGCCGCCTTCACCTCGTCAAACCGCAGTTCGCCATTTTCTTTCAAAACCTTCATGATGTCCGGCCGGTAGTCCGGGACATTATAGTCATCATCCAGCGTGATCTGGCTGACCGCCGTGCCATTCTGCTGTATTCTATGTATCTTTACTTTTTCGAGTTCCAAAAAAATATCCCCCATATCCGAATCTTTGAAACATCTTATTCGAATACGGGGAATATTATACCTGATACCTTATGTTAACATAATTTCATCCGAATATCTCTTGTAATGATATCCGAATAACTGAATGAAAGTAACTGAGGCGGATTTTCTTCCTGCTCGTCATTCACCAGTATTGTAAAAACACTCGGATATGCGTTCTGAATGACTCCTTCCTGGATGTCGACCTTGTTGCGTCCTCTGTCAAGCTGAATCAGTACCTTCCGTCCGCACTGCTGATACACGGAAGCGCGTACCTTATGGATGTCTGCCTGTTGCATTGTCTACCTCCCTGTTCCGGCTTCTTATCGTCCTAACACCGAATACCATTCCGCTTTAGTTTATCACTGTACTAAATTTTTGTCAAACAAACCGGAGAATTTTTTAAAAATATCAAGAAAATTCACTCAAATATGGTACTTTCGTCACGTTTTTCGGTCTTTATTACAATATAAGGATAACTCGGTCCGCTGCTTACCTGTTCTCCCTTTCTCGGTCCCACAAGTTCCGTATCGAACAAAATCGCATTCGACGTCAGATACAGATCCCGGATGCAGATGCTGTAACCTCCCGTCTCCTGTTCTCCATACCCGCGCACTATGTACAGATCCCCGTCGAGTTCATAGGTCGTTTTAAAATCAGCCGCCTTTTTTTCCTCTATCACAGCCTTCACTTTCTCCGGTATCTGCGCCTCCTCCACGATCTCATAGTCAAGATCGGCAACCTTCGCTCCGTTTGTCGTCTCAATGCTGCACCCGGCAGCAAGCAGGGCCGCCGCTGCCAAAAAGACCAGACACCCCTTCTTCCATCTCTTCCCATACCAAAACATCTGACAGTCCCCCAAATTTTCGGTTCTATCCAAAGTATATGCCGCATCTTTTTTAAATATGCCTGCGAATTCTCTTTTCCGCGTCTTGTGTTTCCTCTTTTCAGGCTTTATAATAAAAACTATGTAAAAATCTACGGGGCGCTTGCCCGGAAAGGATCTTCTTATGTTACGAGCCATCCTTGCTCTGCTGTTTGCCATTCTTTATCTGATCATCGGAATTCCCGTCCTCGGAATCGAATGGATCATCAGCAAGTTCAACCGTAAGGCTGCCGACATCAGCCAGCTACGCATGGTACAGTGGGCGTTTCGCGTCATTCTGTTCATCTGCGGAACCAAAGTCACCGTTATCGGTGAAGAAAATGTACCAAAGGACGAAGCCGTTCTGTATATCGGCAATCACAAAAGCTACTTCGACATTATCATCACCTATGCCAGATGCCCAGGTCTGACCGGCTACGTCGCCAAGAATGACATGGCAAAAGTTCCGCTTCTTTCCCTGTGGATGAAGCGTCTCTACTGCCTGTTCATCAACCGTGATGACGTCAAGGAAGCCTTAAAGACCATTCTTGCCGGCATCGATCACATCAAGAACGGCATCTCGATGTGCATTTTCCCGGAGGGGACGCGCAACAAAACTGACGATCTGATGCTTCCTTTTAAGGAGGGAAGTTTCAAGATGGCAGAAAAGACCGGCTGTGCGATCGTCCCTATGGCAATCACCGGTTCCGCCGATATTTTAGAGAATCATTTTCCGAAGGTAAAAGCAACGCACGTCATCTTAGAGTACGGCAAGCCGATCTATCCGAACGAGCTGGATAAAGAGACAAAGAAGAAAATCGGTGCCCACTGCCAGGGCATCATCGAGGAGATGCTCGTAAAGAACGAAAAGCTGCAGTAATGTCAGACATGCAGCAGGAGACAGCGGTTCGTCGGATCGCTGTTGCTCGTTAATGGGCATAACGCGAACGTTCCAGCGAAAAACAGGCGGGAGGATTCTGATCACAAAATACGGAATTTCTAACTCCGCCGTTTTTGCCAGCTGTGATGATCCGTGTCTTTCCAAGTTTTGAACACTCCGGAGGCGTGTCCGCAAGCCGCAGACAATTTTAGGACTTTTGTGTGTGCCCCTTGTTGGCACCGCTAAACAAAACATAACCGCGCGAAGCCGATGTTTGAATTGGCATCTGCCTTATTTTCAATAGCAGATGCCAACGAGTTTCGGTTCGCGCGGTTTTATATTGTCTGTGAAGCGGTGCCGCTAGGGGCACCAGAAAGTCCGCTCTTGTCTGCGGCTTGTCGGACACATCTTCGCGGAGTGTCAAAACGTGGCCAAGACACGGAAGAAACTGGCAAAAACGGCAGAAAAGAAATTCTCGCATTTTGTTTCAAAGAATCCTCCCGCCTGTTTTCGCTGGAACACCGGAGTTACGCTCTTTAACGAGGATCACCGGTACAGCCAATCTTCGCTGTCTCCTGCCGCAATATCTGTCATTGCCGCAGCTTTTCTTCTATTCCGTCGCACTCTCCGTGACGGTCTCAGTCTCCGTATCCTCCACCGTTGTGGTGAACAGGTTATCAAACGTTACCTTCGCCCACACGGAATCCTTCACGGTCCAGTCGTGCTCATCTTCCCAGCCTTTGAGCGTCTCGTCGTACAGATCGCTCTGGCGCTGGCTGATAATGTTCTGTCTGGTCGTCTCGGTTGCATCCGCATCCGTCTTCTCATCCAGACGAACTACATAGTAATCGGTATCTGTGTCGATGACATCCGACACCTCCCCTTCGTCCAGTCCCTGCAGTGCCGTAAGAACCGCCTCATCGAGTGTGCTGTCATCCGCGGTAAACGTTCCGCTGCTCACCGTATAGTCATACTGCTCTGCCGCATCCTCCAGCGTGCCCGCCTTGGCGTCCATGTCAAACATACCGACCGTCTTGCCGAGCAGTGTGAGCTCGGTGTCGGTGTACTCCACGGTATTGCCATCCTCATCCGTATGGGACTGCTTGGACACCTTGACATAGCTGTAGGAGCTTGTGTTGGCTTCCTCATCCGTCACATTGGTATCGGCATCCGCAATGATCGCCGTGTGCATCCGGTTCTGGATCGTCGCCAGTGTCAGATAACGCTCCACAGTCTCCTCGTCCGCGCCAAGTGCATCCAATGCATCCTTGCTGTTGTCTGCAATAAACGCAGCCGCTGTGTCTGCGATCTCCGCCTTGTCATCCTCCGTCAGCTCCACATCGTACTCTGCCATGTGCGCTTCCAGTGTATACATATCGAACAGTGACTGCATCACGCTGTCCTTGATATTGTCCTGCATCGTGGTGCCGTTGTTGTACAGATCGGATGACCATACGTCCTCGCCAAAATATGCCACATAAAAATCATCATATGTTGCCTGCAGAAATCTCGCTGCAAAATTTGCTACTCCAAGCGGCACTTCCGTCTCATCAAAAGTTGCCACTGTCTCATTTTTATTCATTCCACATCCGGTCAACATGGATGCTGCCATAACACCGCTAAGAAGCAGTGCGCTCCATCTCTTTGCTCTCATAGGTTCCTCCTGGTATATGCCATGACAGCTTGCCATGGCAGTCTTGCTCTATTATAGTGCAATTTTCTCCGGGTCGCAATATTTTTCATACTTTTTTCAAGCTTTTCCGACGCCGGAGAGCCGGTCCACCGGTGCCCGAAAATTGGCTTTCTACACCTTTTTACCCTTCCTTTGGTGCTTCCCGCTCCGCCAGAAGTCCTCCGGCATCGCTAAGGAACTGCTCCACCACCGATTTGATGTCCACATTCTTGTCCCTCGAATTCTTTTTCAGGTGATATGTGAAATACGGGTTTTTCGGATCAGCGGTAAACGTCACCTTCTGACCGTATGCAGCCACCAGTTCCGGAATCTTCGCCACATCAATCCGTGCTTTCTCATAGAGAGTAAAACGGACACTCTCACCCTTCTGCGCCACTTCCGTAAAATAAAGCCGGTGCGCCATTGATTTGATTTTTGCAATGTAAAGCAGATTTTCCACAGACTTCGGCGGATCTCCGAAACGGTCGATCAGTTCCTCCGTCATCTCCTCCGTCTCCTCCTGCGTCTCAATATCTGCGATGCGTTTGTAGATGTCCAGTTTCTGCAGTTCGTTCGGAATATAACCCATCGGGATATAAGCGTCGATCACAATATCAATCGACGTGTCAAAGCTTTCCTCCACCGCGATGCCCTTCGCTTCCTTGACCGCTTCGTTTAGCATCTTGCAGTACAGATCATAGCCGACCGCTTCCATATGGCCGTGCTGCCGCTCGCCGAGCAGGCTGCCCGCTCCGCGGATCTCAAGATCGCGCATGGCAATCTTAAAGCCGCTTCCAAGCTCCGTGTACTCTTTGATTGCGGCAAGCCGCTTCTCTGCGACCTCCTTCAACATCTTATCCCGCTTATACATCAAAAAGGCATACGCTGTGCGGTTCGATCTGCCCACACGCCCGCGGAGCTGATACAGCTGGGAAAGCCCCATATTGTCCGCATCCTGAATAATCATCGTATTCACGTTTGAAATATCCAGTCCCGTCTCAATGATCGTCGTGGAAACGAGCACGTCGATCTCGCCGTTGATAAACCGGTACATGATATTTTCCAGTTCGGTCTCCTTCATCTGCCCGTGCGCATACGCCACGTTCGCCTCCGGTACAAGTTCCGCAATCTTCGTCGCAACATCAGCGATCTCGCGCACTCTGTTGTATACAAAATACGCCTGCCCGCCGCGCGCCAGTTCCCTTGAGATTGCCTCCCGCACCAGCTCCTCATTGTACTCCATCACATATGTCTGGATGGGCACACGGTCCATCGGCGGCTCTTCCAGCACGCTCATATCCCGGATGCCGATGAGGCTCATGTGCAGCGTCCGCGGAATCGGCGTCGCGGTCAGTGTGAGAACATCGATGTTGGTCTTCAGCTGCTTAATTTTCTCCTTGTGCGCCACGCCGAAGCGCTGCTCCTCGTCGATAATTAACAGTCCCAGATCTTTGTAGACCACGTCTTTGGACAGCAGCCGGTGCGTGCCGATGATGATGTCCACCTGCCCCTTTTTCAGCTTCTCGATCGTCTTTTTCTGCTCCGCGCTGCTTCTGAACCGGCAGAGCAGATCAATGTTGACCGGAAAATCTTTCATCCGCTGCACAAAGTTGTTGTAATGCTGCTGGGCGAGGATCGTCGTCGGCACCAGAAATGCCACCTGCTTGCCGTCCTGCACCGCCTTAAACGCCGCACGGATCGCAATTTCCGTCTTTCCGTATCCGACGTCGCCGCAGATCAGACGATCCATAATCTTCGTACTCTCCATGTCGGCCTTGGTCGCTGCGATGGCAAGATCCTGGTCTTCCGTCTCCTCAAACGGGAACATCTCCTCGAACTCCTTCTGCCACACGGTGTCCGGTCCGAACGCAAATCCCCGGTCATTCTGGCGCACTGCGTAAAGCTTCACAAGGTCTTCGGCGATCTCCCTGACCGCTCCCTTGACCCTCGACTTGGTCTTGTTCCACTCCTGTCCGCCAAGCTTGTTTAACTTCGGCTTTTTCGCCCCCGCGCCTGCATATTTCTGGATCTGCTCCAGCTGCGTCGCCAGAATGTAGAGATTGCCCCCGCCTGCATACTCGATCTTGATGTAATCCTTCTCGGTCTTATCCACCTCGATCTTCTCAATACCGCGGTAGATGCCCAGTCCATGGCTCTCATGCACCACGTAGTCACCGATGTTCAGATCCGTAAAGCTTGCAATCTTCTCTCCCTCATAGATGCGCTTGCGCTTCTTTTTCTTCTTCTCACCGCCAAAAATGTCGCTCTCGGAGATCACGACAAACTTCAGCATCGGATACTCATATCCTTTTTTGATCTTGCCGTAACCCGTCATGATCTCGCCGGGCTTTACCTCGTGATCGTAGTCTTCCGAATAAAAAGCGTTCAGCCCCTCCGCCATCAGATCATCCGCCAGACGCTTCGCGCGCGTTCTCGATCCCGACAGCAGGATCACCTGATAGCCGTTCTTTTTGTAACGCTCCAAATCCTTTACCAGAAGTTCAAAGCTGTTGTTGTACGGATTGACCGTCTTAGACTGGATATTCAGATGTGTCCCGATCTCCAGATGCGGATTCTTAAAGTCGAGCGCCACCAGCGAGATGCATCTGCGCCCCGCAAGTTTTCCCAGAATCTCCTTGCAGGTAAAAAGTTCCCGCATCTGCCCCGGCAGAATATAGCCTTTTTCCAGGCGCTGCTTCATGCTCTCCGAAAATTCGGTCTCCGTCGCCATTCCGCGCTCAATGCTCCGCGGTGTCTCATCCAGAAACACCAGCGTATCCTGTTTTCCAAAATAATCGAGCAAAGAGACGCGTTCCTCGCAAAAATAGGACAGGTAGGCGTCCAGCCCGGCAGAGAGCCCCAGCTCCCCGGCTTCCTCCGCCACCTGGTCCGCCGCAGACTTGACGCGGTACGCCTCCTCGGTCTTCATCTCCCCGCGGAGCTTTTCCGAAACCTGCTTTGCTTCTGCCAGAATGCGCGCAATACCGGCGTCGCGCTCCTCTTTGGTCAGCACCAGTTCGCACGCCGGATAGATGTGGACCTCATCCAGATTCTCGATCGACCGCTGGCTTTCCGCATCGAATGAGCGGATTGAATCGACCTCATCATCCCACAGTTCAATCCGGAACGGATTCTCCTCCGTCAGCGGGAAAATGTCAATGATTCCTCCACGCACGGAGAATTCACCGCTTGTCTGCACCTGATAATTCTTCTCGTAGCCCAGTTCCGCCAGGTGCCTTGTAAACTGCTCCAGATCGATCACGTCCCCGACCGCCACTTTCCGCACCGCACTGATAAACTGATCTGGCGACGGCATCGGATTCATCAGTCCGTCAAACGTCGTTACAATTGTGCACGAGCGCTTTTCCGCCATCATCTTGAGGGCATTGATACGCTCCGCTGTCAGCACATTTCCCCGGATATCCGACTGGTAAAACAGAATATCCTTTGCCGGATAATAGGCAACGTTCGGATCAAAAAAGCGGTATTCCTCCGCCAGTTCCTTCGCTTTTTGTTCCTGAAACGTAACAATGATTCTGTTTCCAGAACCATTGCCAATGCTGTACATCATATGTGGTTTAGCTGCATCGATACAGCCGGAAATCTGAATGACGCCGGATAGCTTCGGCAGTGCCGCTTCCAGGTCTTCAAATTCTTTCAGCCCCTGCATGGGCTGTGTGAATGTCTTCATGACTGACTCTCCCGCTTTTTCCTGTTAAAATCATTCATTGCCTGATCAATCTCATCCTCCAGGATCATCTCCGCAGCCTTTACGGATTCCTTCACCGCTTCCTCAAATGCCGCGCGGTCTTCCTCACTCATGCGTCCGAGCACATGGTCCGCCAGATCCCATCCCGCCGGCTTTTCGCCGACGCCCACCTTAATCCGCTTAAAGTTCTCCGTCCCGGTCATTGCAATAATGTTCTTGATTCCATTATGCCCGCCGGCGCTCCCTTTTTTGCGGATACGGATGTTCCCCGGCACCAGGCTGATGTCGTCAAAAATGACAAGAAGCTCCTCCTCGGGATCGATCTTATAATAATGTAAAAGTTCCGCCACGCTCTCGCCGCTTAAGTTCATAAATGTCTGCGGTTTTGCCAGAATCACCTTCTGTCCGCCGATCATCCCTTTGCCGAAAAGCGCCTTGTGTCCGCTTTCGCTGATACTGATATTATATTTTTCCGCAAGGGCATCCATGACATCAAATCCCGCATTATGGCGTGTATGCTCATACTGCCTGCCCGGATTCCCCAGACCTACGATCAAAAACATCGCTATCTCCTGTTCTTTGCTTTGTTGCCTGCGATTCTCCGCCGGATCACGACTGCTGCAGCCGCAAGCTGCTCCTGATCGTTGACCCCTGTGATATCCTCCGGGTCATCCAGCGCATACGCATCCACCTTCAGTCCCTTTTCCTTAATAATTGTGAGCGTATCCGGCAGATAGTATTCACCCTGCGCGTTATTCGGCTGAATCAGATCCAACGCCTCACGCAGCTCCTTCGTATCAAAAATATACATACCTGAGTTGATCTCGTGGGATGCCAGTTCCGCCTCCGTCGCATCCTTGTGCTCCACGCTCTTCACAAAATTGCCGTCTGCATCGCGGATAATTCTGCCGTATCCGGTCGGATCCTCGACCATCGCTGAGAGCACTGTCACTGTATTTCCACTCGCAATGTGATGCTCCCTTAATTTCTTTAAGGTCTCTGCCGTGATAAGAGGGGTATCTCCAAACAGAATCAGTGTCTGTCCTTCCTCCCCGAGAAATTCCTTTGCACACCGCACCGCATGACCGGTTCCCAGCTGCTGCTCCTGTAATACAAACTTTACGTCCTTGTGCGAAATGCTCTCCCGCACGATCTCGTATTTGTAGCCGACCACAAGGCAGATCTCACCGGCGCCGGCTCCCTCTGCCGCCTCAATCGCATAATCTACCAGACATTTTCCCTCTATGGTATGAACCACCTTCGGCAGATCCGACTTCATTCGTGTCCCTTTTCCCGCTGCAAGTATCACTGCTTTTAACTGACTCATCATACTCCTCCTGCCATCTATTGTAATTGACGATTCCTGCTGTCTTTTGTTTGATCTTGTCACAGTTCACGTTTCATTTTACCTTAGTTTGCAGATTTTACAAGAGTTTTCTGCACCGCTGCCCGATCCCTGCACGTATAAACAAATGCGCACAGGCTTTACCTTCCCGTAAAACCTGTGCGCATTTATTTTCCTGGGTAAGCTGCCATCCGGCTTCTTCCCGGTATTATTCCTCAGCAGCCATTGTCTCCTGGTATTTCTGAAGGATCAGAGTCTGTATCCGCTCTCTTGTGTCCGAATTGATCGGATGAGCGATGTCGCGGTATTCCCCGTCCGCGGCCTTTCTGCTCGGCATTGCGATGAACAATCCCTTGTCTCCCTCGATCACCTTGATGTCGTGTACCACGAACTCTTCATCGATGGTGATGGACACCACCGCTTTCATCTTGCCTTCCTTCTCGACTTTTCTGATTCTCACGTCCGTAATCTGCATAGATTCTGTCCCCCTTTAGTCCCTTCTCTACAGTACATACCTTTCGTTGTTCTCGGATACAATCTTGATACCGTTGTCGCCGCAGTAATAGGTGTTCGCCTTGAGTGTATCACGGCTCTCGACAATGCAGTTCTCAATATGTGTATTGTCGCCGATATAAACATCATTCAGAATGATGGAATTCTTAATCACACAATTCTTCCCGACAAATACCTTCTTGAACAGGATCGAATTCTCCACCTTGCTGTTGACGATGCATCCGCTGGCGATTAAGCTGTTGCGCACATCGGAACCGATATTGTATTTTGCAGGCGGGAGATCATCCACTTTGGAGTAAATCTTCGGCTCATCATGGAAAAAGTATTTCCGCACCTCCGGTTTTAAGAAATCCATGTTCGTCTGATAGTAGGATTCTACGGTCGCAATATTGCTCCAGTATTCCTTCATCTTATAACCATAGATCTGTTTCATATTCTTATAGCGGATCAGAATATCCGTCACAAAATCCCAGCGTTCTTCCGCTGCGCTGCGCTCTAGCATCTCAATGAGCTGTCTTCTGCGCACGATATAGATTCCGGTCGATACCGTGTTCGACTTGGATACCATCGGTTTTTCCTCGAACTCTACAATCTTGGAATCTTCATTCATCCGGACCACGCCGTATCTGCTGACATCCTCTCCCGGCGCCATATCCTTGCATACCACCGTAATGTCTGCCTTCTTCTCAATGTGGTAATCAAGTACCTTATTATAATCCAGCTTGTAAATGCAGTCACCGCTCGTGATAATGACATATGGCTCGTGGCGCTTCTTCAAGAAATTGATGTTCTGATACATGGCATCCGCTGTTCCGCGGTACCACCAGCTGTTATCCACGGTTACTGTAGGATTGAATACAAACAATCCGCCCTGTTTGCGCCCGAAATCCCACCACTTGGAGGAGCTCAGATGCTCGTTTAACGATCTCGCACTGTACTGTGTCAGAACCGCAACAGTCTGCACATGGGAGTTGCTCATGTTGCTGAGTGCGAAATCAATGCTTCGATAGCTTCCGCCGATCGGCATTGCCGCAATCGCCCTCTTGTTGGATAATTCCTGCATACGGCTGTTATTACCACCAGCTAAAATAATTCCTATTGCCTTCATACCGAGTCACCTGCCTTAATGATTACTTCACCGCTCTCAAGAATTCCGTTCGGGTAATCTTCCTTGTCCGTCGTACCGGAAATTGCCGTGTTCTTTCCTATCTTAACACCGTCCGGTATCACACTGTCTTCTCCGACCGTCACCAGACCAAAGGAATAGATGCTCGCATTGAGCTTATTCGGTGCCTCTTCTCCAATGCCAAGCTCGGTGTTCGCTCCCACCTGGCAGTTCTCTGCTATAATTGATTTATCGATGATGGCATTCTCGCCAATCGTTGTTCCTTTCATCACAATGGAATCCCGGATCACTGCCCCCCTGCCGATCGTGACGCCCGGTCCGATCACGGAACTATGTACCTCGCCGTATACCTCGGTTCCTTCACCGATGATGCTCTTCTCCACAACGGAATCCGCGGAGAGATACTGTGGCTCGATAATATCACTCTTCGTGTAGATCTTCCAGTATTCCTCGTACAGATTGAACTCCGGAATCAGGTCGATCAGCTCCATATTTGCTTCCCAGTAAGAGCCGAGTGTACCGACATCCTTCCAGTAGCCGTTGTATTCATATGCAAAGAGACGTTTTCCATTCTCGTGGCAATACGGGATGATATGCTTACCAAAATCACATCCGCTCTGATCCTTCATGGCATAGAGCGCTTCTTTTAAGGTATCCCAGCTGAAAATATAGATACCCATGGACGCCAGATTGCTGCGCGGCTTTTCCGGCTTCTCTTCAAAATCCATGATCTTCTTGTTCTCATCTGCGATCACGATACCAAAACGGCTTGCCTCCTCAATCGGCACCGGCATCGTGGCAATCGTCACATCCGCATGATTCTCCTTATGGAAATCAAGCATAACCTCATAATCCATCTTATAAATATGGTCGCCGGATAAGATCAGCACATATTCCGGATGATACTGCTCCATATAATTCATATTCTGAAATATTGCGTTTGCCGTTCCGGAATACCACTCGCTGTTATCGCTCTTCTCATAAGGCGGTAACACCGTCACTCCCCCGCTGTTACGGTCCAGATCCCACGGAATACCGATTCCGATATGGGTATTCAGACGCAATGGCTGATACTGGGTCAGAACTCCGACCGTATCAATTCCGGAATTGATGCAGTTACTCAGAGGGAAATCGATAATGCGGTACTTTCCTCCGAACGCAACTGCAGGTTTGGCAACCTTCGCTGTAAGCACTCCCAGGCGGCTGCCCTGGCCTCCAGCTAATAGCATGGCTATCATTTCTTTTCGAATCACGTCAATCACCTCTCGTCTTTCTAGTCAGTCTATTCCTCTTTGCACTTATAATTATAACATAATCGTCCACCCATGTACATCATTTTTCACAAATTTGCCAGCACATTTTTCTATTTTTTGACATTTTCGTCAAATCTTTTCTCTTTCTACACTTCTCTTTCACTTTCTGTCGAAAATATTTTATCCCAAAAGAATTTGCAAATCAGTAAGATAAGGTTATAATGAACTTTATCATAGAAAGAAAAACAGGCAGGTAGAATTATAATGTATAAAATCAATTTTAAAGAACCCATACATATCCATTTTATCGGGATCGGCGGCATCAGCATGAGCGGACTTGCCGAGATTCTCTCCGAAGAGCATTTTACGGTATCCGGATCCGACGCAAAGGAATCCGATCTGACCAGACACTTAGAGCATCTCGGCATCAAGGTTTACTACGGTCAGACAGCTGCAAACATCACGAATGATATTGATCTTGTCGTCTACACCGCCGCCATCCACGAGGACAATCCGGAATTCGCCTGTGCGCGCGAAAAGGGAATTCCGATGATGCCGCGCGCAGAGCTGCTCGGACAGATCATGGACAATTACCGCAACTCCATTGCGGTGGCAGGCACCCACGGCAAGACGACCACAACTTCCATGATCAGCCAGATCCTTCTTGCAGCCAAGTGTGACCCGACCATCACAGTCGGCGGAATATTAAAAGCGCTCGACGGCAATCTGCGGGTAGGCAAGTCCGATTTCTTCCTGTCGGAAGCGTGCGAATACACAAACAGCTTCCTGCATTTTTATCCGAAATACAGCATCATTCTGAATATCGAAGCAGAACATCTCGACTTCTTTAAAGATATTCAGGACATCCGCCATTCATTCCACCAATTTGCATCCAACACCCGGGAGGACGGCGCGATCATCATAAACGGCGATATTCCGGATTATACCGAGATTACCGCCGGATTAAAGCCGCAGGTAATCACCTTCGGTCTTGGCGACAGCTGCATGTTCCATCCGGCAGACATCACATTCGATGAGAAAGCCTGTGCAAGCTTCACCGCCATGAAAGGCCAGGAGCCTCTGATGAAAGTCACGCTTCACGTTCCGGGCATGCACAACGTATCCAACGCACTGGCTGCCATTGCGCTGGCAGATGATCTTGGTCTTTCCACCGATGCGGTCGCAAAGGGATTATCCGACTTCGGCGGTGCCGACCGGCGTTTCCAGTACAAGGGCTGTGTGGACGGCGTCACCATCATCGACGACTATGCGCATCACCCGACGGAGATCCGCGCGACGTTGACCGCTGCCAGGAACTATCCGCACAAACGGCTGGTTCTCTGCTTCCAGCCGCACACCTACTCGCGCACCAAGGCATTTTTAGAGGATTTTGCCGATGTGCTCTCCCTCGCTGATGTGGTTGTCCTTGCCGACATCTACGCCGCCAGAGAGAAAAATACCTACGGCGTCTCCTCCCGCGATATCCTCTCCAAGCTCAGGGAACGCGGCACGGAATGCTATTATTTTCCGTCATTTGAGGAGATCGAAAAATTTTTATTAAAAAATTGTGTAAACGGAGACTTGTTGATAACTATGGGCGCCGGAGACATTGTAAATGTTGGTGAACATCTTCTCGGCAAATAAGTTATCCACTTTATCCACATTCAATTGGGGAAAACTTCAACTTTTGAATGTGGATTTTTTTGTTTACATAATCCTTATGCACGTTTCCTGCGCTTTTGCCGCCTTTGCCGTCTTTTGCGCCAAACCTTTCGTTTCCATAATCCGGTTTCCACCGGATTCGTTTTCTTTATCCACATTATCCACATTTCCGCGGTCGATTGTCTGTGCCGGATGTGTTCCGGAAAAGATACTTCTCATTCCAGTTTTCCTGTGCTATAATGCATCAGGGAATGTCGGCGGCTGCCGTACATTTCGCTTGTTACGTTTGAGAAAGAGGAGTCGGTTTCAATGGCCAATATTAAGCTACACAGTGACAGTCCAGTCTCTGCAACCAGTGTTTCCAACACGTTTATCGATGAATATATGTCTGATGCCAACGGGGAATTCGTCAAGATTTACCTCTACTTGCTGCGCCTTATGAATGCGCCGCAGGCGTCTTTTTCCATTTCTTCCATCGCGGACAAGTTCGAGCACACGGAGAAGGATGTCAAGCGTGCTCTTGCCTATTGGGAGCGCATGCACCTGCTGCAGCTTGAATATGACAATGATAAGAATCTGACCGGTATCCGCATGCTGGATTCTTCGTCCAGAGATGCCGCCCCGTCTGATCCGGGGACTTCCGGGACACAGACAGAGCCAGCCGGCGCACCGGCACAGAACGCCCCTGCTTCCGCCGCTTTGACAGAAACACCGGCACCGGCGCAGACAGTTCCTGCCAAAAAGAGCTATTCTGCGGACGATATTTTGAATTTCCGCCAGAATGAATCCGTCGCAGAGCTGTTCTTCATCGCAGAGCGTTATCTCGGCCGCACCTTAAGCGCCACCGACATCAATACGCTTCTCTATTTTTATGATGTGCTCGGATTTTCCACCGAGCTGATCGTATACCTGATTGAGAGCTGTGTGAGCAACAATCACACCAGCATCCGATACATAGAAAAAGTCGCACTTGGCTGGGCAGATCAGCATATCACAACCGTCGAGGAGGCCAAACAGGGTTCCCCGGTTCTTGGCAAAATGTACTACGCCGTGATGAACGCGTTCGGCATTACCGGACGCAAGCTGGTTTCCACCGAGATCGCTTATATCAGCCGCTGGACGAACGAGTACGGTTTTGACTCCGACATCATCCTTGAGGCATGCAAGCGCACCATGGAAAGTCTGCATCAGCCGAACTTCAAATACACGGATTCCATTCTTTCCGACTGGAACAAAAAGCAGGTTCACCATCTGTCCGACATTGCAAAACTGGATGCGGCGCACCAGGAACGCAAAAAAAGTTCCGCTTCCGCTGCCGCCAATACAGCATCCAAAAACAAGTTCAACAATTTCACGCAGCGCTCCTACGACTACGACGAACTGGAGCAGATGCTTTTGACCACGAACGTACACTGATTTAAAGGGGAAACAGATGCCGCTAAGCAATTCACAGTATGACGAGATATTCCGCAAATATGACGAAAAACAGTTAGCCAGCCAGCACCAGCTCGAGCGCCGCACAAAGGACGTCTACGCCCGGATTCCGGCACTTAAAGAGATCGATGACGCGATCGCTACCTGTTCTGTCGAGCAGGCACGCCGGCTGTTAGACGGAGATGAGGCCGCTCTGGCCACGCTCCGCGAAAAGCTCTCGGACTACCGCAGGCAGAAGGAGCAGCTGTTGCAGGAGCACGGGCTTACTTCTGATTATCTGAAGCCGGTGTACCACTGCCCGGACTGCAGGGATACCGGTTATGTGAACGGCAGACGCTGTCACTGTTTTGAACAGGCAGCCATCAATCTGGTCTATACCCAGTCCAACTTAAAAGAGATTCTGGAACGTGAGAATTTTTCCACGTTTTCCTTTGATTACTATTCTGCGGATGACATCAATCCGGCAACCGGACGCTCGTCCCTTGAGACAGCAAAGGATGCCGTCGCAAAATGCCACGATTTTATCGATCATTTCGACAGCACCTTCTCCAATCTTTACCTCTACGGAGATACCGGCATCGGTAAGACCTTTTTGTCCAACTGTATTGCCAAGGAGCTGTTAGACCGCGGTCATTCCGTCATTTACTTTACCGCATTCCAATTATTTGATATATTAAGCAAGGGCGTGTTCAAACGGGACGAGGAGGCACTGCTTTCCCACCGGAATATTTTCGACTGCGATCTGCTGATCATCGATGATCTCGGCACGGAGCTGTCCAATTCCTTTACGACCTCGCAGTTATTTTTATGTATCAACGAACGCATTCTGCGGCAGAAATCCACGATCATCTCCACAAACCTCGGGATGAACCAGCTTGCCGATATTTATTCAGAGCGCGTTTTATCCAGAATATCCAGCAATTACACATTATTAAAGCTCTTCGGCGCGGACATCCGTATCTTAAAGCGCCACCGTTAACATTTTTATCCCTGTATTTCATTAGAGCAATCTATTGAAAATAAAACCTATGTAACTATTCTTTAATGGAGGAACCATTCATGCCAAACGATGAAAGAAACTTAGAAACCATGCCTGACGGAGCATTGGGTCTCATCCCACTGGAAAGCTGCAAAGAACTTGGTCTTAAGGTAGACCAGTACCTTGTCGGCTGGCGCGAAAAGAGACAGCACCAGCACCAGAACGACCCTGCGTTCAAGGGCTATCGCAGAGATTCTTATATCATCTCAACCGCAGTGCCGCGTTTCGGAACCGGCGAAGCAAAGGGTGTCATCAAAGAGTCTGTCCGCGGCTATGACCTGTATCTGATGGTCGACGTTACCAATTACAGCCTCACCTACTCTGTATGCGGTTACGAGAACCACATGTCTCCGGATGACCACTATGCAGATTTGAAGCGTATCATTGCTGCTGTCGGCGGAAAAGCAAGACGTATTACCGCGATCATCCCGTTCTTATATGAGAGCCGTCAGCACAAGCGCACCGCCCGCGAATCCTTAGACTGCGCACTTGCCCTACAGGAGCTTACCGCTATGGGCGTCGACAACATCATCACCTTTGACGCGCATGACCCGCGTGTACAGAACGCCATTCCGCTCAAGGGATTCGAGACTGTACAGCCTGCTTATCAGTTCATCAAGGGTATCTTAAGAGAAGTCAAAGACTTAAAGATCGATGCAGAGCACATGATGATTATCAGCCCGGATGAGGGTGGTACCAACCGCGCCGTATATCTTGCCAACGTGCTCGGTCTGGATATGGGTATGTTCTACAAGCGCCGCGACTACAGCAAGATCGTAGACGGCCGCAACCCGATCGTTGCACATGAGTTCTTAGGTTCCTCCGTCGAGGGCAAGGATGTGATTATCATCGACGATATGATCTCCTCCGGCGAGAGTATGATTGATGTTGCTACCGAGTTAAAGAAGAGAAAGGCCAACCGTATCTTCGTTGTTGCAACCTTCGGTCTGTTCACCAACGGCCTGGAGCGTTTTGACGAGGCGGTTGCAGACGGCACAATCTACAAGGTCGTAACCACCAACCTGACCTATCAGACACCGGAACTGCTTGCAAAGCCATATTATATCAACTGCGACATGAGCAAATACATTGCTTATATCATTGATACGTTAAATCACGACAGCTCGATCAGCGATCTCTTAAATCCGTATGACCGCATCCAGCGTCTGGTTGCAAAGTACAAAGCAGAGCAGAACTAAACAAAATCCAAAAAGGGACTGCCCGCTAAAAGCGTCAGTCCCTTTATTATGCCTATGTATTAAAACAAGTCTACTCTGCCAGCAATTTTCTGATTGATCACATAATACGCTGCGTTCTCTTCCGGCTTTAAGTAGAGCTGAAGTGATTTGATCGTGGATGCTCTGTGACCTTCTGCCACAAACTGCTCTGTCACTTTCTTAATGGCATCCTCTACCACGCCTTCACGTCCCTGATACTGGATATACACTTCAGGCTTAAGCTCTTCCTTTGCTGCCTTCTTCGCTGTCTTTGTTCTTGGTTTTCTTTTCTTTGCGGTCTCAGCTGCTGTCTTCTTCGGTTCTTCTACCTTTGTAGCCGCCTTTACCTCTGTCTCTTTGGCTGCGTTCTTCGTCTCCTCGACTTTTGCCACAACCTTTGCAGTTGCTTCCTTCGCTGCTGTCTTGGTCTCCTCAACCTTCGCCGCAACTTTTGCTTCTGCTGCCTTTACTGCTGCCTTAGTCTCATCAAGTTTCGCTGTCGTCTTTTTTTCCATTATGAGAGCCCTCCTCCTCATCAAAAAAACTACTCACATACTAAAAACTTTTCCATTGCTACTAATGCTTCCTCTTCATCACTGCCCTCGGCAACGATGTTCACCGTCATTCCTTTGGACGGGTTAAATGCCATGATTCCCATAATACTCTTCGCATTTATCCGGCGGTTGTTACTCTCAAGTGTAATATCACTGTCAAATCTGCAGGCAACCTGAACCAGTTCTGCAATCGGATTACTATGTTCCTCTGAGACATTCGATACAACAATCTCTTTTCTGCTCATAATCTCTCCATTTCCTCTTTTCAAGTACTACGTCTCAAAATATAACCCATCTATTTCCAATTTGCAATAGAAGAACATGAAATCTGTTAAACTTACACGAATAATTTCCTACTTTAAGAGCTTTTTTATGCACTTTCATTTCACCAGATATGTGAAAAATACATTTCCTGCCGCCGTAAACATCTCATCCGCCTCGGTCAGCGTCTTCCGGTATGTCGTTCCCAGTGCAGGATCAAATATCACGACGCTGTTGCTGTCATATCCGATAATCAGCACCGCATCCGTGCTTCCTGTCATGGAAAATACCGGACTGCCGCAGCTGACATAGTAGAGAACCTCCTCGATATTGCATCCGGTCAGATCCAGCACCTGCATATCCTTCATCGTATTGTTCAGGATGCTTTTCGGCGTCTCTCCGCCCTCAATGAGTGCGTTCACGCTGATATTGATTCCTTCTTTTTCCAGCATGGCATTGATGCACTGCGCAATGCTTCCTGCTCCGGCATCCTCCGCACCGACCGCAATATCCGACAGTGCCGGCTGTGCGGACTTTCTGGAGCGTTTCCACACATACTGAAGGTTATCTCCAATCACGACTCCCATACTGTCATTTGCCGCCGTGACGGCCTCTGTGACATCATCTGTCGCCAGCACCACATTCCCCTTCACGTATACATAATAATGCTTTGTGCTGCCCTCTTCCTTGATTGCCACCGTGCGCTCCTCTTCTAAAATCGTCTCCTTCGGGGTGAGAAGCTTCGGCGCCTTTTCCGCGGATGCCCCGGCAATCGTAAGCTGTACCTGGGTCTCCTTTTCCGCAGAACTGCTCGTTGCAATATTGACAAGCTTTCCGGAGTCTCCCTCACGGTTCATGATCATATCCTGATCCGCCGGGACATATGCCGTGCCGTTATACTGGATGCGGTTCAAGTGCATCGTGTAGTCCTCGATGGACACGCTGCTTACAAAATAGCCGCTCTTTTCATATGTTTTCTGCACAATAAGATCTTTTGTCGAGACATCCACAATCCGGATCTGGTGCATCGGAAATGTCACATTTCCGGCGGCGTCCTCGAAAATATCCGACTGTCTGGCAATGCCATACACAAAATCCTCATCCATGAAGCCAAGCGGCTTGATGGCTTCCCCGGTGCCCGCCGCAATCTCCTGCGTGCTCTGATCCGACAGATTCATCACGTGGATCACACTGCTGCCCATCTGGGAATCCCCCTCCGTCTCCATCCATGCAAAATAGCGGTTGGACGCGGACACCGCAAAATCCTGTACGCTCAGATTCGTCACCAGTTCCCGCACCGAGAGGGTATTTAAATCGATTCCGTAGACACACCCGTCCAGCATCAGGAAAAGCTCTCCGCCCTCATTTACATACATGAGCTGCCCGAGTTCCGACTTCATCACCTCATACGACTTATCCGACGGAATGAAGACCAGTTCCTCATCGGTATTCGCCAGGCTGTCGTAATGATAGACCGCAATTCCGACTTCCCCCTCATGAATTCCGCGGTTCATGTAACCGTACACGATATAATCCACGCTTCCGGCTTCGTCCACACCGACGATCTTGATGTCGTGTTCTCCGTAGTTCTCGCGGCTGTCAATTCCCTCGTAACCGCGGAAACTGAACACTTTTGCAAGCGTATTTTCCACCGTATTGTAGCTCCAGAGTTCTCCCTCCTGCACGAACGCCACACTGGTTCCCGCCTCATTCGCCTTGTATTCAACGTTCGCTTCGCGGATTCCAAGCTGGATATACTGATCGTAAACGCTGTCATTTTCTCCGCGGAAAATCTGGTTCATGGTTCGCTCGAAATTCAGCAGATAGATGCGGCTTGTGGTGTAGCGCACCCTGTAATATTCTTCTATATTATAGTATTCAATCTGACCGCTCTCGTTGACACTGGATACCACATAATCGAGCACGATCACGTTGTAGGTCGGTGTGATCTCCTTGATTGACGGAACCGGCTCTGTCAGACGCTCTCCCTTAAAATCCGCCCAGCTCACCTGCTTTAGAGAAGAATTTAACGACACGAACTGCAGCGTCGTGTTATCCCCGGTCGTCCGCTCCATGTAAGTCGCCAGTGTTCCGGAGGTCTCATCGTTGAACGTCTTATCGTTAAAATCCTTGACGAATGCGACGCACTCGCTCACATAGCAGTCGACTGGCTCCGCGATCCTGGTATAGTAACAGATCGAACGGTCTCCGCTCCCGAGGCGGATAATCATCAGATACTCTTCGCCCTCTTCCAGCAGATTCTGGATCTGCAGATCTGCCGTGATCTTCCCGCTGCGCTCCTCATAGGAGGTGACATCCGCATTCGCAATCAGGCGTGTGGCATCGAGACTGCGGATCTCATAGGAAATCGTGTCGACCGCCGTCTGATTCGTCTGTATCACAATCGGAAGCTTCCGGTCTTCCCCCACCGGCGTAATGGTATCGCGCATATATGCGGCATCCATCTCCGTCACATACCCGTGTAGTTCATTCAGCTCCTGATCGCCCTGATACATGGTGATGACCGGCAGCGTCGCCTCCTTCATCTCCGTCGTCAGATCCTCGTTAGTATCATTCATAAATCTTCCAAATATAAGCACTGCTCCGATGAACACTGCCGCCAAGACTGCTGCCTTTATGGTTCCCTTCCGCAACGGTCATTCCTCCTATATAACGCAAAATAACTACCGCGCACAAAAACGCGATAGTTATATTAACACAAAATAACTATCGCACAAAAACGCGATAGTTATATTGTATGCATTTTAAAATAAATCCGCAATGACTTTCTCTGATTTTTAAGAATTGTTTTCGATCTTATCCGGGGCTTCGCACCCCCGTTACCACCAGCGTCTGCAGCGGCGGTGACGGCAGCGTCTCCGGTACATTTCGTTGTTTAAAATCACACCGATCAGCTCCCGCAGATGATCATTCTGTCCGGGCGGCGGCGGTGGCGGCGGTCTGTGTCCGGGCGGCGGCTGCATGCCTCCGTGAAACTGCTCTGCCTCCAGTTCGCCGTCTTCTCCTGTGACTTTCTTCTGGATGCGGTCTACCACCATCTCAATCATCAGACGGTCCGGATACTCATCAAACATCAGGCTGCCCTCGTATTCCATTCTGTCACATTCGTCTTCCACGCACTCCACAATCCTGCCAACCTCTTTGGGATACAGCTCCTTCATGCGGTCCATATCCTTCTCATACTCCATCTCGGTCAGATACAGATTCTGCATGGGGTAGCTCATATAAAAAGGCATCTTGGGCACATCAAACTGCGCGCGGAAAAACTGCTCCTGATTATAGTCCACTCTATACTCCCTATAGATAACTTCGCTATATCATATGCAGTGCGCGCGCGCCGGGTTACTGCGCCAGATTCTTTAACTCGTCCAATAAATCCAGATCGGACTGGAGCACCTTCATATTGGTCGTGATCGGCTCCTCGCCCGGCTTGGTGACGGTGATTTCAATTACTGTTCCCTCCGTAATGCCCGCAGAAAATACCGCGTTTAAAAACGCCGCAAACTTCGGATGGTTCTCAACGAACTTGTTTCTCGCATTCATAATCTTCATAAGTGAAGCCGGATTCATCATAATATCATACTCCCTTTCTTCTGTTGTGTCGTTCTGTCTCCCAGTATAGCACAACTGCCGCGGCACTTGCCAGTATTCTTCATCCATTTTCTGAGCATGGCACTCGTTGTATTTCTGATCCACCGGAAAACGTTCTATCTGCACTATACCTGCATCGAGGCTCTGTTTGAAGATCTCCTTGGGCAGATCACCGAAGAGTATTACCATGCCATCGACCAGCTCCCGATCGATGCACCTTTTACGGAAGTAAACCGCGTCTTTTTCGAGTTTACCGCCAGACAGGAGCCGTACGCCGAGCGCCTTTTATGCGCACCGGGCTACCGCGAATTCGCCGATAAATTATTCTTAAACACCATGATTCACAATCGCACGAGACATAATCCCTACGCCGCATTTTCCAGGGAGGAGCAGAATATCATCAACACGTTTTTATGCGTCACCTCCGTCAATATTTACCGGCAGTGGGTGGCAGACAAAAAAAGAGTGCCGCTTGAGAGGCTGATTGCGCTCTCCGGCACCCTGTTAAGCAATGGTGTTATTTCTTTATTTTAAATCTGTCTCTTCCTTTTCGCGCAGGCTCACCACAAGCTCATAGACCTCCGGTCTTCTCTGCTTTAAGTGCTCATCCAGCACATGTCTGCGCTCCTTGAAGCGCTCCGCAAGCTCTGGATGCTCTGTTGCAATGCGGTCATGCACCTCCCTGCGGTGTTCCTCCAGACGTCTTGCGAGTGTCTTCTCATCCTTTCCGGAGATGTTCACGATCTCCTTTAAATGTTCTTCCAGATGTTCCAGCCACTCGTCCTCATCCATCGCTTCCATGTGCGACCATCTGCCGTGCAGCAGGTTTTCCACATCGCCGCCCTCCTTCAGCTGTTCAATCTGCAAAAGAATCTGTTTTTCAATCTGTTCCTCCGTCTCCGCGCCAAACGCCCAGACAAATTCCTGCACGCGGTTGTCCGCGCGCTTTCTCGAAGCACTGCGGTCGTCATTGTCCACACCGCCCTCCAGCGGATACGGGCGCTTGATTCCCATATCTTTTAACGCAATGTGGATCGTTCTGCGCACGCTTCCTTCTTCGATCATGTAGCCAAGCCCCAGTTTCCGGAGCTGTTCGTTTAAATCGGCGATGTGTTCTGTCATGTAAAAGCGGATGCCTTTTTCTTTCAGCGACTGATACAGTATTCCCAGTCCGTCCGCCGCCGTGATGTCCATACTGCCAATGCCGCTCGCATCCAGAATGACCGCTCTCGTCTGATCGGTCACGTGATCTTCAATATCCTGTTTTAATACCTGTATGTTGGCAAAAAACAGATTGCTGCTGAACCGGTAGATTAACACTCCCTCAACCGCATGGATCTGGCTGCCCTCTTTCAGATCACGGAAATGCCGGTGTCCCGGCTGAATTCCCAGAAAACAGCGTGCCGGCTTTGCCGTGCGGATAATCATCTCGGAAAACGAGAGGATGATGCCGATCAGTACGCCGTTGATCGTCCCGAGCATCAGCACTCCGAAGAATGCGCCGGCAAAGATCAGACATTCCGTGCGGCTGACTTTCCACAGCCGGACCGCCAGCTCAAACTCCGTCGCGCCAAGCAGAGCGGAGATCACGATTGCCGTCAGCACCGGCACCGGAAGATAGCCGATAAACCCGGTACCGCCAAGCAGGAGCACGATCATTGAAAGTCCCGCCACAATCCCGGTCAGCTGTGTCTTTGCCTGATACTGCTCTCCCATCGCCGTCCGGGAGACCGAGCCGTTGATCGGGCAGCATCCGGTCAGCGCCGCGGCAAGATTGCCCATCGCAAATGCCAGGATCTCCTGATTATCGTTGATCCGGTATCCGTTTTTCTGCGCAAAATTATTTTCTGCGAGCAGCGTCTCCGCCATGATGACGACCGCCACCGACAGGCTGATCGTAACCGCCTCCCTTACCGGCACCGCCGTAAAATCCGGCAGGCTCCAGACCGGAAGTCCCGGCTCCATGGCATCCAGCGTCTTGATGCCCCAGGCGCGCAGGGGCAGATACTTTGTCATCAGAGCACCCGCTGCCATCAAAAGCACCGCCATCGGGAATTTCGGGATGACCTTTTTTGCAATCAGCAGTATCACAAGCGCAGCCACGCCAAGTGCCAGGGACGGCAGATTGATCTCTCCCACCGTCTCCGCGATATGCTCCGCAAGCTCAAAGAATTCTCCCGTCCCCGCGGTACCCCCCAGAAGCTTCGGCACCTGCATCAGGACGATGGTCGTGCAGATGCCGGTAATAAAGCCGCCCATCACCGGCGCCGAGATATAGTTGACCAGCTTTCCCGCCCGCATCACGTAAAACGCGAAAAGCCACAACGCCACAAACGCGGTCAGCACCGGCACTGCCGCCAGCGCCTCCTTCGATCCGCTCTCGATATGCAGATCTAAAAGCGCCGCTCCGATCAGCGCGGCAGGCGCGGCGTCCACGCCAAAAATAAACTGCGGTGATGTCGAGAACAGCGCGAACAGAAGAATCGGGAACACCGAGCCGTACAGTCCGTATACTGTCGGAAGTCCCGCAATCTGCGCGTATCCCATGGAGATCGGAATCGAGACCGCCATGATAATGAGTCCGGCGGTCAGATCCTTCCCAAGATTCTTCCGGTCATAATTTCTGATTGTCTGTGCAAACTTGATCTTCATCTGTCACACTTCCTTTGCTGCTTTTGTGTTATTTTACCACTTTAGGAAAATAATGTCAGCAAAAGGGATTCGGTGTTTTTATGGCTGCAGTTCAAAATGCTGCACCAGTTCATTAAGCAGTGTCGCCTGGGATGCAAGTTCTTCGGAGGTTGCGGAGCTCTCCTCGGCAATCGCCGAATTGTCCTGTACTCCCTGCGAGATCTCCTCGATTCCCACGCGGATCTGCTCCATGCTCTGTGCCTGATCCGCCGCATTTCCCGCCGTTTTCTGGATCATTCCATTAACGTTGTCCACTGCATCCACTGCCGTCTTTAACGAATCCATCACATGATCTGCAATCTGATTGCCTTTATTGATCTCTTCCATCGAGACACCAATCAGTTCCCGTGTCATATTTGCCGCTTTTGAGCTTTCCTGCGCAAGCTTTCCGATCTCATCCGCCACAACCGCAAAGCCTTTTCCAGCCTCGCCCGCACGCGCCGCCTCTATGGATGCATTTAAAGACAGCAGGTTGGTCTGGTCTGCAATTTCCTCAATGGTCGCAATAATTCCAACCACCTGCTTGGAGGTCTCGTGGATCTTCTGTACCGCTTCCATCATCTCCTGCATCTTATCCTGGCTCTGTTCCATCATAGCCGTTACTTTTTGGGTCTCTTCCGCGGATTGCAGGGCGTCTTTCTTGCTCTCTTCCACCTGCTCCGCCACGGATGTTGCCGTTGCGACCAGCTCCTCCACTGCTGCCGCCTGCGTGCTGCTTCCCTCTGCCAGCTGCTGAGCCGCATTTGCCAGATCGCCGGCACTGGAAGTAACGGTCTGGGAACTTGCACTGATATTTTTCATGACATCATTCATCGAACTTGAGATGTGCAGAAGTGCTTCCTTTAATTGACGAAATTCTCCAACATATTCCTGTTCGAGATGAATCTCCAGCTTTCCATCTGCAATCTGATCCAGTGCGCCGGATGCTTCCTTTAAGTAAGCGATATATTCTTTCAGGCGTGCGACCGTTGCCCCGATCGATTCTGCCAGTTCTCCGATCTCGTTCTCTGCCGTGACGTTCAGTTCAACATCCAGATCTCCCTCTGCCAGCCTGCTTGCCGTCTCATTTAATTCTGCTATTGGTTTTGATAAAGCATATGCGCTCTTGTCGATACTGCGCATTACCAGAATAATCCCCAGTGCAAAAATTACGAGAAGCACACCGATTGTTGCAAACAGCATCTGATAGTATTCTAAGAACGGCATATTGCTGACCACAAGATATCCTGTTTCTCCTACCAGCTGTACGGAACCGTATTTTGTGGTACCGTCCGCTTTGTATTTCAAAAACTCCGTCGTCTGATTCATGATCGCATTGACCACATTGGCAGAAACATTCACGTCTGCAATGTTCTGCTGCACCAGTTCCGCATTCGGATGATAGATGAGCATTCCGTCCGAGGACACCAGCCAGACGTATCCGTTGCTTCCGATTGTATAACCGCTCAATACCTCTGTCACATGATCCAGCGAAATATCCATTCCCGCAGCGCCAAGCACATTGCCGCCTTCATCGTATACCGGCGTTGCCGCACTCAGAATAATCTCTCCGGTGCTGGAATCTATGTACGGTTCGGTCAGGACTGTTTTCCCGGTCTCAATGCAGGAATACCATGCACGCCCTGTAATGTCCCAGCCGTCCGGGGAAGTGTATCCGTCCGACTGCGTAATGACGCTCGCATCCAGATCCGCAATCCACACCGCCATCACATTCTCGCTGTCCGCTCCTGCAGCATCGACGAGATATTTTTCCACATCTCCCATCGCTTTTGCGCTTAAAATATTATCTCCCGCCTTTGTCTCCGATAAAACCGACTGAATCTGCGGATTTAACGCCAACGTCTGTGTCACTCTCTCGTATTTTTCAAAAAATCCCGCCAGACTGTTGGACGCTGATTCCGACTCCAGGGTGAGCTGCGCTTGTTTATTGTAATAAACCGTCTGTCCCATGATAATCACAATGATAACTTCCACGACAATATACGCGATCAACACGCTTCTGCCGATTCTTTTGCGGATCTCCTCCGCAATTTTTCCCTTTTTCCTGTTACCTTCCGCTGCGTTTTTTCCCATAACCATTCTCCTTCTCTGGTGCCCGTCAATACTTCCATTATAGTACTATCCTCCCATGTGCGCAACGAAATTTTTCGTAATTTTCGCAATTTACGAAAAAGTTTTCTGTCACTTTTTATTTTCTCCATTTAAAATCCAGTCTTTCAGCGCTTTGAATTCAAAAAATAAGACGGAAACCATCGCTGCGTTTCCATCTTATCCTTTCTTCCGGGCTTCTCTGGCTTTCTGCTCACGCCCAGCCATTGTCTGCACTCTGATATTTTCCCGCTCCAGCTCTGCTACTGCCGCAATGATAGATATAAGCAGTTTACCGGCTTCTTTTGAGCTGTCAATTCCCTCTTCCACGCAGATTAGGTTCACACCATAATCCTGCATAAGCTGTAAAGAGCTAAGTACATCCGCCGCATTTCTGCCAAATCGGGATAATTTAAATACAAGGACGAAATCAACTCCGTCCTTGCCATCTTCAATAGCATTCAACATCTGCATAAATTCCTGACGACCTTTTATATTCTTACCGAAATGCCCTTCATCGGAATATTCTCCTACAATCTCCATCTCCTGAAATTCTGCATATTTCCTAAGCTTGTCCTTCTGTGCATCAAGGCTATAGCCATCAACCTGAATAAGGTTTGTATTTTATATTTGAACCTCTTCCCATATTCAAGGTGAAATTTTTGCACCTTGAAAGATTTTCCACTTCTTCATCATTCAATTCAAACATAAAATCATCGCCTTCAAATTGGCAATGTTATTCTTAACCTGCCTTTTAAAATTTTTGGTTTCATACCCATAAATTTCTGCCAAGTCTGAATCAAGCATAACTTTTTTCCCTCTGAATTCATAAAGCCGATCCTTCATGTATTCTTCTGTAATTTCAATTACTGCAATTTCTTTCTTTTTATCTTCTGCCATATATTTTCTTCCTTGTTTTGCGGTCACAAACTGTGACCGCAATTCTCATATGAACATAGTGCCGACATCAGCAATATGTCCGATTTGTTATTATTGTTCTATTATTTCAGTTAATCATTTTCTTTTCCATACTAAACTTTCTCCTCCCACATTGAACCATTTTACTGATGTAGCACCGCACGCAAAACGCAACTGTCCTGCACGCAAAACGTAACTGACTTTGAATTTTAAAAGTGATTTTATGCAAAACTTCATTGCATTTACTGCGAAAAATATATCATTTTTGAACGATTTAAACCGCCCTTAAACGATTTTTAAAGGCGGTTTAATCTTTACAATTCATGTGAATTTAAGAAGTCATAATCTGTCTTACTTATAACTTATTCCCTATTTTGCAGGCTGTTTTGATACATAAATAGCCTTCTTTTTCTTATCCAGCACAAACGCATCAAAGTAAATTCTACCTTCCACTAGCCATCCGTTGATTCCCTGCGGATTTTCATGTTGTTTATAGTCTGCCAGCTTGATAGGGGAAGTCATTGCCATAGGATGGCAGATAATAAAGTTTGTTCCGGTTACAAAGTAATCTGTAGGAGCAACAATAATCGTTGTATTGTCGATTTTTCCGACAGCTCCGTTGATTGCGATTTCCTGACCTTTATCCCCGGAGGAAACAAAATTCTTATCCAGCTTAATCATCTTATAAAATGCCGGGGTAACAAAAGCGATTCTTCCAGCTGTCGGTACTTTTGCATCAAACAGCACCATAGAGCCTTCCAGAAAAGCGGAGTAAGCTGTTTCATTGGTAAGTGTTTCTTGTTTTACATGGTCAGCGTGTGCCCCTTCGGTAAACTTCTGGATTCGGTACTTGTCAATGGTAGGAGTAACAACATCCTTGATTTGCCTTGCGAGTGCTTTGGCTGCACTCATTGCCATCATGGTATCAGTGGCATTTCTACGGTCAATACTGAACGTGAAAGACTTGTCCTGCTTCAGTTCCAAAGTCTGCACATCATTACCGAGTTCTGTCGGTGTTCCGTAGCGGTTGGTTTCTGCGGTCATATCATAGTCATTTAGCGGTACTGTGGGAATGGAATAAACATTAACCTTGTTTACTCCGTCAAAATTGAAATCTCTGTTAGTTGCCTTGTCGGTCAACGATTCCTTGCTCATTTCCTCATCAATGATATCTGCATACTTTTCTGCGTAATTTACAGCCATTTTTCATACCCTCCTTAACCTTTCATAGCATCAATAAATGTGCGAGCAAATTCCGGCATCACGCTTGTATCTGCCGAAGCTCCAAGCCCTTCTGGTGTCTTTCCTCTTAATCGCATCATCACACCATCCTGCACAAGCTGGTTGACGGTTGTGATTACCTTTTCTAGACTTGCCATTGTTCCGGCTTCGTCTGTGTACTGTACAAAATCAGCAACACCAAGCGGAAGTTTGGCTTCTTCCAATCTGGCAGTGACTTTTTCCTTCAAATCCCTTTTCAGAAGTTCCGCTTTCAGCTTTTCAATCTGTCCATCTTTGGAAAGAGCGTTCATCTGCTCGGTTTCCCATTCCTTTTTTCTTTCCTCAATAATGGCTTCGATTTCCTCTTGAGAGTAGGTCTTTTCTCCGGAAGGTGCCGCTTCATCCGGAGCGTCTGCTCCGTCCCCGGTCTCTGTTGTGGTGGTCTGCTCCAGCTGGATCTCGGAATCTGTCTTTTTAGTTTCCGGTTCTGTCTGCCCCGATTCCGGTGTCGGTTTCATTGCTTCGACAATACGCTCAATAAATCCCATCTTTAAATCATCCTTTCTTTACATAGCTTTTCATTTGGCGAATATTGGTCTGTAGTTCGGTTTTCATCTGCTTAAGCTGTTTATATTTCTTGCCAGTGATTCCGTTTTTCTCCATGTCCTTAATCTGCCTTTTTACATTATTTAGTTGTTCCTGATATTGCTCTATAAGTTGTGTCATGCTCATATCAGACAGCCTTTTCAACAATTTTTCTTATCCAAGTTTCAGTAAGGTCATACTTTCCAGCTAACTCCTTGTAATTACTTCCATTAAACTCCCGGATAATTTTCTTGTTGCGGAGTGACGATTCAACATTCTTTTTTCGTGGAATATAGATACTCCTTCCGTTATGTTCCCGGACGAGCTTCTTGAACACATCCAAGCCGACAAGCTCGATCAACTGCTGGCACTCCTCATTTAAGTCTGCAATATCATTTTCAGTAATCTCATTCAATAAATCCATTCGACCACCTCCTGCGTCTGTTATATATTTTTTTGCAATTACTTTCAAATAAAGTGATTTAAAAAAGCACTTTAAACCTTTTCTATTAAGGTCTAAAGTGCTTTGTAACTGTATTGTTATTTAATTATGCTCTGCATTCCTCCAGCAGATGGTAAGCAGTGCGGAATCCGCATATAAAACCTTCCTTTTCAACTTCTCCTCTAATGTTCCCCTGCAGGTCGATATAATCATTAAACTTCTTCATCAGATTTTCGTCAATGCCGACTTTTATACCAGCTTCAATGCCGACAGCGATACCACTCTCAATGATTTTTTCCAGAAGTCTTTCCTTTTCCAAAAGTCTTTTGGTTTCTGCTCCCATCTTCCTATCAGTACCTAAGCGGATTTCCGGAGAGAGGATACAATAAAGATTTGCTATGTACTTATTATTCTCGGTAGAACAGTCAACCGCTTTAAACATATCCCAGTAATCTTTTTCATCATACTCCATCCGGTGGAGCAGTAGTTCCGGTTTCTCCGCTTTCGCTCCGTAGGTTTCTTCTATGTGCTTACGGATAGAAGCATAAAAGCATTTTTTTACATTGTCAAGTGATTCTTCCATAGTTTCAAGAGTGGAACAGTCTACTCCAGCGATAAGACTTTCCGGTAATCCGCTTTCTACTAATGATTTTAATGCAACATCTCTGTAAACCTGATTTATCATAGGCATTGTGTTTGTACTTTCCATAGTGTACCCTCCTTAATTTGTTCTACATACCTTTTAAAAACGTGTATATCCCTTTTAAATTTGTTTAAATACTTTTACTTGTGGAAATATGCCATAGTGCGGTAAATTCCAAAATAAAGGCTTTCAGCGGTTTAAAATAGGTGATTGAAAAATATCAAGTTATCTGCTACACTACTAATAGCTTTATTACACACATTTACAAAGCATTTGCGGTGCTTAATGGTGTTTTTTAGTAGTGTAGCAGAAGGTAGTCAGCTTTGCCGAGCTGACTATCTTTTTTTATCCGGTAAGATAACATACTCCGTTCCGTCCTCTGTGCAAAAGATACCTTTTTCGTGATACAGACTACTGAACAGCTCTTTTGTTTCTACAAGATAAATACAGTTAATACCATTAATTTTTAAATATTTAGCCTTGTAGCTTTTTCTCTGGGAATAAAACCTACCATCTAAAGATTCAGTTAATAATAAACCTGCAAGAACCGCCTCTGTTAAATTAAATTTCCCTTCTGCAATCATCTCTAATACAGAAATAAAATCACGAACACCATTGTAAGAGGAGCTTAATACTTCATAGGCATCAATCACTCTGTCATAGTTCATTTTCTCCGTCATATGCAAACTAAAATTCGGAATTGCTTCATTTACTCCGTTTACCGATAAAATTCTCATAATCATCAATACATACCTCCAAATAATTGCTCTCTTGTCCGTTTAAGGTGCTTCACATTCAAAGTTTCTCCGATAGTTCCGGCATACTCTAAAGCGATTTCATACAGTTTCTTTGCAGTCCTAAGACTTTCATTCATTGCAACCTCCAGAATAAAAGCAAGGCTTCTTTCATCCAGTGCCGGGAAGATGTTCAATATCTCTTCCGTGGTGTAGTCATTGACAACTCTTTTTCTAACACTGATTCTTGTCCGTATCTGGTCAAATTCCTGTCCCTTCTGCCCGGTCAGCATCTGTCTGTAAATCTTATCGTTGCCGGATAGAACAATACCTACTTTTGCCCGGTCATTGAGGTTTCTGACCGCTTGCAAGGCTTGAAGTGTTAAATGGTCAGCTTCGTCAATGATGATAAGGCGGTTTGTTTCGTCAAGCTGGCTAATAAGTTCCTGCATGAGTACCGACTTTCTGTAGTTGGTCTGTTTTCCGACCTTTTCAGCAATTACTCTTAAAATGGCGGTTGCTGATGTAGTGCAGGAGTCCGCTGTTACCATAATAACCCCGGTATTGTTCTTTGTGTAATGTTCGAGGGCGGTAGTCTTGCCAGCTCCGGCATCCCCACTTACAAGAGCGATATCATTATGCCGGTGGGCATAGGCACAAGCAAAAAGCACATTCTTTGTATTATACAGTCCTTCGTAAAATACAGTGGTTTGAACACTGTTTAAACGCTCTTTACTGACTGTTAAATACTGCTTGATTGTCTGGTCTACCTTTTCATTGTTCCCGGTATATGTACCTTCCAGAAACTGCGATATGACAGAAGTGGAAAGCCCCGTTTCCTTTGATATCTGTCTTTGTGATTTTCCGGAGAGTTCCATAAACTCTTTTAATTCGGTTTTTGTGTCCTTCATCCGTTAACCTCCTATAGCTTGCATAAGTGCATCTGTAACGCTTTCCTCGGTGCTTGTCCGTCTTGTGCGTGTGGATGCGTTCAAAATTCTGCTGTTTTCGGATAATGCCGGATTGATATTTTCAATCACTTTTGTTTCCGCATTTTCCTCATACTGCTTTTCCAGAAGCTGATTCCTTGCGATTATGCTCATGGTGTCAAGCTCCCTTGTAGGTGCATAATGCTGTACCATCTTTCTGGCTTCTTTCTTTTCCTTCACGGCTTCTCTGATTTGTTCCTGCGTGGTATGTCTAAAAGGTGTCCTTACTTTTGCAGGAGCCTTGCAGATCGCTCGCATATCGGTATCAAAAATATTCAGTTCATCCATGTTGTAAGGGTCTGCGTTGATGATAACCTTTTCCCCTTGGTGGGCAAGCAATTCCGTATGATAGTAAAATCTGCCTTGATACTGTACTCCGTTTTTCTGTACAATTCTTTCATCAAATGTCCCGCAAAGAATGCGGAGTATTGACTTATCTTTGACTTCTGTTTTAGTATGAAGATTTTCATAATACACCTGCTCCGGACATTTTCCATTCATGTCAATGCCACCGCTTGAAGTATTGTTATACTCCACAAAATAATTTTCCAGAGCTTTTATAAACTGTTCCATTGTCGGAGCTTTGTCTTTCAGCTTATCAAAGGTTACACGCATATTTTCCGGTCTTTGCTTTGCATCCTTTCCGAGATAAGTCGGAAGGAGCTTGCAGAATCTATCCTCCATAGTGCCGAAAAAGCGTTCCACAGTCTTAGCTTGTCCGTGGTACGGAGTGGCATAAATCATATTGATACCTAACTGCTTCACTAATGATATTGGGAAATCTGCATTAAATGATTTTTCCCGGTAGTCCTTACCATTGTCAAAGTACAATTCTTTTGGAACTCCATATTTTTCTATTCCAAGTCTCAAACACTGCTTTATCACGGTTGCATCCGCTGACTTGTCCCTTACAATGAAAGAAATCACTTTGCTTGCTCTGGCATCAAAGAATACTGTCAGCCAAGGTCTGAACACCTTACCACGATTATTTATGACAGCCACATCAACCAGATGATGGTCGGAAAACCAGATATCATTTGAAGCAATATCTTCTCTGCTTCTTTCCATTGATACAAGGGCATCATTAAATGCCTTTTCGCCTTCCCGGTAGTAAATCATTACAAGTTTCGGGATGGTTGTTAAATTTCGTTCAAAAGTTGATACAGTTGGAATATTTGGATATTCCAGCCGGGTCAGTTCCCAGCATCTTTGCACAGACCTTTTTTGCAAAGTCATATACAACGCATAGAAGTATTCCCATGCATCCGGGGGGATTGTAATCTGTCCCCGGTTGTGACCGCCACGCATATCAATGAGATCAGCCACGTCACCGCTTTTATATTTCCTCTGCCAGCGGAAAAGCTGCGACTTTGTGATAACACTGTCCGGATTCCGTTCATTAAAGTCCTTTACAAAATCATCTGGGGATAATTGCGACCTTTTATACTGTTCAACAATCAATGCCTTAAAGTTGGCTTCCTCTCGCTGTTTCCCGGTAAACTGTGTAACTTCCTTATATGCGACTTCTTCCTGCACATTGTTATACTTGTTTTGTGCTTCTTGTGGCAGACTTTCCAGAGCGATTTCTAATTGCTTACCGCCCTGACCGATACCATCGACATGGCGATACTCATATTTATTTTTTTTAGTTGCTCCCCATCTGATGGCTCTTTCTGTCATTCCAAGTAGTTCAGCAACTTCCTTTACTTTCAGCCATGTCAAAGTTCTCACCGCCTAACTTTCATCAAGTAAGGCTTTAGTAAGTTCTTCAATGCTGATTCCGGTCACTCTTGAAATGTTATACACCGCCCTTACAGATGGGTTATGTTTACCATTAAGAATCTCACTCACATAGAACGGTGAGAGACCAGATTCTTGAGCAAGGTCTTTTTGATTTTTACCCATTTTATTAAGTCGGTTACAAATAAGCACTCCAAAGCGTGTCTTTGTTTCCATATTTGTTGGTCTCGGCATTTCTCCACCTCCTTAGCCATTGAATTTTCTTGATTTTTCTGTTATATTTATTGTGGTTATCTGTATTATAATATTGGTTTCCAATACTGTCAAGCATAAAATATTGGAATCTTAGATTTTGGAGGTATAAAAATGTCCGTTAATAGCAGATTTAAAGAAGTAAGAAAGATATTAAAACAAACTCAAAAGCAATATGCGGAAGAACTTGGAATTTCACAAGCACACTTATCAAATATAGAGAATGAAAGAGATAATCCGTCTCTTTCATTAGTGAAACTTGTCTGTGTTAAATTTGGAGTGAGTGAAGAGTGGCTTACAGAAGAAAAAGGAGAGATTTTTTCTAAAGATAATGGTTTTGACACTGTAACAGACGAAGGACTAAGGGCTAAATACCATACCATGAAAGACTTTCTTGAAAAACAGATCGCAGAGCAGACCGGGGAGAATTTGAAAAATATCGTTCAAGCCTATTCGCATTTTGTCAGCCTTGTCACTATGCCGGGATTGGATGAGGAAAACCAAAAGAATTATTTAGAAGCTCTTTGTGGTATAAATAACGTGCTGGAACAAATTGCATACAATTCCTATATGCTGAAATCTGTATCGGATAGCAACTACAAAGCACTTTTACAACACAAGACAAATGTAGATGCCGGAATTAGCAAAATAGATGAGGATATTAAAAAAGCCTTATCCTGCTACCTTGCACAGTACGGAAAAGACATGACTTTGTAAGCTCGTTTTAAAAGGTTGTCATTAAATTTTTTGGAACTGTATATATATACATATTATATGAATAATTATACAATTTAAGTTCCTTTCTTTTTCCTTAGTCTATTTTCTATAAAATCATGCCAAAAAAGTCCGTTAAACACCGATTTAAACGTGTTTTTCGGACTTTTTAAACACTCTATATATTTTTCCTTAGTCGGTGCAAAAATGCGGTTCAGTTACGTTTTGTTTCCTTAGTCGGTCATTAAGCCAGTTTAAGGGGCTTTAAGCCGAAATCCGCATAAAATAAGTCTTTTTCGATTTTTTTAAGGGATTTTAAGGGTTTTTAAAGTGGAAGAAGTGCCGATTTTACTAAGGAAAAAGTGACATTTTGCTTGCAGGTTCACAACTGACGTCGGTAAAATGGTCTATTCTTCTTTTTTCTTCATTTTGTCATAATACGCTTTATACCTATAAATCGTCCGCTCACTGACATTGTTCCTCTTCGCAATTTCTACAATTGCCATGCCGCTCTCATACCCAACAACAAAATCATTATAAATTGCCATCCATTTGGCGTTATGTTTCTGACGACCGCTTAACTTACGATTTCTGTAATACTCCAATTCCTCCCGAAGTTCTGCATTCTCTTTTTCCAACTCCTCAATTCTTTTTAATGCCTCTTCGAGTGTTACAGTTTTCTCCATTATCCTGTCCTCCGTTCATGTCATTTTCGTTTTGTCTATATTATAAATATTTGTGTTACTTTAGTCAATCCGATTATGTCATGTTGTGTTATTTTTTACAATAGCTTTCATACAATCGAAATACCGCTGATATCTTTTACAGGCTAAACTTCTCCAAAAGCAGTCAGCCTTAATACTTCAGTATCATTACCTTGTCCCTTGAACACTTCCATATCAGTAAAAAGGACATCCCCTTACCTGTAAAATCTACAGTTCCGGAATGTCCTTTTTTCCATACTTCACTATATTTTTAACACATGATGCTACTTATCCACAATCTATACAATTCCAAAATGCTTAAACGCCTGCATAATCGCTTCTTCCTTCTCCGGTGTACATTGTGGCTGTCTCGCATTCTCTGACTTAGGCAGATTAAAATTCTCTCCCACATCCAATCCACATTTCTTCTTAATCTGCGCAATATACAACGAAGAAACCTTCAGTCCTGTCTTTTCAAGTACATATGCCTTTATCTGCTCATAAGTTGCTTTTCCCTTAAATTCAGATAAATCCATATTCTCCAGAGAGAAGTCCACCTTCACTTTTCTGCTGTCGACCAGTCTCCGTTCCACTTCGGTCCGCGCTGAGCAAAGGTCCACCGGACCTTTAGCGCCCTTGGAAAGTAAGACAACCGTCTCCACATGTGTCGTCTCCGTCCTCGGAACACATAATGTCTACCTCGTCCTCAATTATCCTATTGTGCAAGTAAACAATTCAGCTGCCCGATCAGCTGTTCCACCTGCTCTCCCGGCATCTGCCCCAGCAGAAATTTCAGCGGCATTTCCCGGATAACTTGCTCTCCCAGCTTCTTGTATTCGTCACTCATCCCTTCTGCTGATGCGGCCGCTGCTGCCAAAGGCGCCAGCAGTTCCGTAATAACGGGAGCGGTTTTCGTATGATCCAATAATTCTCCGAACGTTGTTGTGAAATCTACGCGAAGAGGCAGTTTTTTCTTTGTTTTAAACACAATATCCGCATGTAATCGGATGTCATCAGAAGCATGGCCGATCAGGATCCGATATGTTCCGGATGGCGCATACCAGTCCCCGAGACGTTCTTCATAATAGGAAAGATTCCTCGCCGAAATTTCCATCGATACCGTTTTCTCCTCTCCCGGCAGGAGATGAACTTTGGCAAATCCTTTCAATTCCTTGACCGGTCTCTCCGGTGTGCCGCACAGGTCAGCTACATACAACTGTACGACTTCTTTTCCTTCTGTCTTTCCTGAATTTTTCACCTTGAGAGAAACTGTCAGTATATCCTCATCCGTCATTTGAGCCGATGACAAAGTCAGATCCCCATAAGTAAATTCCGTGTAAGACAGCCCATGTCCGAATGCATACCGCACCGGAACTTTCTTTGTATCATAATAACGATATCCGACAAAGATATCCTCGCCATATAACACCCGCTTTTCATTTCCCGGGAAATGAAGGAAGCTCGGATTATCTTCCAGCCGGTACGGGAATGTCTCTGCCAGCCTGCCGGACGGATTCGCTTCCCCGAATAACAGCCAGTCGCAGGCTTCGCCAACGCCCTGACCTCCTAGATACATTTCAAGGATCGCGCTTACCCGGTCTGCCCATGGCAGTTCTACCGGACTTCCATTGTGGAGTACTACTACAACATTAGGCTGTACTTTCAACACTTCTTCGATCAGCCGGTCCTGGCATTTGGGCAGCTTCATGGATGTTCTGTCATACCCTTCCGACTCAAATATCTCAGGCAGCCCGGCAAAGATTACCGCGACGTCTGCTTCTGCAGCAGTCCGAAGCGCTTTTTCCAGCTCTTGTTCCGTCATCGCGTCATTTTCCATAGAAAATCCTTTTGCATAAGTCACGCTACGCCCTTTTTCTCTGGCAGCATCCAATGCCGAAACAACCCTGAACGGATTGATATGGCTGGAGCCGCCGCCCTGATACCGCGGCTTTTCGGCAAATTCCCCTATATAGGCAACCTTTCTGTCTGTATTCAGCGGAAGTATACCGTTATTTTCCAGCAGGACCGCACATTCCGTCTCAATATCAGCTGCTTTTTTATGATCTGTTTCCTTATCAGATATAACTTCCGGACGATGCTGCTCTTCACCGGCAAATACAACATTCAATACCCGCTCCACCGCTTCATCCAGCACAGCTTCGTCCAGTCTTCCCTCCTGTACTGCTTTCACAATCTGTCTGTCATTGTATCCTCCGGAATAAGGCATCTCCAGATCCAGTCCGGCCTGCAGTCCTTTCACACGGTTATTTACAGCGCCCCAGTCACTAACGACGCAGCCTTTGTATCCCCATTCTTTTCTCAGGATATCTGTCAGAAGATATCTGTTTTCCGAAGCATATTCTCCATTTATTTTGTTGTAGCTACACATGACGGTTCTTGGAGCTGATTCTTTCACCGCTTCCTCAAACGCAGGCAGGTAGATTTCCCTGAGCGCACGTTCTGACACTTCGGAAGATATCGTCATACGGAGTGTTTCCTGGTTATTCAGTGCAAAGTGCTTAATGCTTGTCCCCACGCCCTGACTCTGTACTCCGCGGATATATGCCGATGCCATCCTACCTGCCAGATATGGATCCTCCGACAGATACTCAAAGTTCCGCCCGCATAACGGGCTCCTTTTAATATTCACCGCCGGGCCAAGCAGTATGCTTACATTCTCGGCCTGACACTCCGCTCCCAGCGTCTCTCCCATCCGTTCCATCAGGTCAACATCAAAGCTGGAGGCTGTTGCACAGGCTGCCGGGAAACAAACGGCCTTCACACTTTCATTCAATCCCAGATGATCCGTTTCCCCTTCCTGCTTTCTCAGTCCGTGAGGGCCGTCCACCATCATAACTGACGGAATGTTCAGTCGTTTGATTTCTTTCGTATGCCAGTTATCAGCGCCCGAGCAGAGACTTGCCTTCTCTTCCAGCGTCATTTTTGAAATCAGTTCCTTTATTCTGTCCATCGCAAAAGTTCTCCATTCTTTTCTTAATACTGATTGATCATCTGTGCCTCTGCCTCTTCACGGCTGATCTCACCATTGTTGCATTTTGCCATCAGCTGGACATCATGGTCATTAAGCTTGTAAAGACGAAGTATAAGCAGAGTGCAAATACCCCCGATAATGCTGCCAAGACAGCTGAATGTCCATAATTTATCGGCAAATCCTGCCGCCTGAACAACGCCTTCTCCCTCTCGGAAGCCGATTAAAGTTAACGCAAACACACTGACTGCTGTTGTGATCGCTCCATTTAATTTTGTAAAAAATGTCTGCGCCGCAAACGTTACACCACGCATTTTTAATCCTGTCTTGTACTGTCCATACTCGTAGCAGTCCGGCGTAAACTGATACTGCAGTATAACTGCTATTCCCAGCGGAATTCCTCCTAAGGCATTTAAAATCACATACACCATCATATTCTCATACCCAGCAATGAATCTTACGATTCCCAAAAGTAAAGCGAAAACATATGAAATATAGAAGACTTTAAATTTATCATATTTCTTGCATAATTCTACTGCCATAAACGCACCGATTAAGGTCGGAATAATCACTGCCATTGAAACATATGAAGCAGCTTCTTCACCGCCAAGGCAGTACCGGGCAACGTATAAGCCCCAATTTGCACCAACATTAAGCAGGCTGCTGATGAGCGGAGCCGCAAAGAAAAGCAATAAATATTTGTTCTTCCGCAGACATTCTACCATATCTCGCAATGTATAACTTTCTTCTGCCCCGTCATTCAGGACTCTTTCTTTTTCAATTACTCTCTCCCTTGCGAACAGACAAATCGGAATCATCATAACACATGACAAAAGAGATAACACAATTACTGTTGTTGACCAGCCGCCTAACCGCTGCCGTACCAACGGCAGGACAATTCCTGTAACAATACCTGCAAAAATAGCAAACATTCTTCCTATGCTGTTTAGTGAAACACGTTCCTTCTGGTCTATTGTCATCGTGGTAACAATACCAAAAATCGGTACATCGCAAAGGGTATAGGCTGTATCCCATAACATATAAGCAAGTGTTGCCCATATGATTTTAGCCATCATGGAAATCCCGGTAGGTATTATAAAAAGAAGAATAGTTGCCACCGGAATCGCTATGACAGATATTCGAAGCCACGGTAGGAATTTCCCTTTCTTAAAATTCACCTTATCCATGATCATACCGAAGATCGGATCGTTGATGGCATCCCACACTTTCGTGATAAGCGCCACGATCGCAACCAATGCTGCCGTTATGCCGATATCTGTAAAATATGTAGTCATATATCCTACCAGTCCATAGAATACATTCTGTCCCATAAAATACAAACCATAACTGATTTTTTCTCTTTTTGTAACTGAATTTTCCATTTCGTTATCCGTCCTTTCATTGTTTGACTCAATTATAAATAATTCCAAAGGGCAAATCACCAACGATATATAAGTAGTTTACCGACGAAACTTAATATAATCATCATCTTTCTAAAAACTGATATAAGTATTCTTCCATCTTAGGCGTCCACCATTCCAGATATCCTGCCTGCGTCGGATGAACCGGATCTGCCATATAAACTTCATATTCTTTTTCAGAAACGTCATTCATCTCCTCGTCATTCCAAAGGTCGATCACGCCTATTCCATATTTATCCTGAAGCTCAAACAATACATCTACCATCTGCTGATACTGTTTACTGTCATATTTTGTTCCGGTATAAAAGATCACGGGACAATTCCATGTCTGCTTTGCATATACAATGATATATTCCATTGCTCCTGTTATCGTCTGTGTATCAAAATCCTCCAGATTTTCTGAACTGCTAAGTTCTCCCATCGGCATTTCCTTCGACGCGTCATTCGTGGAAAGCTGGCAGACAAACGCATCGAATTTCTCATCTGTACCGATATTATTTTTCATCCTTTGGATATAAGACGTCTTTCCGTTATCTACTAAAGTAGTACCGCTGACAGCTTCTTTTACATACTCACAGCCATTTCTGTAAGAGATATAATCTGCAAAAGAAACATCCATTGAGTACAGACCTAATGTTACAGATGATCCAAGGTAGCAGATGCGCTTCCCTCCAAGAGGGCTGTTTTCTAACGGTTCTATATTTTCCAGACTGTATTTTTCTGCGTTTCCCGGCATTTTTTTCAGCTTATTCTTCCAGACAAAATCAAACGGTCCTCCACCGCCTACTGCTCCTACTAAATATGTCAGGCCGATTCCCACAGCCAGAATCAGAATTAAAACGATACTTAAGGTGATCTTCAATATTTTCTTTTTCATAATCCTTAACTCCTTATTATTTTCAACTTTCATATTAAGAGAACTGACCGTCTGTATTTATCGGTCAGTTCTCGCAAATACTGTCATTTTGTTTTCTTTGATTCTTTATTCAAACTGATACATTCCGCTTCCTACCTTGTATAATCTGCCATCCGGCATCTTTACAACGGCAGTCGTGTTGCAGGGGATTTTTACTTTCAGCTTAAATTTCCCTTCGTCCATACTCCACCTGACTGCGATTTCCCCATACTCACTTATATAAGTACGTTTTACACTGGTAAACGCATTGTCCGGCTCCGGTGCGATTACAATCTCCTTAAATCCGGGAGCAGCCATATCAATGCCGCTTATCTTCCGGAACATCCAGTCGTCCACGCATCCAAAGGCATAGTGGTTCAGGCTTGTCATAACCGGAGACCCGTCCTCCTTGTAAGAAATGTAATTTTCCCAGATTGTTGTCGCTCCCTGCTTCACCTCATAAAGCCATGACGGGCACTTTGTCTGGAGCAGGATTTTATATGCCTTGTCCATCCTGCCGATCTTACAGAGTGCATCCAGCAGATACGGCGTCGTCAGGAACCCTGTATCCAGACAATCCCCGTTTTCTTCTATCTTGCGGATCAAATGTCCGGCGATACTTTTTTTCTTCCTTTCAGGAGCAAGATCAAATGCGATTGCCAGCACATAACTGCCCATAAAATCAAGAGGCATCTTCCCATCATCATCGATCAGTCCTTTTTGAATGGCAGATTTCATTCTGGACGCAATGTCATCATAGTATAATTCGTCTGATGTATGCCCGAGGAGTGCTGCCGTATCTGCCATGATTCGGCAGGAATTCCATCCAAAGATTGGCGCGCAGTATGCAGAAGTATTGACAGGTTTTGCAGCGCTTTGGTCTGCTCCGTTTACTGTCTGGCTCGGTATGAGCCACTCCCCGTACTGATGTCCTGTATTCCACAGATACTGGTCAATTTCTTTTGGATGTTTCATCTTGCCTCTACGCTTCTTTGCAGTGTTGATGATATAGTCGCACCACTTTTTCATTGTGTCATACTGTTCTCTCAGTATCCTGATATTTCCTGTAAGCTGATACATGCTCCACGGTACGATACAGGCGGCATCTCCCCATCCTGCTTCTCCCACCGGTTCAAAATTGCGATATACGATCCGATTCAGTTTCTCCAGTAATTCATAGATTCCGGTAAGGGGGATCACATTGGGGATCGCCCCATTTTTCTGCTGACTGCAGGTCATATTACGCAGCCATCTTGTCAGAAACGGGGTTACATTTTCGTTGAGCATGGCTGTTCTTGCATAAATCTGGATATCTCCGGTCCATCCGCCTTTTTCTCTCTGCGGGCAGTCCGTGGGGATTGAAAACAGATTCGACCGCTGAGACCATCTTGTATTTTCGTAAAGCCGGTTTATATCTTCGTTGGATGTCTCAAAAGTTCCCAGATCCTCATTGTCAGAAGACAGGACAATCGCTGTGAAATCCTCCGGGCTCACCGGCTGATCGCATGTCACTCTCACATAGCGGAATCCATGATATGTAAAATGCGGTATGTATTCTGTGAATTTCCCGTTTGAGATATAAATATCACTTTGCTTGTGCCCTGTTTTCTCTGACATGAAAATATTGTTGAAATAGTTTCCATATTGATCAAGAGTTTCAAAATGATCTAATACCATTTTTGTTCCGGCCGGCAGTTTGCTTTTTACCCGCAGAACACCTGCCAAGTTCTGTCCAAAGTCAATGATCGTCTCGCCTTTCGGGCTGACTGTCATTCCTACTGCCGGCACTTCTTTTACCGGGCGCACCGGTTCCCCGTACTGAGCTACCAGGTTGGCGTAAGATTTTTTGCATGGGATACCTGCTTTCCAGCTGCTGTCATCGAATCCGCAACAGTTCCAGTTTTCCTGTTCCATCCGTGCGTCATAGAGTTCACCTGCAAACAGATCGGAAGACCGGACCGGACTTTCCGAAACTTTCACCGCATCATCGGACACAACCATTTCACTCGTTCCGTCTTCATAATCAATCTTTATCTGAAATAACACAGAATGTTCGGCTTTAAACTTCCTGCTTCTCGGTTTAAAGTTCGCGCTGTCATACCAGCCGTCCCCCACCAGCATTCCTATGACATTTCCTCCCTCTCTCAAAAACGGAGTCACATCATAAGTCTGGTAGCACAGATATTTAGAATAGACGGTAAATTCCGGAGCAAACTCTCTGTCGTCCGGACGTATTCCGTTCACGCTGAGCTGATATGCTCCGTGGCATGTGGCATAGACGCGTGCCCGTTTTACACCGTCTCGTGCATCAAATTCTTTGCGAAAATATTCTGCCGGGTTCTGCCCGCCGGTTCCGGGTTTTACCTTTTTCATCGGAAACGGAGATTTCACCCACTCGGCCGTCCATTCTTTCTTCATAAATCCTGTCTCAAAGGATGAGGATGCCGCCGCCTTTTCTCCGTTATTAACTGTCACTTCCACTGTCCAGTTGTAGTCACTGAGACTTTTTAATGGTTTTCCGTTGTACTCTACAAAAGTACTTTTATCACTTTCTACCACCCCGGAATCCCACACTACTTCTCCCGGACCTGTCACTGTAATATGATAAGATGTCTGCATCACATTCTTTTTGCTACTGGTGATCACCCATGAAAAATAAGGTGCTTCGTCCACGCATGGTCTGTATTGACTGTTTACTTTAAGCCTTATAAGCTCCATAGCAACCCTCCTGATTAGAATTTTGCCAGTGCTTTATCCAACATTTGTGCCTCGTCTGGTTTGATTTCTCCTGCGAATGTTTTCGCGACATCTCTAAGCGAAAGCCCATATGCAATATCGGGGATCATATCTACTTCCACCATTTGAGAAAGAAACGCGCGGATATCCGGATGGTTCAGCAGTTCTTCCATTGTCGAGTCTATGCTATATCTCTTTTTTAATGGTTCTGATGCTTCATATACAACTTCATATTCTCCGGCTTTCACATGGCAAATTCCGTTTTCCACAGCTTCAAATAATGGATTTTCTATATCCTCATATATGCATTCTGGTGCATAAGGGAGAACCACTTCTGCCTTGCCTCCAAACGGAACTGTAACAGTGATGGTGATTTTATTCCCCTCTAATATCTCCCAGCCGCACTGATAGCATCCGGTTGCCGAATCATAAACAGCTTTTACATATTTCAGTTCGCTATTTACTTTTGGACTGATTCGCATCACCTTGCCTCCCGGGCTCTGTTCCATCACATCAATTCCAGCTGCATGGCGGAAGATCCACTCCAATATAGCTCCGTACGAATAATGATTCAGACTGTTCATCCCCGTGCTGGAGACATGTCCGCTCTCATCCAGTGAATTCCAACGTTCCCACACCGTCGTTGCTCCCAGCTTCACTTCATGGAGCCAGCCCGGGTATTCCTTATTCAGAAGCAGCCGGTATGCCGCGTCTGTCATTCCATGATCAGTCAGGACATTGCACAAAAGCGGTGTTCCTACAAACCCGGTATTTAATTTATTTTTATTATCCCGAAGAAGTTTTTTCAGCATCTCCCTTGTCAGCTCTTCATTTTCAGACAGATGATATTTCAGTGCAAGAATAAGCCCTGTCTGCGTCTTCACCGCACATCTGCCTGTAGCAGTAAAATATTCTTCTTTCACGACCTGCCACTGACGGTCTGCGATTTTCTGATATTCCTGTCTCGTTTCTTCCAGTCCAAGCACCTCTGCTGCTTTTGCAACAATCTGTGCACTTGCCGCGTAGTAGATGTCTGCAATGTATGCTTCATCAGTCGCTCCATACACACTGTTCGCGGCGGCGCCTGTACGGTCAAGAGCAAGCCAGTCCCCATAATGGAAAACCTGTCTCCATCCATGATGGTCTCCGTCAATCCTGCGAATATAATCAACCCATGCCTTCATGCTCTCAATCTGGCTTTCCAGGATTGTTTTGTCCCCGCTGAACAAATATACGTTCCAGGGGATGATACATGCGGCGTCTCCCCATGCGCAGGAACATTTTGTCGGTCCGAATGTGGGGACAATCTCTGGAACCATTCCGCCCGCCAGAAGCTGTTCCTGATACAGGTCGTATAAATATTTTCGGTAAAACGCATAGGTATCAGCCAGATAGCTTGCAGTCGCGGAAAATACCTGTGTATCTCCTGTCCAGCCCATCCTCTCATCTCTTTGGGGACAGTCTGTAGGCACATCCAGAAAGTTCCCTTTCATTCCCCATTCGATATTGGAGATTAATTTGTTCACAAGATCATTCCCTGTCTCAATTGTCCCGATGCTCTCATAATCACTGTAAAGAACAAGCGCCGTAAAATCCTCACACGAAAGGTCCCTAACCCCGGTCACTTTCACATATCGATAACCATAATATGTAAAATGGGGAGTGATCACCTTTTCTGTACCATCAGAAACATAAATGTACTCCGAAAGTGCAGTTCTTAAATTCTCGTTATAGAAACATCCGTCCTGAAGCACCTCTCCCGTCTGAATCCTGATAGTTGTCCCCGCCGGCTCATGTACACGCAGCCGGAAGATCCCTGCGATCTCCTGCCCCAGATCAAATACATCTTCTCCAGCAGGCGTATGGATCAGTTCTGCCGGCTTCATCTCCTCCTGTACCTTAACCGGAAGAGATAACCGTTCCATAAGCCGGCCTTTCGGAGCCTTTGCGATCCGCGCAGGAGACTCCTCAACCGGCGGCAGCGTATCATCTCTTCTCTCACCATCATAGATATTGGAAAACCACAAATTGCTTCTTGTAACTGACCAGGTTTCATCAGAACTGATTACATCTTTCGTTCCGTCTTTGTACTCTATGTGAACCTCCGCAATCAGCTTCCACTCGTCACCGTAATATGCTTCCCGCTCCGGATCATTGAAACCGAACCTGCCTTTATACCAACCATTTCCGAGAAGAACAGACAGCACACCTCCTCGTTCTGCCTGTTCTGTGATGTCATACGTCTGATACTGGATCCACTGGTCATAATTATTGCAGTACGGAGTCAGATACTCATCACCGATTTTCTTATGATTTTCTTTATTTTCCCCAAGAAAATATGCCTCATACAATCCCAGGCCGCAAATGTACAGTCTTGCGCTTTTCACTTCTTTTGCCGGACGAATTCTCTTTGAGAAAATCGGATGCCGTTCCTGACTGCTGTCACAAGTAATCCATCTTCCAGTCCATGGTTCATCCATTTTGGCGGTCTCAAAAAACTGTACATCTGATTCGATTACTTCATCTACATCTGTTGTCACAATGACTTTCCAGTAATATCTTGTATACGGCTGTATTTCAAATTCTACTCTTGTAGAGAGGCTGTCCAACTCTGTTTCACCTGTATCGTAACAGATATCTGTAAAGGTTTTGTTCTTGCTGATTACAATCCTTGCATATTTCTGTTCCTGTCCTCTGCATCCTTTCACTTTCCATGAAAATACCAACGGTTTCAGATAAAACCCTAAAGGGTTTGTGATATGATTTGTTTTTGCTGCATAAATCTTTCCCATGCTGATACTCCTTCTCTATCATTCTTATTCACTTATACCCGCTTTTGACCGTTTCTCCCTCATCAGACATATCTGCTCATTCAATTTTTCCTTGGTAATAGGATAACCTTTTGAGAAGATCACAATGGCCACCACATTTACGATTGCCGGCAATATTAGCACACAGAGGACGATCACATTAATCACATCGTCATTCTGTACTGCCGCCTTACTGTCAAATCCTGCTAACTGCAGCAGATACCCCGGAATCGCACCACCGATTCCCATTGCACACTTGGAGACAAAGCTGGAAAGAGATGCGACAGCACCTTCTGCCCTAATTCCCATAGACACTTCGATATAATCTGTATTATCTGCCTGTATTCCATAATTAAGAGGTGCTGCAAAGCCAGCTCCTATTCCTGCAATCAATACAGAGACAATAAGAAGGGGAATGTTCCTCACATCCAACAGACGGATGATTGGTGCCAGTCCTGCAAGTGCAAGTCCAATCGCATACATTTTCTTCTTTCCAAACCTTCCAATCAGATTACCAATGACCATTGTAGCCGGAAAAACAGTAACACATGTAATAAGCGTAATAATAGACGCCAACGTCAGATCTTCAAAAATATATGTATAAAAGTATGTATTTGCTGCATTCACGATATTGCTTCCAATCGAATATAACAGTACAGCAAGGAATGTAATGTACACCGGCTTCTGACTGAGAATCTTGAATAATTCTTTTACAGAATAGCTGTTCTCCATCTGTGGTTTTACACGTTCTTTTACTCCCATGGTTCCTATAATAGAGAAGAAAAAAATCACTGCTGTCATGATCAGAACAAGATTAATATATCCCTGTTTGTTAGAAGTATCTCCAAGAATAAGTGGAGCTGCCACACCGATTACAAGCGCCCCGATCACGTATGCAAGCCCTTTGATTGAACTTAAGCTGTTCCTTTCTTTCATATCTTCTGTCATAACCGGCAGAAGACTGTTCAGCGAAATATCCATGACTGGGAACAACACACCAAGCAGAATATACGATACATATGCGATTGCCAGTTTCCCCGATGTTGATAACATAGGTCCAAACCAAAGTAGAAGGAAATTGGCGCTACACAGAATTGTTCCCAGAATCAATGTCGGTCGGAAATGTCCCATCTTTCTGGTCGGAAGATGGTCGATCATAAATCCAACTAACGGATCGTTAATGGCATCTAGAAAGCGTGCGATCAGGAACAGTGTCGCACATGCAGCAGGACTCAAGCCGCATATATTGGTATAAAAAATTAGTAAATATCCGTTGATCAGTGTCATAACCGGAATGTTTCCAAAGTTTGCCATTGCAAATGACAGCTTTTCTCTCATTTTTATCTTATCTTGATTCATATTTTATTCTCACTTTCCCTCTTCTGCACACAGAGCATTTAACTCCACGATCATCTGCTCGATCGCTTCGCCCGGAATAACGCTTAAAAATGTTTTCAGTGGCATCTGCGCAATAATTTCCGGAGTCACAAGCTGTACCTCCCCATCTTCTTTCTTAGGTTCTTCTCCCTGTGATATCCCCTCAAGATACTCCATCATTTTCCCTGCTGTCTTCGGGTGGTTCATCAATTCCCCCATTGTAGTGGTCATATCCACAGTGAACGGCAGCAGCACATCAGTGGTAAATGTAAGTTCTGCAGCCTCTCTGATCTCATCGCTGGCATGCCCGATCTGGATCTCATATGTACCTGACGGAGTGTACCAGTCGTGAATCTTTGTCTCGTAGTAAGCAAAATCTCTCGCGCAAAGTTCCATTGTAACCATCTTCTTCTCACCCGGATTCAGAAATACTTTCGCAAACCCTTTTAGTTCTTTCACTGCTCTTGGCACCGTGCTGTCCTTGTCGCTGACATAGAGTTGAACCACTTCACTTCCTGCCCTCTTCCCTGTATTCTCCACATCAATGCTCACCTTCAGAATATCTCCATCTTTCATTTCCGCAGAAGAGAGTTTCATATTGCTGTAGCTGAATTCCGTATATGACAGTCCATGGCCGAATGCCCAGCGTACCGGTACTTTCTTCTCATCATAGTAACGGTATCCGACAAAGATATCTTCTCCATAGAGAACAGTCCTGCCGTCTCCAGGGAAATTCAGGTAACTCGGGTTGTCTTCCAGACGATATGGGAACGTCTCCGCCAGACGTCCTCCCGGATTTGCCTCCCCAAATAACAGCCGGTCGCTGGCCTCCCCAATGCCTTCTCCTCCCAGATACATCTCCAGAATGGCATTTACAGACTCCGCCCATGGAGTTTCTACGGGACTTCCGTTATGTAGAACCACTACCACATTTTTCTGTATCTCAGCCACAGCCTCTATAAGGCGATTCTGACACTTTGGCAGTTCCATGGATGTTCTGTCATATCCTTCCGACTCAAAGCTGTCCGGCAGTCCGGCAAAGATTACAACTACATCTGCGCCCGCTGCCGCTTCACATGCCTGTTTCAGCTCCTCTTCTGTCATCTCGTCACGCTCTGACGAGAAGCCTTTCACGTACTCCACTGCCCTGCCTTTTCTCACCGCAGTTTCCAGAGCCGACACTACGCTGTCCGTATTGATGTGACTCGATCCCCCGCCCTGGTATCGCGGTTTCTTTGCAAATTCCCCGATATAGACTACTTTCTGTTCTTTTTTCAGCGGCAGCACTCCCCTGTTTTCCAGAAGTACGGCGCACTCTGTTTCGATATCTGCCGCTGCTTTGTGATCCTTTTCCCTGTCAAATACAGTCTCCGCTTTCCTGTTATCTGTGTAGGAGAAGACTACTTTCAGTATGCGTTCCACCGTTCTGTCAAGAATTTCTTCCTCCAGTTCTCCATTCTCCACTGCCTGAATAATCTTTCTTGTATTATATCCTCCTGATCCCGGCATCTCCAAGTCAAGACCGGCTTTCAGTCCTTTCACCCGGTCATTTACAGCTCCCCAGTCACTGACCACATATCCTTCAAATCCCCACTCATCCCGCAGGATATCTGTCAGAAGTTTCTTATTCTCTGAAGAAAATACTCCGTTGATCTTATTGTAGCTGCACATCACAGTCTTTGGATACGCTTTCTTCACCGCCTCCTCAAAAGCCGGCAGATAAATTTCCCGGAAAGCCCGTTCCGATACTTCCGACGATATCTGCATACGGTCTGTTTCCTGATTATTCGCGGCGAAGTGTTTCATACTGGTTCCGATGCCTTTCGACTGTACGCCCCGGATATATGCTGACGCCATCTTTCCTGTCAGATATGGATCTTCGGACATATATTCAAAATTCCTTCCGCAGAGGGGACTGCGTTTGATATTAACTGCAGGGCCGAGGAGTATGCTCACGTTCTCAGCCTGACACTCGTCCCCAAGGATCTGTCCCATACGTTCCATCAGTTCCACGTCAAAGCTGGATGCCGTGGCGCAGGCTGCCGGAAAGCAGACTGCATTCACACTTTTATTCAGGCCGAGATGATCTGCCGCGCCTTCCTGTTTGCGCAAGCCGTGCGGGCCGTCTGTCATCATAACGGAAGGAATCCCTAACCTTTCGATTCCCATCGTGTTCCAGAAATCCGCTCCCGAACAAAGTCCTGCTTTTTCCTCCAGTGTCATCTGTCTGATCAATTCTTTCAAGTTTCTGCTCATTATGAAATCCTCCTTAAATAAATTCTTATCTGTTCCTATCTGTGGGCTTCCCAGAAGATGACTGCTTCCTGAAGCCAGTTTTTCACTTTTGTTTCATTTCCTATTCCAAATCCATGTCCCAGTCCGTCAACGATTCTGACCGACACATTTTCTTTGCCCAGTACCTTCTCTAATTCCGGCAGTTTATCTTCCACATTTGCAAAACCGAACTCATCATCCCGCCCTACGATAGAAAATACCGCCAGTCCCTTGTCCTCCGGCAAAGCTTTGATATCCCAGTCCAGACCATACATAGGGAAGATCACCTTCGGTCTTGGCAGATGATTCTTGTGGCAGCAGTCCTCATAATTGGCAAATGAATACGCCGTGGTCATAAGTCCTCCTGCTGAAAAACCAAAGATGGCATAATCATCCATGTTTACAGAAAACTGTTTTTGATGCTCCGTCAGATATCGGATCACTTGTGTCAGTTCCCTCGCGGCAGCCTGTCCCTGCTTTACCTGTTCTGTCTCACCCAACTGTCTGCCGACCGGATAGCTTACGACGAAAACAGAATATCCCATTTTATGCAGCTTCATCGCCACAGGATACCCCTCGCAATCAGTTACATTACTGATAAATCCGCCTCCCGGAACTACAATGGCAAGTGGTTTTCCCTGTTGTCCCTGATAAAACATTCCCGTCAGATGTGACCTGTACGGATGACCCTTCACTGCTTCCGCAGGATACAGATCCGACACCAGCCTTGCCTGACCTTTCTCAACAAGTCCGGTTAGATAATTGAAAGATTCCAAGGCTGCATCCAATTGTTCCTCACGGCCCTGCGCCTTAAAGAAATCCTTATACTTTATAGGCGCAATGGCTTTCAGCACGTTGTCCTCCACATTGAAAAACATATGTTTAAAACCGCCGAATACCGGATGCTGCATGAAAAATCCAACTTTGTCCTCCCCCGTTCCCGGACGGAAATGTCCGTTTTCATCGTAATAGCTGCTTTCCTTTATTTTTGGAAATCCGCAGATGCCAAGAAGTGCCGGTAAAAACATGGCACTTTTTTTGTAGACATATAATGTCGCACCGATTACAAATAATAAAACAATCACCACTACTGCAAAAAATATCTTCATCCTAACCTATACCTCCTTTTCTTACTGATATCTTACATTATACAGACTAAAATTACATCAACGAAACATAAGTGATTTACCGACCAAACTTAATAAATATCCGAGATTACTCTGTACACCTTTGCCCCCAATATGGTATATTTTAGACAGGTTAAATAAACTGCTGATGACTATAATCACAGTTCATTCATATCTCGAAAAGGAGAGATTATATATGATGACATTATCTGCATTGAATCAATTTCTGAAGCAACACACTCCCGAAGAAACCCAGCGTCTGAACGGTGTAAAGAAAGATTATTCACAATTTCCTGTTGCCAAAGGTAAGTTTGATACACCCTGTTACCGTTTTGATACGAACCTTGAAGATCTGCGTTCTTTATTTCTTTCAAAGAAAGTTCTTCCGAGTTATTACAACTTCGCTGTTGTAAAACAGGATCGTTTTGAAAACGTACCTCTGCATATCCATGAGTGGCTGGAGTTGAGTTATATTTATTCTGGTTCCTGCACAATGACGATAAATAAGACTACATTCAGGCTAAAAGCCGGGCAGATGGTTCTGATCAGCCAGAATGCACCTCATTCTGTCAAAAGATGTTCAGAAAATGATATTATCATCAATTTTCTGCTGACGCGCGAATATCTGAACGGTACTTTTTTTGAACGCCTGTCTCAGGATAATTACCTTACACACTTTTTCATTGAGGCTCTGAACACCACGATGCAGGAAAGCAGGTATATTGTCTTTTCCCCGGAACAAAAACAAAACCGGCTGGCAGATCTTGCCAACCATTTTCTCTGTGAATTTTATTCTCCGTCCGTAACATCCGGACCTTTTTTAGACAGTCTTTTTACGCTGATTACCTGCGAGATGATCAATCTGTTCCAGCACGGTATGGTTCTGGATCACGCCTCTGTGGATCAGATTTATACCATACTCCGATATATCGAAACAAACTTTGCGGACTGTACCCTTTCTTCTACAGCTGAGTTTTTTAATATGCACCCAAACTATCTCTCTGCCTACATACGCCAGCATACCGGAACCACTTACAAAGAGCTGGTCCAGACACAGCGGCTCTCTCAGGCGGCAAAATTGTTAAGGAGCACCGCACTTTCCACAAATGATATCAGCCTTGCCGTCGGATATCAGAATACCAGCTTTTTCTTTCAGCTGTTCCGCAAGAAATACGGATGTACGCCTATGGAATATCGAAACATGCTTCATGCTTCTGATACGCCAAATATGTGATATGTACATTATTTGTCATATAGAAACTTTTCCGGTAAAGTTACTTTAAAATCTTTCGCCAAATCTCTGAAATTCTGAGGTGAGATTGTCTGTCTTTTATCCGGTCTCATGGACAGCATCTTTACAAGGATTTCCGCGGATTTCTCTACGGTGTGCATTAATCCGAATGTAAGATCAAAGTCTTCCCCTGAGCAGAACATGCCGTGATGCGCCCAGATTGCCACATCATATTCTTTCATCAGGGCACTTGTCGCCACTGCGATCTCACGGCCGCCCGGCACCATCCATCCTACTACACCGATTCCGGAAGGAAATACAACCGGGCACTCGGTCGCCATCTCCCAGAGTTCTCTAGTAAATACTTTATCCTCCAACGTCAGTACAAATGTCAGTGCGATCACATTCGTGGTATGTGCATGATAAACATTGGTAACGCCTTTTTTCACTTCATGGTTCATCAGGTGGCTCGGCAGCTCACTGGTCAGTCCGCCTCCGTTTACCAGCAACTGCTGCAAGAGTAAGTAGATAAAAGCTGTCATCTTCAACCTTTGTATCTTTAACCTCCTGCCTCACAGTGCCAACCTTATAGAATTTTCCTTCATACTCAAGTACATCACCGAAAAGTGCCGGAGTTGTTGTAATCTCTTTAACACCTGTGACAAATACCTGAGAAATTGTTTTCATCATTGACCAGCCCAGCCGGCAGCTGCCTTTCGTCTGTGTCCTGCAATCACTTCATAACCTTCTCCGTCAGGATTCGGTCTTACAAGCAAAGGTACAATCACACCCTCATCTTCAATACTTTTCATAAGGGCACACAGCTCCATGTCCTGCTGCACATGAAAAGGATGGTTCTTAAAGTCCTTTAACTCGCTTATTCTGATACTCTTTATCTCTTCCATTACAACCTCCGTTCTTCCGGTAGAATAACTTCTACTCAATTATGCCAATGTTATCTGCAAATAGAAAAAGACCGCTCATCTCCAATTACTTGAAAATGAACGGTCTTTCACGCTTCGTATTCTGTTAAATAACTTCAAAATGTTAATTGTACTTTTATGTGTTCCCACACCCCACATCCAAAACGACCGAGACATTTACTCCGTCTGAAATCGCCTTTTTGTAGGTTTTTCTATCACTCTGCGAGAACATCATATGCCTCTCAAAGTGCCGGAAGTCGAGAAGTTTTACAAACTTCCCGACTCGCGGGCAGTCGTCGAATTCCGCATAAACACTAGCTTTACAGCCAGTTGTTTCTTCGGAACTCTCCTCGTTGCCTTCGCGCAAATCAATGATTCTTACATATCGACCCGATGTAGTGCAACCACGCACTCTATATGTTTCGTCCATGGGAACATATCGACCGGCTGGCACTCCTGTGCCCGATAGCCATGCTTTGTGAGATACAAAAGATCCCGCGCCAGCGTCTCCGGATTACAGGAAACGTAGACGACACGCTTCGGTGCCAGCGTCACCACAGAGGAGAGAAACGCCTCGTCACTTCCGGCGCGCGGCGGATCCATGAATACGACATCCACCTCGTCTGCCCCGTTCTTCTCTCCGGTCTTCGCATCCGCACGGTATTCTGCCATCTCCACCATGAACTGTCCCGCATCCGCGTTGTAAAAATCGATATTTTTGACGTTGTTACACTTCGCATTTTTTACCGCATCGCGCACCGCATCACGGTTTAACTCCACACCGATCACTTTCTTCGCAGACTTTGCGGCAATAATGCCGATCGTTCCGGTGCCGCAGTACGCATCCACAACCGTCTCATTTCCGGTCAACGCCGCATATGCAATGGCTTTTCCGTAGAGAAGCTCCGTCTGCACCGGATTGACCTGATAGAAGGACTTCGGCGAAATACGGAACGTACAGCCGCAGAGTGTGTCCTCAATATAGCCTTTTCCGTAGATGACGCTCTCCTTATCCCCAAGCACCATGCTTGTGCGCTTATCATTTACATTGATGATCACCGTGGAAATCTCCGGGTGCAGCTTGCGAAGCGCTTTTACAAAGTTATTCTTCGACGGCAGCACCGGCGAGCCAAGCACCAGAACAACCATTACCTCACCACTGTGGAATCCACGCCGCACCAGCACATGGCGCAGCAGACCGTAACCGGTGTCCTCATCGTATGTCTTTATTTTAAAAGAATGCAAAAGCCCCCGGATGTCGCGGATGATCGCACTGGATAGTTCATCCTCGATCTGACAGGCATCGATATTGATGACCTCATGCGTTCCCGCTTTGTATACACCCGAAATGATCCCACCCGGTGCCGGCTTTGCCGCTAATCTTCCGTTTTTGCCGTTTCCCTGCTTTCCATTTGCAGCTTTACCGTTTCCACGGGCTCCGGGACGGCTGCCACGCTTTTTTTCAATATCAAACACGGCGTGCACCTTGTTCCGGTAATGATACGGCTCGTCCATCCCCAGAATCGGCAGCACTTTGCAAAAGTTTCCGACCTGCTTCTGCACATATGCCTGTTTCTCTTTGAGCTGCTTCTCATATGGCATGCCCTGATAGTCGCATCCACCGCATTTCTTCGCGTAAGGACATACCGCATCTGCGCGCTCCGCCGGCTTTATCGGTTTTTCCGCTTTTGCCGGTCTTGTCGCCTTTATCGGTTTTTCCGCATTTGCCGGTCTTGTCGCCTTTATCGGTTTTTCCGCTTTCGCCGGTCTTGCCGTCTTTTCCACTTTCGACATTTTTTCCTGCGTTCCCCGCCGTTCTTCTTTCTTCTTATTTATCTGCATTTTCTTTTTCATATCTGCTCACTCCTGTGGTTCTTCCAATGTCACAAAGACCGGTTCGTGCTCCAGCGCCGGAACAATTTTTTCCCACATGTCTTTCTGCCTTATGCGAAGGCTGGACGTGTTGATGCACGGATGGCACCCGATATAGTCACCCTCCAGCACATCCCGGTCCACCAGAAGCCGGACACGGTGTTCCCTGTCGTTCATCAGGCCAAGCACGCTAACCGACCCGGGCGTGATGTCTAAAAGCTCCTCCATATAAGTCTCTTTTGCAAAAGACAGGCGTGACGAATGGATCTGTGCCGACAGATCCTTTGTCTTGAACTTCTTATCTCCCGGTATCATCAGCAGGTAAAATGTTGTCTCCTGCCGGTTGCACAGAAACAGATTCTTGCAGATCATTGCGCCGAGCGCTTCATCGATCTCCGCGCACACGTCCATCGTCATTGCCGCCTCATGATCAATCCGCTCATATTCGATATTCAGTTTGTCCAGAAAATCGTACGTCCGGACTTCTTTTTCCAGACGTCCCGCGCAGTCGGCAGGACGTCCCTTCTCTAATTTTAACATATGCTTACCTCGCTTTTTTCATCATACATCAGGAATGATCGCTTGAAAAGCTTTCTTTTTCGATGCAAAAGACTGTCAAAAGAAACAGCAGTAAAATGGCACCAAGCAGCAGCAACACCGTCTTTAACCCCCACCGGTCCGCCAGCGCTCCTGCGAGCGGGAACAGCACAATCATGGCAATGGAAAAACACATGCTGTCGACCGAGATTAAGGTTGCCCTCTGTTCGGACGGAATCAATGCGTTCAGGGAGTCCGACTGGATCGGATACAATGCCGCGTTCGCAAATCCGGCACACATAAGGGCCGCTGCAGCCACGCCCGCCTTCCCTGATCCGTAGCAGAGAATTGCCGCCGCAATGATAACCGTCTCCGGTATCAGGCACCTTTTCCCAAACCGCCGGTACATTTTTTCGCTGGCGAGCGCACCAAGGCAGGACGCGCCGCCCACGAGCAGCATAATGACGCTGATCTGCACTTTATTGTAGCCGAAATCCGCGAAATATTGCTGGCTGTAGAAAAACAGCAGCGTGTGCGCCGCAAAAACGACAGAATAGAAGCCGATGATTTTTCCGATTTTGGCATCCTTTTGCAGGATACATGCACTGACTGCAAAATGATGCTTCACGGTCTCCCAGATCGTTCTCTGTGCCGGAGTTCCTTCCGCCGGCGCATCTTTTGCGCTCCCGCCTGCCGTATCAGCTGCCTTGCCGCACTGCGGCGGCTCCGCCATCCCCAGTACAGGCAGCAATGCCAGCACCGCAATCACAACACATGCCGCATAGCACCAGAAGTAGGAGAATTCTGCCAGCACACCGCCTGCGACCGTTGCAAGCCCCTGCGCCACTTCGATCAACACATTGAGTCTTCCATAGACACCCATGTAGTGTTCTTCCTGCCCCAGGCACTTCATGCTGTCATATACAAGCGCTTCCTCCGAGCCGGAGTTTAAATTATTTCCAAGTGCCTGTACGGCAAAGCTTACCGCAAACCACCCGAAACTTTTTGAGAACAGCATGATCACGCAGGAAACCGCGATGCAGAGGTTGCTCAAAATCATGCAGCGTTTTCTGCCCCACAGATCGGCTGCCGCCCCGGAAGGAATCTCACACACGATGCTTGTCGCATGGTATATTCCCTCTAAGAGTCCGATCTGTGCCAGGTGCAGCCCGCAATATGCGAGATACAACACCCAGATCGAGCTTTGCATGTTCATATTGGAAAGAAACGTATGGACATAGTCCAGTCCAACATTTCTCTTAAGTCGAAGATTCTGTTTTTCGTTCATCTGTAATTCCTCTTTTCATTTTATTTTTATCAATAAACTGAAAAAACAGCCCGATCCCACACCATTGTGAGATCAAACTGTTTCGGAATTACTGCCGCATTTTTCTATGTACAGAAACGCTAAACCTTCTTAAAAAAGGGCGCAGTAATCCCGTACACGCGAAAAATACATGTTTTTGACAATGCACTGCTGCTACAGACCGGTGCATAACCCAGACCGTTCATCCTGCGTCCTCCTTTCTTTTCATAAAAAACTAATTCAGTATACGTCAATTTCTATCTGCTTGTCAATCCCCTGCACTGACCGCCTTATAACATCCGCACTGACCTCTTCCTAGCAATCTCTTCCTTGCGCTCATACGCGCACCGCCCTGTGGCACCCGGTTCCTCTTATGATGCTCCCTGCGTGCAGTTTGCCGCATCGATAGCGATCACAAGCATCAGCCCGTCAAGTTCGTCGGCCGGATCATTGATGTCGATGGCGTAGGTATCTCCCCAGGATAGCAGCTGTTTGGAAATGTGGATGATGGAACTGCAGCCATTGTATACATCATAATCCCAGCCCAGAAAATCTCCCTCCACGCGCCATCCGTTATAATCGATCTCGTATTTCGTACAAAACAGTGTGAACTGTTTCTGGATCTCGCCTTTTACTATTCCACCAACCTCGATCTCAAACGCAGGAAGAAACGTCAACAGCTTCTGATGGATTACTCCAATTTCCTGCCTGTTGCAATCGTACACATGAAGCTGATGCCCCAACGACAGGAATTCCGCCTTCACAAAATACTTTGGTTTTCCCTCCTCGTCATACACGTCATAGGAATCTGTCCATGAAAACACTCTCTGTTTGATCAATAACCGCATATTTTCCTATCCTCTCCATACCATGACCGGCGTATACATCAGTGCTATGCCGAACAATATCAACATGATACTTTTTAAAATCCTGCCAATTCCACGCGTCTCTCCCTTTGCAAAAGCCGCAATCTGCAGCGCTCCCGCCACAATGGCAGCCACGCCGACCGGCTCCCCTAGAAGGATGGTAAACAACAGTGCTTTTTCAAAAACAAGCGACAGGGCGAGTGCAAGAAACCAGCCCCCGATGCCAAGTGTGACTGCCCGGTCGCGCGTCCACCTGGTAAAGGACAGAATAACAATGACGATCCCCAGTCCGCCCAGCATCATCTCTCCAAGCAGATTCTCCATCTATGTCTTTCCTCCGCAAAATTTGTGATGTATCTCTTATGTGTTATGTGGCATTTTTCTCTATGAAACAATGTGTAATTTGACATTTTTTCATTTAGAACAACAATTCCAAAATAAGGAAATAGACTGTAGCAACTATGGTTATAGCCAATAACTTTTTCTTATGCTTTTTCAATTCACACTGCCCGTTTGCTATTTCATATAAGAGCGAGCCTGTTCCTCTGTGAAATTTTCATTTACCATATTTTTGACACAGATATCCAGCAACTCATCCATGTTATGATAGGTATACGTTCCGTCGGCATAACACCACTTGCTGTAGTCCTCGTTTAGCGTGCCGTCATTGTTCCGTCCTATGATGGAATCACCCATGCCATTTACAACGATTTGTAACTTGTGTTACTCGGCTCGCAGCCAGTCTACAATATTTAAAAACAAAAACCAGTCAGATCTTAAATTGCCCAATAATCCGTTCAAGTTCGTCGACAATCTCTTTGTTGTCCATAACAGCATCCACAATTTTATGAAACTCGCCGTGGATTTCTGACATATACTCAGAATTTTTTACTACATCTTCTTTTTGGGAGTCAAAATCGCTCATAATATCTGTTACATAAGAATTGATCCGCGCCATGCTCTGCTGCAGTTCATTCATGTATCCTTCAAAGGCAAGCATCTGTTCCCGGAAGCTGTCGGCATCACTCGCATACTCTTTTCCTGTATGCACCAGAACGTCATAGTCTGAAATGACGTTCGTCTTTACAAAATTGAGAAGTTCAAACGAAGCTTCCGTAAGACTGTCCACGATATTTACAATAAAAGTGTTGATCTTCTGGATCTCCGCCGCTGTCCTGGAGGACTCTTCCGCAAGATTTGATATCTCGTTTGCTACTACTGCAAAGCCCTTTCCACTTTCTCCCGCCCTTGCTGCCTCTATGCTGGCATTTAAAGCAAGAAGATTGGTCTGATCCGCAACACTCAGGATCTGTCCGGTCAGCTTTTGAACTTTCTCAACTTCCTTTGACTCTTCAATCTTATCTTCCAGCGTCCTGCCAATACGCACGATTGTCTCCTGCATACGTTCCTTCGCCTGTATTGCGTCTTTCTCCAGATTTTTCGCCTTTACACCAATCTCGCCAATATATTCTGCCTGGGCTTTTGTCTCCCCGATGACTGAGGTCATCCGTTCGTCGTTGTTCTTTGCGTCCTCCGCGATCTTGTGAACCATCTCGCTCATTTCAAGGACGTTGTCTTCCATCACGCTCATGGTGGCATTTACCTTTGATACCGCATCCGTGGACGCGGTAACGATATTGTTCACATGCTCGGAATTGCCAGCCAGCTTATATTCACATTCGCTGATCTTCTTAATGATCTCGCGCAGATTCTCCAGAAATACATTCAGACTTCCTGCTATATTTCCAACCTCATCCGAAGATCTTACCGTTATCTTCTGGGTAAGATCGCCCTCTTTCTGGGCAAGCTCACTCATTTTACCTGCGATTGCGCTCACGCTTCTTGACAACACCCCGCTTATGACGAGCGAAAGCACCACCGCAATTGCCAGTCCGGCAAGTTCAATGAGCATAAACTTCCTGATCAGGGCACTCTGCTGAATCCGTATCTCTGTTGCGGAGCAGTCTACACCTACGATGCCAACGATATCACCAGCGCTGTTGTGCACCGGAGCAAATGCGCTATAAAAGTCGCCCCACTCGTCAGAAGTCATCTCGCTGTCTACGGTGACATTTCCATCGAATGCTTCCGCGATTTCGTCATAAATCTCGTATGCTTCTCCGATAGCCGCGCCCTCCTCGGTATCGGCATCTACAATAAACTCCAGCGTATCCCCGTTCATCCGCATCGTATAGATATACTTGATCTCATCCCCGCACAAAAACTCCTGCAGCTGACTAAGGATTTCCTCATAATCCGCAGATCCCTCGTCACCTGCCTGCAGCTGCTCCAACAGATCCCCATCGATTCTCTGTGCTGCGATTTTGGCAGAGCTTCCTGCGTTCTGCTTGCATTGCTCAAGCAGCATCGTTTTTGCCTGATTCATAAGAAACCAGCCGCTGAGATTTGCTACAATCAGTGTACATACAACCATTCCAACTAAGATTTTTGCACGAATGCTTATTTGGATTTTCTTTTGCGTTTTTTTCTCCTTCATCCTAAAGTTCCACCCCTTGCAAATGCTTATAACTCCTACAAATATATTATATCCGCTTATAGAAAGCTTGACAAGAAAACTAAAGGAGATCCCCTTTTATGGCATAAAAAAGCAATCGAGCTTCCTCGATTGCTTTTCTTTTTCTGTTCCTGTTTTTCCTGACAAATGTTAGCGTTCATCTAACAACTGAAAAATGATTCATGCATCTGTCTTACATATCGCTCTAAGCAACAGAGCCTTCAACATTTTTACTCTTCTAAACTTTCCTTCATTCTGCCAAGCAGACCTGATTTTTTCAGCGGCAGCGTAATAATAATAGCAATGAGTGTTCCACCGCAGGTACTAATCAGGAACGGAACAACAAACGTAAATAACGCCGCTGCTTTATTCCCCATGACAAGATATGCCACCGGATAAGAAAGCATTCCGCCAATGATTCCGGTTCCTGCCACCTCACCGAGATAGGCAAACGGAAGTTTCTTCCCGTACTTATAAAGAAGTCCGCCAAGCAATGCACCACACATGCTTCCCGGGAATGCCAGAGGGCTTCCCAGTCCCAGCAGATTACGGATCAGCGACGCAATAAAAGCCTGTGCCAGCGCCCACCATGGTCCTACGGTAACCGCGCATAAAACATTTACCAGATGCTGTACCGGTGCGCATTTGGAACCGAATACCGGGAAGGAAAACAAGCTTCCCACCACTGCTACCGCTGCTAAGATTGCTGTGACCGTCAATTTCTTTAAATTCAGTTTCTTCATTTTTCATCCTCTTTTCCTGTTGTGTGATGCCCCCGCAGCTTTTTCCACAATCAGGCAGAGAATGACTGTGATCACCATATCCGGCAGTGTATTTCCGACCGGTGTATCTACCTGCATCAATATGCGGTAAATCATAAAACCGGCAAGCCATACCACCAGATTACGCCACTGGAAAGCAGATTTTTCGGCATCTGCCTTCTTTAAAATGAAATAATCTGCGATCTGTACTGCGATCATCGGAGCAAAAACAGAACCGATCAGATATAAAAAGTTTGTAATATTATCCATGGGATACACAATCGCTGCAGCCGTTCCGATCACGGTAACAACGATTGCCGCCCATTTTTCCTGAATCTTTGAAGAAATGGAAACACTGGAAACTCCTGCGGAGTAAGCATCCAGAAAGGTGGTTGTAACCGTGGAAAATACAATAATAAGAAGTCCGACAACGCCGAAACCGGTTTTTAACATAATCTGTGCAATGTCATATTCACCGGTAAAAATAGCCGCTCCCATGCCGATCATGTACATAAAAATGCTGACCAGACTGTAGACAAGCACACTGACAAGTGTTGCTGCAAACGGCTTTTCTGCTTCTCTTGTATAATCGCTGATAAGCGGCAGCCAGGAAAGCGGCATTGCTACCGCAAGTTCTACCGCCGCACCAAACGTCATTGTGTCATCACTTGCTGTAATCAGCATCACAAAGTCTGAATTAAAAAAGATTACTTTAAATAGTACCAGTGACAAAATAAAAAGTGCTGCCATGGCAACCGTATTCAGCCTGCCAAGATTGGTCAGTCCAATGAAAATCCAGACAATAATCAGAATACCAATGACGAGCGCCCACACCCAGTTTCCAATATGTAACACGCCATCCGCTGCAAGTGCGCCATCATAGATCATGATCGCCGTCCATCCGACAAGCTGTAACACATTTAATACGGCAAAAAGAAGACTTCCCTTCTCGCCGAAGCTCATTTTTACAGTTTCCATGGCGCTTTTGCGCTCTTTCGCTCCGATCATTCCTGCCGCAAACATCATAAGACCGCCGATCAGATGACCAAGCAGGATTGCTGCCATTGCTTTTCCAATACCGAGCGGTGCAAAATAGGTACCTGTCAGTATTTCCGCCAGGGATACGCCTGCGCCAAACCAGATTAGTCCGTTTGAAAAAACGGAAGTTCTTTTTTTATTCATCCTTTGTACTCTCCTTCGACTGCAAATGCATGGTTCATGGGACCGCTTCCTTTTCCAAGGTCAAGCATGGCGGCAAGTGCTCCGGAAATGTAATTTTTGGCATACCTGACGGAAGTTTCTAAGTCCCTTCCCTTTGCTAGATTCGATGCAATCGCGGAAGAAAGCGTGCAGCCTGTTCCATGGGTATTGGGGTTGTCAATTCTCTTCCCGTGAAACCATACCGGTTCTTTTTCTTTCTGGAAAAGAAGGTCGTTGGCATCGTTTAACTGATGTCCTCCCTTTAATAAAACTGCACAGCCTAAGGTGTTACAGATGATTTCTGCTGCTTTTTCCATATCTGCTTCTGTTTTAATCTCCATTCCGGAAAGAACTTCTGCTTCCGGGATATTCGGAGTGATAACAGTTGCAAGGGGCAATAATTTACTTTTCAATGTGCCGATGGCATCCTCGCTGATAAGCCTTGCTCCACTCGTTGCCACCATGACAGGATCTACCACAATATTTTTTGCGTGATACTCTGTCAGTTTGTCCGCAATCGTCTCAATCAGTTCACTGGATGAGACCATTCCGGTCTTTACTGCATCCGGATAAATATCCGTAAAAATACTGTCCAGCTGCTCTGCCAAAAATTTTGGAGTTACTTCCATAATATCTGTTACGCCGGTCGTATTCTGGGCAGTCAAAGCCGTGACCGCACTCATCGCGTATACGCAGTTGGCGGTCATTGTCTTAATATCTGCCTGGATGCCGGCGCCTCCACTGGAATCACTTCCAGCGATTGTTAATGCTGTGTACATAAAATCCTCCTCTGCATTAATTTTATATAGCGACCTAAGGTGGTGCCCCCAATCTGCCGCTGTGATATATCATTTTCTTGCTGCTGCCCTATCGGCGCAAAGAACCAAAAAAGTGCAGGAATCCAACGCAAAGATTCCTGCACAAAAAATGCTTGTGACTTATTATCTCCCTACGTTGGCATTATCCAAATCAGGTTCTGGGTTAAAGCATCCGCTTACTCTCAGCCCGCCTGTGCGAGCACCCCGTTTTCATTATCCTTATCACTTCGTAATGGTCTGTTTTATAACAGCTTTATTATACACGCCTGTTCTCAAAATGCAAGCTTTTTGTTCTGTGCTCCTTTGAAATTATCACAAGTATAACTACAGCCACATCCGATATTTTGCTGTTTTCCATCGCATTTTTAATATTCCGACAAAATCTGTAATCCCATTACAATAATCCACATATATGCACAGGTCTTCGGAATCATTAATAGTCCTACTTTTGGTTTTGTTTTACTGAATAACGTTACTGGAAGATAACAGCCAAATGAAATAATAATAGCCGCAGCCATCCTTGTCATATGATATCCATAGGTATTTCCCGAAATTAAATATAAAATAATTATCCCTGTACCAGTAACTGCAAAAACTGTATTTCTGATAATAGATAATCTCATATTTCCTTCATCTGTGCACCAGTTGTTCTGCGGGAACAGGCATATCACAATTCTGACAACCGCTGATATCCATACAACAGCTTCAATTACCACCGGTATTTTAAATTCCGGAAATGTAAGCTTCCAGATATACATCAAAATAATATAAAATACTGTCATTGTAACAGACGATACCTGCAGTCCGATTCCCAGCTGCCGCTTTATTTTATCATTACTTCCATGTACTGCCCTGATAATTCTCGGTACCAGATGAAAAGCATCCCCTCCGCAAAGTGTCAATGTTAATATTCCATAAAGAATAAATAACATATTTCCCTTTGAAAATATGAAAAACAGCATTGCGGCAACCAGATCAAAAGTCAAATACGCTGCATCAAATATTGCTTCCATCACATCTGGGATCTGTGGTTTGTAATTGTTTTCTTTCATCGTTAGTCCTGCTCCTTTTTCATCAATCGGCTGTAAAACAAATAATTTCTGGTAAAAATAACTCCTGCTATCATCCAGACAATGCCTGCAATCAACAGTAATGTTTTTTCTTTACACAAAATTTAGTTCTCATTTGCATTCTCCCTGTAGTCTCTCAAATGTTCTTCTGCATTGTTACAGATCTTATCAAATACATTGATACACATATGTATTTCTTCTTCTGTCAACCCGCTTAATACATTTTTTGCGAACTTTTTTTGTGCATTTATTCCGGCTTCCACAATCAACTCTGCCTTGTCTAATAAAACAATTTCAATATGCTTTTTATTATCTTCGCTTTGTATTCTTTCAATCAGACCTTCATTTTCCAAATTTTTCAGTGAAGTTGATACATGGGATTTTGTTGATTTCCTCACCTTTACAATCTCTGCTGCGGTATTATGCTGTGGATTGTTATGTAAGAACATCCGTATATCATATTCCATCTGTGTTAACCCGTACCGGTCGCATACCTCGGCGGATAACAGTTCATAATATCCTGTAATTGTTTTATGTTTATCCCAGAAATACATCTCAACCCACCCTGTAATCGTTCTATTTAGAACGATTACAGGGTGGGTTTTCTGTCATGTCAATTTTTCTTTAACGTTCCAATATATTCTCCATTATTATATACAAATGGTCCGGCTTCCCCCTCTTCTCCGAAGTATTCCGCTCTTAATGACATGATATTGAGCAATTCATCTACAGTATGCACTTTTGTCGCCTGATAGGGCTGTTCAAAGGCGAGCTTTTCTACAAATAAATAATAGTCACTGTACTTTATCAGTATGCCGGTATGACCTACGAAAACAACCTCAGAATACGGGTCATATATCACGATACTAAGAAGAGATATCCTGTCACTATTTATTTGAAATCCATGATATTTCCAGCTATCGGAAAACACAGTTTCCGGAGAGCTGCCCTCTGTTACACGCTTTTCGCCATAGAGTGTAGTAAACATATCCCTATTCTTTTTTATGATTTCATATCTGTCCACGTTATCTATCGCTTCCGTGTCAAACATTAAATATGTGCCTGTATAATTGCCTTCTGTTGACTCCGAGCAAAGCATCCCATCCAGCAAAAGGAACGCTGTCATCCTGCAGTCAGCGTCTGAATAATCATGATTCTGTTCCCAGCCATCCATACATTTTACGATATCTGCTTTCATCTTCGCAGGATCTGACCAGGCATCCTCCAGCTTTGCATTCTTCCCCGCAGAATCCGCAAAATCGACCACCCACTCCTGAAATAAATCTACATGGGAAGCTCCTGCAGCGTCCAGTTCCTTGCAGATCCCGGTAATGGAAGCCTTCCCGCCCATATAAGTTGCGGCAGGTATCTTCTGTTTCTGTACATTTTCTGCACAGGCTCCCAGTATCGCAGATGCGAGTATAATAACCGCTGATAATTCAAGCGCTGTTCTCGCCTTATTGTGCCTTTTCAACAGATATTACCTCTCCCTCAAACGGATCTACCTCTGAAATTGTTCCGGTATATCTTACAGTCACAGTATCTCCGTTGCTGACATTCTCCAGTCCTTCCGGCTTTTCCTCAAAAGTAAAGCTATATGGTGTATCATTCTCATCTGTAACGACAAACATGAAATCTTTTATCTCATCAATCGTTCCGGTCACTTCTTTTTCTTCTGTTGTTCCTTCCTGTTTTCCCTCTTCGCTATTGCTTATTGCAGTATTATCCTGCTTCATCCCGGACTGTCCACAGCCGCCAAATAATCCAGCACAGCACATCACGCAAGCCACAATCATAATTATTTTTTTCTTCATCTTCAATCTACCTCATTTCTTATTATTCGTACTCTGTGAATACTTTTCAAAAGATTACCTTAGTCTTTCATTAATGTAAATAGTATGATTCCAAAATTAAAGAAATATTCATTTTTTGCCGCCTGTAGCCGAGTTTTCAATATCATGGAAAGTGCATTTATAAATACCTTTTTCCCCATAAGCCTGCCACCCGCTTCCCGCTATCTGGGCACGTTCAGGCCTTGCACCCGTCAGAGCACCCATGGCGCACAAACTAAAAAAAGAACCGATTTCTCGATTCCTTTTTTCAGTTCCTGCTGATTTCTTTACAAATTCAATTTTTCTTTTTGCAGCAAAGCTACGATATCTGAGCGAAACGGAGACGAAAGATGTCGCAGGAACGGCCCGCCGCAGGCGGAGAATCCTGCCGGCAGGATTCTTATTTTATGCAAAAATAATTTTTGTATTATCTCTATAAATTTGAAGTTATTTTTTGCTCATATAAAATATATCAATAGCTTTACTTGCAAACTCCGCAGTGCCTGTACCACCAACATTGTCAATATTTTCCGTAAGTTCTCCTCCACCAGCATACATTCTTCCAAGACCACATAAAATCTTATCAGAACATGTATAAAAACGATTCGTAATGTAATCCTGAAGTTTCCTTACCTGCAACTGCACCTGCTCATCTGCCGGGTTTGTTTCCTTCATTTGTCCAAATTCAACAAATAATTGCATAAACTCATTTGCGGCAGTAGCTTCGTCATCTTTCGTCCAGTTCTTTGTTTTCTCTTCAAACTCCTTGAACTCAGAGGTTTGTCCCCATTGTTCTTTTGCTCGTTTAGAATACTCATCAATCTTTCTTGTATCAAATACTTTAAAATCCATATATTTCACTCCTATTCCTTTGATTCCTCGAGCGAAATTAATAAGATTTTCAAGATGTTCCTTTTTCATCGTAAGCAATGCAATCTGCTGCTCTAATGCTTTGTTCCTGTCAAAGTTAGGAGCATCGATTATCTTTTTAATCTCCTTAAGTGGAAATTCCAATTCTTTAAACAGTAAAATTTGTTGCAGCCTTTCCAAGGATGTATCGTCATACAACCTATAACCTGACTCTGTATATTCAATAGGTTTTAAGAGTCCAATGGTGTCGTAATACTGCAGAGTGCGTATACTCACTCCTGTTAATTTACTTACTTCATTCACCGTCATCATTGTCATTTCCTTCTCTCGATAAGCATACTCTAAACTATTACGTTACGTAGGAGTCAATAGTTTTTCAAAGAAATTTTCAAAATTAAACAGCTTGATAAACAACGATTTGTTTACTTTTTGTTCCACTAATAAAACCCTTTCATGCATTACAAATAAGGCTTTAAAGACTTAAAAACATTCAAATATCCATTTGCATACATATGTACACCATCAATGGCATACTCCGATTTCTGTTCACCATGTTCATCAACAAGGGCTTCATTACAATCAAGATAACGACAACCGTATTTTTCTGCTATTTCTTTTAATCGATGATTACATAATGTAAGATTTTCAGGGGTCCGGAGTTTCATCCATTGGATTGATTGTTCTGTCTGCCATGGCAGGTGAAGATTTGCAGGATAAAACGCCATGATAAAAATTTCCACATCTGGAATACGGAATTTGATAATTTCCATGATTCTACAGATATTATCCATTAAATGTGACATCCACTGATCTCCAAATCGTTCTTTTGTAATATCATTAGTGCCGATATTGATAAATATCTTTGATGGCTCAAGATCTAAAAGCAATGTATCGATATTTTCCAGAAACTCATCTGTATTCAATCCACTAACGCCGCGATTATATATCACTTGTTCGCTGCCCTGGCTTCGTGCAATTTCACAGACAGGAAACATTTCCATCAAGAATGATCCTGTAAAAAGAATTTGCCCTTTTAATGCTCCTTGGTTTAAATACCCGAAATTTCTGATTTTCATCCTTTGATTATCGTCCATAATATTATTCCTTTCATTTGTCCTGTTGATTCCCGATTTTCTTAATTCTACAAATTCAAATTTTGATACCTACAATTCTTTAACACCTAACTGGTATTATAAAGTGTTACGATAAAATCCGCAATGCCTTGATTTTACTACAGTTTTGGCAAGTGAGCTTTCCCTTAGACTTTCCCTTATGTTAT
>OLJF01000175.1_pt1 | contig 102677 bp, 103 predicted proteins | sample 1609751 | NCBI WGS metagenome assembly OLJF01 (sample SAMEA4350171, study PRJEB24818) | metagenome | biome: human; feature: gut; material: faeces | place: Denmark | collected 2013-09
AGAGACCCGGCAGGTGCTGCGGCAGCCCCGGGCGGACTATACCCGGCGGCTGCTGGAGGCCGTGCCGAAACTGAGGAGGGCGTGAAATGGAACCGATCCTGTCTGTTCGGGAGCTGACCAAAACCTTGGTGCTGGTGTCCCACAATCTGGGGCTGGTGGCCGCCATGGCGGACCGGGTGCTGGTAATGCGCCGCGGTGAGATCGTGGAAGCCGGAGAGACCCGGCAGGTGCTGCGGCAGCCCCGGGCGGACTATACCCGGCGGCTGCTGGAGGCCGTGCCGAAACTGAGGAGGGCGTGAAATGGAACCGATCCTGTCTGTTCGGGAGCTGACCAAAACCTTCTCCCGCCCGGGGCAGGGGAAGCAGACGGCCGTAAACGGCGTCAGCTTCGACCTGCGGCCCGGGGAGCGCCTGGGGATCATCGGCGAAAGCGGCAGCGGGAAAACCACCGTGGCCAACCTCATCACCCGGCTGCTGGACGCCGACGGAGGGCGCATCCTCCTGGACGGGGAGGACATCACCTCCGTCACCGGCCGGGACCTGCGCCGGGTGTACCGGAAGATACAGATGGTGTTCCAGACCCCGGCGGAGTCCTTCGACCCCCGCCGCACCTTAGGGGACGGGGTGGGGGAGAGCCTGCGCGGCCTGTCCCGCCGGGAGGCCCGGCAGGAGGCGGTGCGCCTTATGGAGCGCTGCGGCCTGCCGGGGGAGTTTGCCCGGCGCTATCCCCATGAGGTCAGCGGCGGGCAGTGCCAGCGGGCGGCCATCGCCCGGGCCCTGGCCGTGGGGCCGAAGGTGCTGATCTGCGACGAGGCCACCTCGGCCCTGGACGTCACCGTTCAGAAGGAGATCCTGGACCTGCTGCGCGGCCTGGAGGGGGACCTGGCCATCCTGTTTATCTGCCACGACATCTCCCTGGTGCAGCAGTTCTGCCACCGGGTGCTGGTGATGCACCGGGGCGAAATCGTGGAGCAGGGGACGCCGGATGAGGTGATCTGCCGCCCGCAGCACGCGTATACCCGGCACCTGATCGACAGCGTGCTGTGATATAGAAAAACAGAAAGGAAACAAGAGAGATGAGAGGAAAAAGAGCGCTTCTGCTGCTGACGGCCCTGAGCCTGGTGCTGACGCTTCTGGCCGGCTGCGGGAATACCGCGCCGGATACCGGGGAGAAAACCATGGTCATCGGCGACACCACCTTCAACTCCGAAAACTGGGAGGAGACCGTGGATCCCCACCGGACCTATAACGGCTGGGCCTGCATCCGCTACGGCATCGGCGAGACCCTGGTGCGGTATACGGACTCCATGGAGCTGGAGCCGTGGCTGGCCAGGTCCTGGAGCAACGACGGCGACCGGACCTGGACCATCGTTCTGCAGGACAATGTTACCTTCTCCAGCGGCCGGAAGATGGATGCGGCGGCGGTGAAGCAGTGCCTGGAGCACCTGCTAGAAAACCACGACCGTGCCCCCGGCGATACCAAGATCGCCGATATGCAGGCGGAGGGCCAGACCCTGACCATCGTCACCAGTCAGCCCAATCCTGCCCTGATGAACTATCTGGGGGACCCCTACGGCTGCATCATCGACGTGGACGCCAGCGATTTTGAGAAGGGCATCGTGGCCGGTACCGGCCCCTATGTGGTGCAGGAGCTGGTCACGGACGACCACCTGACCCTCACCAAAAACGAAAACTACTGGAACGGCAGTCCCAAGCTGGACAAGCTGACCATCCGCACCATCTCCGACGGCGACACCCTGTCGGCGGCCCTGCAGGCCGGGAACATCGACGCGGCCTACGGCATGGCCTATGAGGCGTATCCCAACTTTGAAAACGACGACTATCAGTTCTCGGCCATCCAGACCTCCCGGGCTTTCTTTGCCTCCATGAACATGGCCAGCCCCGTGATGCAGGACCCCGCCGTTCGCAAGGCCATCGCCATGGGCATTGACAAGCAGGGCTTTGTGACGGCTCTGCTGGACGGCCACGGGGTCGTGGGCACCGGCGCTTTCCCGGACGGCTTTTCCGGCTTCGGCGGCGAAAACGTGACCACCGAGAGCTATGACCCGGAGGGCGCGCGGCAGGTGCTGGAGGCCGCCGGGTGGCGGGATACCGACGGCGACGGCATCCGGGAGAAGGACGGCGTGAAGCTGACCGTCCGCTGGCTGACCTATCCCAGCCGCCAGGAGCTTCCCCTGCTGGCGGAGTCCGCCCAGGCCACCCTGAAGGACATCGGCATGGAGGTGGACATCAACTGCACGGCCAACCGCCGGGAGTTCCTGGCGGACATGAACAGCTGGGACGTGTACGCCTCCGCCATGGTCACCGCCCCCTCCGGGGACCCCCAGTATTTCTTCACCTCCTGCTGTGTGCCGGGGATGAGCTATAACTTCGGCAGGTATGACAATGCGGAGGTGACCGGAGTGGTCAGCCGGCTGGCCGGAGAGTTCGACACCGCCCGCCGGAGTGAGCTGGCCGTCCGGCTGCAGCAGGCCATTCTGGACGACAACGCCTATGTGTTCTGCTCCTTCCTGGAGATGAACATGATCTCCCGCAGCTATGTCACCGGCTATACCGCCCACGCCTGCGACTATTACCAGGTGACGGCGGACCTGGATATTCGGCGATAAGAAAAACAGCGCAGCGGCGGTACGAAAGTGCCGCCGCTGCTTTTTGCAGTGGTCCTCCGGCTTCATGTGCCGGTGCACTGCGCGGATTCATTTTTCAACGGAATTTCAGTCCGGGCGAATTGTGAAGTCCACGATGCCGGACCTTTCATAGCTGCGCAGGTGGGTGATCGTGATCCGGTAGGTCCGGCCATCCGCCGATGCGCGAAACTCGGCGGTGGTGTAGTGGTCCTTGTCCGATATCTCCGTCTCGTGGCCCGTCATACGCTCCAGCTGCCAATCGCCGCGCAGGGGGATACCCAGCTCGGACAAAAAGGCGTCCATGTCCCGCAGCTCATCCGCCGCCTTGGTGGGGTGGAGGCAGGACTGCCAGCGTTCCGCGTCCCGCTGGGTCAGAGCCTCCAGGGCCTCCTGGCAGACCGGCTGCATTTTATTCTGCGCATTCCGGCCTGCAAATGTGATCGCCAGCATGGCCAGCACAAATACCGCGGAAAACAGAATGACATATCCCAGCTTCTTCCGGGAGTCGGGGGAGGTGTCCAGCAGCTGCTGCTGGATGCCGATGCCGATGCACGTCAGAACGTGTGCAAACACCGCACTGAGGAGCCACCCGGTCGATAAGCGGATCAGCAGACTGCCGATGGCCAGCAGAAGGACGGTCTCCAGAAAGAGGGCGAATCTGCGCCCTCTGGCTGTGACCAGGGTCAAAAGGTAATAGATCACGTTGAGAACGGGAATGAAGGCGATGGCCCCCACTTGGTTGTCCAGGTGGAAGATTTCGGTTTCCTTTCCCCCAAAAAGCCTGATTCTGTTTCTCATGGTGAAGCCTCCGTTCTTGGATGGAGCAGCTGACACTCCCCTACCAGCATAAACACCGCACCATCCATTCTGCAACGCACGTTTACGCGGGAATTGCATATTTGGAGGATTTAACAGACTGAAAGCGCTGTTTTTGGGAGCTTTGCCGAAGAATGTCCGGGAGCCCGGCTGTGCATCAATCGACAGCCGGGCTCCTGGCGTATTCAGTTGGCGATGCCGTGGTGGACGGGCTTGGTGGCGGGAGTGATGGGCTGGATGCTGTAGCCATTGGCCAGGCAGTAGCGGATGATATCCGGCAGGGCGTCGGCGGTGGTGCCCTTGGCCCCGGCGTCGTGCATCAGCACCACGTTGCTGCGGCCATGGCGCAGGGCGGAGGTGACGTTGTTATAGATCTGGCCGGAGGAGGCGGGGGTACCGGCGGCATCGCCGCTGGACACATTCCAGTCAAAATAGGTGAAGCCCTCCGCCTGGACCCGCTGGGCCAGACGGCTCATGATGCCCACGCTGTACTGGCGGCTGACGGTGTTGGAGCTGCCGCCGGGGAAGCGGATGATGGCGGCTTCATACCCGAAATCCGAACGGAGCCGGTCCCGCAGACGGTAGATGTTCTGCATGAAGGCCTCGTCGCTCTTATAAATGGCGGCGTAATCGTGGGAGTAGCCGTGGATGGCCACGGTGTGGCCCTCGTCGATCATCCGGCGGATCAGGGCCTTGCCGGACTCCCCGTAGTTGACGATGAAGAAGGTGGCGTGGACGTTATACTCCTTCAGGGTGTCCAGCACCCGGGGGGTCACCCGGTCGCTGGGGCCGTCGTCGAAGGTCAGGTACACGGGGCTTCCGCCGGAGGAGTTCTCATACACCGACACCTGCCGGGTGGCGGTGGCGGTGTTGCCGGCCTTGTCGGTGACGGTATAGGTCAGGGTATAGACCCCGGGGGAGGCGGTGTTCACCGTACCGGCCCGGGTGACGGAGGCGGTCAGATCGCCGTCGGCGTCGTCCTGGGCGGTGTAGCCCGGCTCCTGATAGGCGCCGCCCAGGGGAACGAACAGCTCCCGCTGGCCGGACAGGGTGATCACCGGGGCCACGATGTCCCGGACCGTCACCCGGCGGGTGTCGGTGGCGGCGTTTCCGGCCTTGTCGGTGACGGTGTAGGTCAGGGTGTGGACGTCGCCGGAGGCTTTGTCCGTTACCTGGATGGAGGCGGTCAGGTCGCCGTCACAGCGGTCCCGGGCGGTGGCTCCCGGGTCCTGGAACAGGTCATAGCGGGAGACGGTGACCTCCGCCTGGCCGGTGAGGGTCAGCTCCGGGGCCTCCCGGTCCTCCACATGGACCAGGCGCTTTGCGGTATAGCTGCGGCCCCGGAAGTTCGCCTGATAGGTCAGGGTATAGTCCCCGGGGACGTCGGTGTTCACCCGGCCCTCCACGGTGACGGCGGCGTCGGTGGGATCGCCGCCCCGCAGCAGCCGGGCCCCGGGGTCCGTGTAGGCGGAGAAGGCGGCGATGTGCTCCTCCGTCTGGCCGTTGAGCTGCATATGGGTGGGCGGCAGCAGAATAAAATAGCCCCGGACCAGGCTCAGCACGCCGATGACAACGGCGGCCAGCAGCAGGGCTCCCCCTGCGGCCAGGGCGGCAATGGTTTTCTTTTTCATGAGAAGGTCCCCCTAAATCAATTCTGTTTTATATTGTAGAAAACCGTCGGGGGAAATGCAAGAACGATTCGATTACAAGACGGTAACAAATGATTACGAAAAAATTTTATCCGCGAAAGTGCGGGGTCATCCCGGCAGTGCAGTAAAGCGGCGGGGGCCGGGGGTTCCGGATTTGGCCGGGAAGGTGAGCCGGAGGAAACTTTTGAGGGAATATTATAAAAAAGCACAAAAGGAATTGGTAAAACCATTCTTTTTTTCGATGAATTGACAGATTTGCGGCAATCGAATATAATATTGAATTGGAATAATCGTAATACAAGACAGGAGGCAGCATATGGCATTTTATGATGTGGACAACGCGATGACGGTGAAGCTGGACTATGAACTGCCGAAGGTCCCCGCCTTTCGGGAGGGGATCCGCCGGGCCCCCAGGCGGGAGGCGCATCTGTCCGAGGCGGACAAGGCCCTGGCCATCCGCAACGCCCTGCGGTATATCCACCCGGACCACCATCTGCAGATGGCCCGGGAGTTTGCCCGGGAGCTGGAGGAGCACGGCCGGATCTACGGCTATCGCTTCCGGCCGGAGGGGGAGCTGCACGGCAAGCCCATTGACCAATACAAGGGCAGCTGCATCGAGGCCAAGGCCTTCCAGGTGATGATCGACAACAACCTGGACTTTGACGTGGCCCTGTACCCCTATGAGCTGGTGACCTACGGCGAGACGGGGCAGGTGTGCCAGAACTGGATGCAGTACCGGCTCATCAAGAAATATCTGGAGGTCATGACGGACGAGCAGACCCTGGTGGTCATGTCCGGCCACCCCCTGGGGCTGTTCCACAGCCATAAGCTGGCCCCCCGGTGCATCATCACCAACGGCCTGATGGTGGGGACCTTTGACGACCAGAAGAACTTCAACCGCGCCGCCGCCCTGGGCGTGGCAAACTATGGACAGATGACGGCCGGCGGCTGGATGTATATCGGCCCCCAGGGCATCGTCCACGGGACCTTCAACACCCTGCTCAACGCCGGGCGGCTGAAGCTGGGGATCCCCGCCGACGGGAACCTGGCCGGGCGGCTGTTTGTGTCGGCGGGCCTGGGCGGCATGAGCGGGGCCCAGGGCAAGGCGGCGGAGATCGCCGGGGCCGTGTCCATCATCGCAGAGGTGGACGACTCCCGCATCGAGACCCGGTATACCCAAGGGTGGGTCAGCCAGCGCACCGACAGCCTGGAGGAGGCGTTGGCCATGGCCCGGCGGCACCTGGCGGACCGGACCCCCTGCGCCATCGCCTATCACGGAAATGTGGTGGACCTGCTGGAATACCTGTATGACAACAACGTGCATGTGGATCTGCTCAGCGACCAGACCTCCTGCCATGTGCCCTATGACGGCGGGTACTGCCCCCAGGGGCTGACCTTCGCCCAGCGGACGGAGATGCTGGACCATGACCCGGAGAAGTTCCGGAAGCTGGTGGACAAATCCCTGCGGCGGCACTATGAGATGATCTGCCGGTTCCATGACAGGGGGACGTATTTCTTCGACTACGGCAACAGCTTCCTGAAGGCCGTGTTTGACGCGGGGGTGCGGGACGTGTGCCGCAACGGGGAGAACGACCTGGACGGGTTCGTGTTCCCCTCGTATGTGGAGGACATTCTGGGGCCGTGCCTGTTCGACTTCGGCTATGGGCCCTTCCGGTGGTGCTGCCTGTCCGGCCGCAGCGAGGACCTGGACAAGACCGACGCCGCGGCGGCGGAGTATATCCTGGCCCACAACCGGCGGTATCAGGACTATGACAACTATGTGTGGGTGCGGGACGCTAAGCGCAACCGCATGGTGGTGGGCACCCAGTGCCGCATCCTGTATCAGGACGCCATGGGGCGCATGAACATCGCGCTGAAGTTCAACGAGATGGTGCGCAACGGCGAGATCGGCCCCGTGATGCTGGGCCGGGACCACCACGACACCGGGGGAACGGACTCCCCCTTCCGGGAGACCTCCAACATCAAGGACGGCTCCAATATCATGGCGGACATGGCCACCCAGTGCTACGCCGGAAACGCCGCCCGGGGCATGAGCCTGATCGCCCTGCACAACGGCGGCGGCGTGGGCGTGGGGAAGGCCATCAACGGCGGCTTCGGCATGGTGCTGGACGGCTCGGAGCGGGTGGACACCATCCTGCGCATGAGTATGCCCTGGGACACCATGGTGGGCGTGGCCCGGCGCAGCTGGGCCCGGAACGACAACGCCGTCACCACGGCCATGGAGTATAACCGGCTGTACGCCGGGCAGGACCATATCACCCTGCCCTATACCGCGCCGGAGGATGACGACATCATCGCTGCCGTGCTGCACGGGGCCCGGTAAGGAGGGGCTATGACCACCTATATCACAAACATCGGCCTGCTGGCCACCCCCCGGGGGGATTCCGCCCGGCGGGGGCGGCAGCAGGGAGACGTGACGCTGCTGCGGAACGCCTGGGTGGAGCTATGCGGCGAGACCATTGCCGCCGTGGGGCAGGGGACCCCTGCTCCGGCGGAGGGCGACCGGGTCATCGACGCCGGGGGACGGCTGGTGACCCCGGGACTGGTGGACGCCCATACGCACCTGATCTTCGGCGGGTGGCGGCAGAATGAGCTGGGGCAGAAGCTCCGCGGCGTGCCGTATCTGGACATTCTGGCCCAGGGAGGCGGCATTCTGTCCACCGTCCGGGCCACCCGGGCGGCGTCGGAGGAGCAGCTGGCGCACAAGGCGGAAGCGGTCCTGGCGGAAATGCTGCGGATGGGCGTGACCACTTGCGAAGCAAAAAGCGGCTACGGCCTGGAGCCGGAGCAGGAATACAAGCAGCTGCGGGTGATCCGGCGGCTGAACGAGACGCAGCCAGTGGAGCTGGCGGCCACGTTTATGGGGGCCCACGCCCTGCCGGAGGAGTACCGGGGGCGGCGGGAGGACTATATCCGCCTGCTGTGCCGGGAGATGATCCCCTATGCGGCCCGGGAGGGCCTGGCGGAGTTCTGCGACGTGTTCTGCGAGGAGGGCGTGTTCACCGCCCGGGAGAGCCGGACCATTCTGGAGGCGGGACTGGCCCACGGGCTGCGGCCCAAGGTCCACGCCGACGAGATCGCCGCCATCGGCGGCTCCCAGCTGGCGGGAGAGATCGGGGCCATCAGCGCCGAGCACCTGATTGTGTGCCCGCCGGAGGGAATCCGGAGTCTGGCGGCGGGAGGCGCCGTGGCGTGCTGTCTGCCGGCCACCAGCTTCTATCTGGGGGCGGCCTATGCCCCGGCCCGGGAGATGATCGGGGCCGGAGTGCCGGTGGCGGTGGCCACGGACTTCAATCCCGGGTCCTGCCCCGGCAGCAGTCTGCAGCTGGCCATGAACATCGCGTGCCTGAAATACCGGATGACACCGGAGGAGGTGCTGACGGCGGTGACGCTGAACGCCGCCGCCGCCATCGGCCGGGCCGGGACCATCGGCTCCGTGGAGCCGGGGAAGCAGGCGGATCTGCTGCTGTGGAACGCGCCGGACCTGGACTATGTGTGCTATCGGTTCGGCAGCAACCTGGTGGGCACGGTGATGAAGAAAGGACGGATCGTGCATGAGGAGTAGGAGGAACGGAACATGATCTATATCAACGGACACGACCTGACCATTGAACAGGTCATCGCCGTCTCCCGGCAGGGGGAGACGGTGGCCATCGCGCCGGATGCCAGAGAGCGCATCAACGCCGCCCGGGCCTATGTGGACCGGAAGCTGGCGGACAAGGCCGTGGTATACGGCCTGACCACCGGGTTCGGCAAGTTCTCCACGGTGTTTGTGCCGGAGGAGGAGACGGCCCAGCTGCAAAGGAACCTGATTATTTCCCACGCCTGCGGCATGGGGGAGCCTCTGGACACCCGGGTGGTGCGGGCGGCTATGCTGCTGCGGCTGAACGCCCTGGCCCGGGGCAATTCCGGCATCCGCCTGTCCACCATGGAGACGCTTTTGCAGATGCTGAACCGGGGGGTCCATCCGATCATCCCGGAGAAGGGGTCCCTGGGGGCCAGCGGCGACCTGGCGCCCCTGTCCCACATGGTGCTGGTGATGCTGGGCGAGGGCGAGGCGGAGTATCAGGGCCGGGTGATGCCGGGCCGGGAGGTCATGGCCGCCGCCAGTATCGACACCATCCAGCTGGCCGCCAAGGAGGGCTTGGCCCTGATCAACGGCACCCAGATCATGACGGCCATCGCCTGCCAGGCGGTGTATGACGCCCGGGACCTGGCCAAAACGGCGGACATCGCCGCCGCCATGACCTGCCAGGCCCTGCACGGCATCCGGAAGGCCTTTGACCCCAAGGTACACGCCCTGCGGGGGCAGCCGGGGCAGATCACCGCGGCGGAGAACCTGCGGCGGCTGCTGGAGGGCAGCGGGCTGTCCTTCGACCTGAATCCGGACAAGGTGCAGGACGCCTACGCCATCCGCTGCACGCCCCAGATTCACGGGGCCAGCCGGGACGCCATCGGCTATGTGTGGGGCGTGGTAAGCCGGGAGATCAACGCCGTCACCGACAACCCCCTGATCTTCCCGGAGGAGGACGAGGCCATCTCCGGCGGCAATTTTCACGGGCAGCCGGTGGCCCTGGCCATGGACTTTCTGGGCATCGCCCTGGCGGAATATGCCAACGTGTCGGAGCGGCGGCTGGAGCGGCTGGTGAATCCGGCCCTGTCCGAGGGGCTGCCGGCCTTCCTGACCAATCGCGGCGGGGTGCACTCGGGCTTCATGATCGCCCAGTACGCCGCGGCGTCCATGGTGTCGGAGAGCAAAATCTACGCCCATCCGGCGTCGGTGGACTCCATCCCGTCATCGGCCAACCAGGAGGACCACGTCAGCATGGGCACCACCGCCGCCCGGAAGGCGCTGATGATCCTGGACAACAGCCAGAAGGTGCTGGGCATCGAGCTGTTCGCCGGGGCCCAGGCGGCGTGGCTGCGGGGCGAGGACGGACTGTCCCCGGCCACCCGGGCGGTATACGACCGCATCCGCCAGGCGATCCCGCCGGTGGACCAGGACGTGGTGATGCACCCGCTGATGGTGCAGGCGGATGAGCTGGTGAAGGCCCACGCCATTTCCCGGGCGGCGGAGGCCGTCTGCGGAGAATTGCAGTAAATTTCCCCCAGGGCGGGGCCTGTGGGCCCCGTCCCGGGAAGCGCATAAAAAGAGAGGATAGGGAGGAAAAACATATGATGAAGCTTGTGGAATGCATCCCCAATTTCAGCGTCAGCCGGGAGCGGGACGAGGCCGCCTTCAACGCCCTGGTGGAGACTGCCCAGGCCGTGGCCGGGTGCACGGTGCTGGACGTGCAGTCCGACGGCACCCACAACCGGTGCGTGTTCACGCTGGTGGGGTCCCCGGAGGGCATCGGCGAGGCGGCGTTCCGGCTGGCCAAGCGGGCCATGGAGGTCATCGACATGACCAAACACCAGGGCGCTCATCCCCGGATGGGGGCCACGGACGTGATCCCCTTTGTGCCCACCATGGACATGACCGTGGAGGAGTGCGTGGAGCTTTCCCGGCAGGTGGCCCGGCGCATCTGGGAGGAGCTGGGGATTCCCAGCTTCCTGTATGAGGAGTCGGCCACGGCTCCGGGGCGGGTGAACCTGGCCAAGATCCGGAAGGGGCAGTTCGAGGGAATGCCCGAGAAGCTGCTGGAGCCGGAATGGGCCCCGGATTTCGGCCAGCGGAAAATCCACCCCACCGCCGGGATCATCGCCATCGGCGCGCGGATGCCGCTGGTGGCCTTCAACGTGAACCTGGACACGGACAACGTGGAGATCGCCAAGTCCATTGCCAAGGCCATCCGGGGCTCCTCCGGCGGGTTCAAGTTCTGCAAGGCCATCGGCCTGCTGCTGGAGGACCGGAACGTGGCCCAGGTGTCCATGAACATGGTGAACTATGAGGGGACGCCGCTGTACTACGCCTATGAGATGATCCGGGCCCTGGCGGACCGGTGGGGCGTGCGCATCATCGGCACGGAGCTGGTGGGTCTGACCCCGGCCAAGGCGCTGATCGACTGCGCGGAATACTATCTGAAGCTGGAAAACTTCGACTGCCACAAGCAGGTGATGGAGTATCACCTGGTGGGGATGGAATAAGGAGGACGCTATGCAGCTTGCTGAATTGACGGTGCGGGGGTTTGCGGACCTGCTGGGTTCCGACGCGCCCGCGCCCGGCGGCGGCTCCGCCGCCGCTCTGGCCGGGGCCTTGGGGGCGGCGCTGACCGCCATGGTGGGGTCCCTGACCGTGGGACGGAAGAAGTACGCCGAATTTGACGGCCTGGCCCGGGAGACCCTGGAAAAGGCCCGGGACCTGGAGCACCGGTTCCTGGACGTGATGGAGCGGGACACGGAGGCCTTCAACGCGGTGTCCGCCGTGTTTGCCATGCCCAAGGGCACAGATCAGGAGAAGGAGGCCCGGGCCGCAGCCATGCAGGAGGCCCTGCAGGGCTGCACAAAGACGCCCTTTGAGATGATGGAGCTGTCTCTGGAGGCGCTGCGGCTGACGGATGGGCTGGTGGACCGGTCCAACGCCAGCGCCGCCAGCGACCTGGGCTGCGCGGCCCTGCATCTGGGGTCCGCCGTGCAGGGGGCGTGGCTGAACGTGCTCATCAACCTGGGGAGCATCCGGGACGCGGCCTTCGCCGCCCAGTACCGCACCCGGGGCCAGATCCTGCTGGATGAGGCCCTGCCGCTGGCGCAGAGCATCTATGACCGGGTGCTGAAAGCAGTGCAGGGATAATCATATAATAAGCCCTCCGGCCACGCCGGAGGGCTTCAGTCTGTCAAAAAACTACCCAACCGGCCCTATTTCTGCTATAATAGAGGAAACAGAGGTGTTTTCATGGAAGGCTGGAGAAAAGACGCGCGGCACGAGCCGATCATTGTAGATTTGGATGCACTAGTTCCGAAAGGCCATCTGCTGCGGAAGATTGAGAAGGTCATGGACTATGAGTGGCTGTATGAACGACTGAACCCGTACTACTGTCATGACAACGGACGCCCCGGAACCGGTCCGGTGGTGCTGATCAAAATGGTACTCATTCAGCACCTGTTCGGCATTGCCCGCGCCCATGATGCCCATGTCCAGGGTGAACACGAAGAAATAGTCGCCGAACACGTTGAACACGCCGCCGAACAGCACCGCCTTGGTGGCCAGGGCCGGGTCGCCGTCGTTGCGCAGAAACGCCGACATCAACTGGGTGAACAGGAAGCTGGGCACCACAAACTTGATGGAGAACAGATACGCCCGGGCCAGCGGCAGCAGGGTCTCCTCCGCGCCGAACAGCGTCAGGAGCTGGCGGTCAAAGAGAATCAGCGCCGCCCAGGAGAGAAGGGACAGGACCGCCGTTGCCAGGACTGCCGCCGTGAAATACTCGTTGGAGCGCTTTTCGTTGCCGGGGCCTGACCCCGCAGGGTGCTCAGCAGCACGCTGCCGCCGATGCCGGTGAGAAGGCCCAGACTATAAATAATGTTCCAGACCGGGGCCACCACGGCCAGGGCTGCCGTGCCGGTGGGGCCCTGATACTGGCCCACCATGGCGGCGTCCACCACGCCGTAGATAGAGGTGATCAGGGCGCTGCCGAAGGCGGCGGCGAGATACTTAAAGTAGATGGGACGAATTTTGTCCGTCAGGAAATTCATACGGCTGCCTCCTTGGGAATGAAGATGCAAAGCGCAGGCCCGGAACGAAAAAAAGCCGGATAAAGCACAGGCATTTCAGCCTGTTGCCTTATCCGGCTCGTCATTTCCAGCGAATGACTTGCCCTCCGAGCAAGCGAGGGGTGTTATAGCCGCTTTTGCCCGGAATGTCAAGCACTTTGCGGAACTTATGGAGTTACTTTTCGCCGTACCAGCAGCGGACGAAGGCGGCCAGGCCCGGGATCAGGTCCTTGATCTGGTGGCCGGAGGTGTTGACGCACAGGTGGTACGTCTCCTTGGCGCCCCACTTGGAGTCGGCGAACATCTGACGGTACTGGGCGCGGTTCTTGTCCACCTGCTTCATGCGGCGGGCAATGTCGTTGCGGGACAGGTGCTCCCCCTCCGGGGCCCGGTCGATGCAGCGCTGGATCTTGGACTCGGCGTCGGCATAGACGAACAGGTTCAGGGGATGATAGTCCTTCAGGATCACGTCGGCGCAGCGGCCCACGATGACGCAGTCCCCCTGCTTGGCGAAGTTCTCAATGATCTGCTGCTGGGCGGCGGCTACCTGGAAGCCCTGGTCCATGATCTGCACCGGGGGCATGGCGAAACGGTGGCCGATGGTCGTGGGGTAGGCGGCCTCGATGCACTTTTCAGAGATGTTGGCCACATACCGCTCATCGAAGCCGTGCTCCTTGGCGATGAGCTCGATGATCTCGTGATCGTAGCAATGGATGCCCAGCTCCTCGGCCAGGCGCTTGCCCAGCTCGCGGCCGCCGGAGCCGAATTCACGGCTGATGGTGATGATTTTCATGATATTTCCACTCCTCTCAAAGCATCAAAAGGTGACAGGTTTAATACTCATAGCAGCTGCCGCCCACGAACTCGCGGACGATGGAGTTGCGGGGAACATAGTGGGTGTGCAGCGGAGGAACCCCGCCCACTACCTTCATCAGGTCCGTCAGGCCGTGCTTTTCCAGGTACTCCGGGGTCAGCTCCTGACGGAACTGGGGAATCTCGTTGAGGTATTTGGCCAGGATGCAGGGCTCGTAATCGTGGAAGGTGTCGATATGAATGGCGGCGTTGCCCTTGTGGGGCATGATGTAGTTGATCTCACCCCGGTCCACGCTCTCGGCCCGCTCCACGGTTTCCTGCAGGGAGTGGCCCCGGGTGTTATAGTCCCGGATCAGGCGGCGGGCCACCCGCAGCTGCTCGGGGCGGACGATTCTGTCGTCGTTGGTGATGATACGGGTCCGGGGGGCCACATACACGCCGTTGGCGATGCCCCGGAGCTTGTCAAAGATCAGGGGATTGAGCATGTGGATGCCCTCGGCGATGACGATGCAGTCCTTTTCACCCTGCATCTTCCTGTAGCCGCCGGTGGTGCCGTTTTTGAAGTCATACCAGGGAATATCGGCCTCCATGCCGTCCAGCAGCTGGGAGATGCAGGTCAGCAGGGTGTCCACGTCCACGCAGTAGGGAGACTCCCAGTCTGTGGCCTCGGGCGGACGCTTGTCCAGCGGCAGGAAGAAATTGTCCATGCTCAGCAGGCACACCTTGACTCCTAGATTCTGCAGGTATTCCTGAAGCCGCATGGCGGTGGTGGTCTTGCCGGAGCCGGAGGGACCCGTCAGGGCAACCACGGGCTTTTCCTGGCGATTGGACAGGATCGCCGCCGCAGCGGCGCTGATCTTGTCGTGAAATACTTCCTCGCAGCGCAAAACGAACTGCGTCTCATTGCGCATGGCGTAATTGATGTTTTCCAGGTCGATGACGCGCATTAACAGATGCTCCTCTCGTAAAATACTACCTATCCATCCTATAATACAGTACATTATACCACGAAGCGGCGGCGGCTGCAAGTGAAAAAACCCACCGGCGGGCGGGGGATTCAATCCTGCCGGGTGAAGGACACGGAGTAGGCTCCCAGCACCTGGCAGCAGGGGATGGCGGCGGCGTTTTCCGCCGTCAGCGGCAGGCGGGGATAGGCGGTCCTGCTCCACGCCGTAGGCCATGACAAATTGCGTGATGTCCATGGGAGTATCTCCTCGTATAGCACAATTCCCCGGACGGCGCAACGGCTGCGCCGCCGGGGAGGCTTTTTCATTGGGGAAATTCCAGGCTGCGGCGGAAGCTGTTTTCTCCCAGGGATGTGATGTCCCCGGCTATGACCTGGTCGCCGCAGACAAACAGGTTTGCCTGGACCCCCCGGGGAGCATCGGGATAGTTCAGCACCGTGTAGGTATACCGGGTAACGGTTTTGCCGCCGCACCGGTCAAAGGGCAGGCCCAGTCCCTTTTGCAGGGCCGCATACTCCACATGGGCAGACAGGTCCTCCGGCAGCAGGAGACTCAGCGTCTCCAGAGGCTCCGGCGTCACCTGCCAGCCCAGGCTCTCCAGATACGCCACCCGGGCGGCATTGTCGGCGGCCTGTACCGGCTCCGTCCCGCCGCTGTCCCGCTGACAACCGGGAATCACAAACAGTAGCGTCAGGGCCGCCAGGACCCCCAGGGCGGCGGCTGCCAGCTGCCGCCGCTTCATGAATACCACCATACCATCACCTCGTACATTTCTTATTCCATTTTGCCCAAAACTATGCTATGCTTACGGAAGAAATTGCAGGAGGTGCAGATATGGAGCGGCTGGACAAAATCCTGGCCGGAACCGGACGGTGGTCCCGGCGGGAGGTAAAGGAGCTGGTGCGCCAGGGCCGGGTGCGGGTGGACGGACAGACCGCCCGGACGGCGGAGGAGAAGGTGGCCCCGGAGGCGGCCGCCATCACCGTGGACGGCCAGCCGGTGGAGACGGAGCGGTTCACCTATGTGATGCTGCACAAACCCGCCGGGGTGCTGTCCGCCACCGAGGACAGCCGCCAGCAGACGGTGCTGGACCTGCTGCCCGGGGAGCTGCGGCGGAGGAGCCTGTCGCCGGTGGGGCGGCTGGACAAGGACACGGAGGGCCTGCTGCTGCTGACCAATGACGGGGCCCTGGCCCATCGGCTGCTGGCTCCCAGGTCCCACGTGGACAAGGTGTACTATGCCCGGGTGGAGGGGGCGCTGGAGCCTGCCGATGCTGCGGCCTTCGCCGCCGGAATGACCCTGGGGGATGGACTGGAGTGCCTGCCCGCCGGGCTGGAGATTTTGTCGCCGGGGGAGTGCCTGGTGACCCTGCGGGAGGGGAAGTTCCACCAGGTCAAGCGGATGCTGGCGGCCCGGGGAAAGCCGGTGACGTACCTGAAGCGGCTGTCCATGGGCCCCCTGCGGCTAGACCCGGAGCTGGCTCCCGGGGCCTTCCGGATGCTGACGGCGGAGGAGAAAAAAGCTCTTGCGGACTGCCGGTAGAGGCGTTTATCGACATAACTGCAAAAAAATTTCCAGGAAATTTGTAGAAAAGATAAAAAAATACTTGCAAATCCGTGATTCTGACGATATAATAGGGGTAACGGCCTGACAGTTTGCACAAAATACCCACAGCCCAAATCATCGGCGGGAGGAACAAGAATGTCTGGAAGAATTTTTCAAAATGTTGTGCTGCAATTCAAGGAGACCACGGACCGCACCATCGGCGTTATCGACTCCGAGGGCACGGTGATCGCATGCAGCGAGCTCACCGGTATCGGCAAGAAGTGGACCAAATATGTGGAGCCTATCGCCGCGGCGGAGGGCAACTGCGTGACCATGGAGGGCAAGACCTTCAAGGCCATGCCCGGCTGGGGCACCCACTTTGACTATGCGGTTTTCACCAGCGGCGACGACAGCGTGGGACGCACCGTGTGCTCCATGGCCTGCGTGGCCCTGAACGCCGCCAAGGTCTATTATGAGGAAAAGCACGATAAGGGCTCCTTTATTAAGAACATCATCTCGGATAATATCCTGATCAGCGATATCTACATGCGGGCCAAGGAGCTGCATGTGGCGGCGGAGGTGCCCCGGGGCGTGTTTGTCATCCGCCCGGTGGACGACCGGGCCGAGGCCATTCCCGTGGACGTGGTGCAGAATATGTTCCCGGACCGGCAGAATGATTTCGTGCTGAGCGTGGGCGACGACGACGTGGCCCTGATCCACCAGATGCCCGAGGGCGCCTGCGGCAAGGACCTGGAAAAGGTGGCCGCCTCCATCGAGGAGGCCCTGCGGGTGGACGGCGAGAGCACCGTGTTCGTGGGCATCGGCACCCTGGCCCTGCACCTGCGGGATCTGGCCAAGGCCTATAAGGAGGCCCAGATCGCCATTGAGGTGGGCAAGGTCTTTGACACCGAGCGCTATGTCATCAACTATGAGAACCTGGGCATCGGCCGGCTGATCTATCAGCTGCCCACCACCCTGTGCGAGATGTTCCTGCAGGAGGTTTTCAAGAAGAATCCCATCGACGCCCTGGATCAGGAGACGCTGTTCACCATCTATAAGTTCTTTGAGAACAACCTGAACGTGTCCGAGACGGCCCGGAAGCTGTTTGTCCACCGGAACACCCTGGTGTACCGGCTGGAGAAGATCAAGAAGCTCACGGGGCTGGACCTGCGGGAGTTTGACGACGCCATCACCTTCAAGGTAGCCCTGATGGTGAAGAAGTACCTCACCAGCCGGGGAATCGACGCGTAAAATGCCATAAAAAATCCTGTCCCCACAGGGACAGGATTTTTGTCGCCGTTTCATCGGCCCCAGGACGACAGGAGGTCCAGATGATCCCGCAGCTGCTCCTGGCCGCAGTACAGGAACACGGCCACCTGGCCGCCCCGGCCCAGGGCCGCCATCTGCCAGAGGCCCTCCGGCTCCCGGGCCAGAAGCACAAAGTCCAGCCCCGGATGCTCCAGGGTCTCATAGCTCCAGGACAGGTTCACCAGCCGGTACTGCTCCATCTGGGCCTGGGCCACGGACCGGGCCATGGAGGGCAGCAGCAGGCGGAAATACATGGCCTCCAGCTGGGACGCGTAGCAGCTTGCACCGTTTTCCGGACTGCGGGCCTGCTGGGTGACGGAATACCAGGCCGGGGCCAGCAGGGAATGCTCCCTGTAAGCCCGGGAATCGTGTCCGGAGGATGGGTCAAACAGGACCACAGGGGTGCTCTCCAGCTCCTGCAGCTCCACATAGGGCTGCCGGAAGTCCTCCAGGGGGTCGCTCCGGCGCTCCATCCACTGTCCCGCCAGCAGCAGTGCCAGCAGGAAAACCGCCGCCAGGGAGATCACATTTTCCCACACGATCCTTCCGCTGGGTCCGGCGGAGGGCGGCATATCCATCCCCTGTCGCAGGGCCTGACAGGCCCGGCGCAGCAGTCCCGCGTTCCGGCAGCTTCTGCCGAATGCCGCCCCCTGACACAGCAGCAGCACCAGAAACGTCGGGTCAAATACCCGCAGCCACACCAGCGGCAGACCGCCCCGGGCCGCCATGCCGCCGCTCCAGAACAGCAGCAGCCACACAGATACGGCAGCCAGGACCACCCCCAGCAGCAGGCTGCGCTGCCAGGCCCGGCGCGCGGCCTGCTCCAGCCGCTCCAGGGAAAGTCCCCGGCTTTCGTGGTCGGAGTACAGCTCCACGGCGGCGGGGTCCGCCGTGTAAAACAGCCAGCACCCGGCGGGGGCCACGTTCAGGGCATATGACCAGCCCGCCCTTCGATACAGCTCCCGCTGCTCCTCCGTGGGAGCCGTCCTGCCCTGGTCATAGGGCTCCAGGCGGAACCTGGTGCCGGGCACGCCGTCGGCGGTAAAGACCGCCCAGCTGCCGATGGACACCGGAAACAGCCCGGCGTTGGCCTGCTCCTCCAGCCAGGCCTCCAGCCCCCGGATGTCACAGGGGGATACCGGAAGTATTTTCCTCACTTTTCTTGCTCGGTCCATGCGCTCTCCTCCTCTCCGTCCTCCACGCAGGCCCTCAGCCGCGCCAGTTCCTCCCGGAAGGCGGCCCGGCCCGCTTCCGTGATCTGATAGCTGCGCTTGCGGCCCTGAATCTCCGTCTCCCGGATCAGGCCCTCCTCCTGGAACTTCCCCAGCAGGGTGTACAGGGTCCCGGGGCCCAGCCGCACCCGGCCGTTAGTTTTCCGCTCCACAAACTCCGTGATCTCGATGCCGCACATCTGTCCCCGCAAAAAGGACATCAGCACATAGAACATGGACTCGGTCAGAGTCCCCCGCTCCTTCATGGCGGCGCTCCACCTCCTTCCAGTGTTTTTCCACTTAATATCGTGCCGCGATATTGTATGCTTCCATTATAATATCGCCACACGATATTGTCAAGAGGTCCAAAACAAAAAAGCGTGCTGCCCGCAGGCAGCACGCTTTTTTGGGATTAAATCAGTCCTTGCGCAGGAGGTTGTTGTCCTCGAAATAGTCGATGCGCATGGCGTGGCGGACGTCGTGAAGGGTGGAGGCGGCGGTATTGCGGGCCGTTTCGCTGCCGGTGCGGAGAATCTCATACACGTCGGGCAGACGCTTCTCCCAATCCTCCCGGCGCTGGCGGATGGGGGCCAGCTCCGCCTGGAGGACATTGTTCAGGAACTTCTTGACCTTCACATCCCCCAGGCCGCCCCGCTGATAGTGGGCCTTCAGCTCATCCAGCCCACTGTATTCCGGCAGGAACTCCGGGAAATACTCCGGGCGGCAGAAGGCGTCCAGATAGATGAAGACGGGGTTCCCCTCGGTGTGGCCGGGGTCCTCCCGGCGCAGATGGGTGGGGTCGGTGAACATGGACATGACCTTGGTGCGGATGTCCTCGGGACTGTCGGACAGATAGATGCAGTTGCCCAGGGACTTGCTCATCTTGGCCTTGCCGTCGATGCCCGGCAGGCGCAGGCAGGCCTGGTTCTTGGGCAGGATGATCTGGGGATCCACCAGGGTGTCGCCATAGACGGCGTTGAACTTGTGGACGATCTCCTTGCACTGCTCCAGCATGGGCAGCTGATCCTCGCCCACGGGGACGGCGGTGGCCCGGAAGGCGGTGATGTCCGCCGCCTGGCTGATGGGGTAGCAGAAGAAGCCCACGGGGATGCTGGCCTCGAAGTTTCGCATCTGGATCTCCGCCTTCACGGTGGGGTTGCGCTGGACCCGGGACACGGTGACCAGGTTCATATAATAGAAGGTCAGCTCTGTCAGTTCCGGGATCATGGACTGGATGAACAGGGTGGATTTCTCCGGGTCCAGGCCGCAGGCCAGATAGTCCAGAGCCACGTTCATGATGTTCTGGCGGACTTTTTCCGGGTGCTCGGCGTTGTCGGTAAGGGCCTGGGCGTCGGCGATCATGATATAGATCTCGTCGAACTTGCCGGAGTTCTGAAGGGCCACGCGCTCCTTCAGGGAGCCCACATAGTGGCCCACGTGCAGGCGGCCGGTGGGCCGGTCGCCGGTGAGGATGATCTGTTTCATATAACGCTCCTTCTGCGGCGCTTCAAAGGGGGAAAGCGCCGGGTATTTTTCCTTATTATAAGCGCTGGCGGCTGCTTCGTCAACATTTTTGCCGCCGAAGAGGGGAATTTTCCCGGAAAACCGGGGTTGACAAACCCTGGCAGAGCGGGTACAATATCCTTGATTTTCGCAAAAGACTGCGAAGGGAAAAAGACGGAGCAGGACCCCCTGAAGAGAGCCGGCGGCTGGTGCGAGCCGGCGGAGGCGCTCCGTTGTACTGGCCCCGGAGTTTCCCGCCTGAACAGGGCGGGACGATCGCGCCCCGTTACAGGCGCCCCGAGCGCGGAGTGTAAGACTCCGCGGAAGCAGGGTGGTACAGCGAGTGATTTCGCCCCTGACCGCGTTATACGGTCGGGGGATTTTTCTTGTCATATTTATCATCAGAAGGAGAAAAGCATATGAAGTACGATTTTGCCGCCATTGAGAAAAAGTGGCAGAAGCGGTGGGAGGAGACCAAGCCCTATGCCGCCGTCACCGGGGACAAGCGCCCCAAGTTCTACGGGCTCATCGAGTTCCCCTATCCCTCCGGTCAGGGCCTGCACGTGGGTCATCCCCGGCCCTTTACCGCCATGGACATCGTCACCCGGAAAAAGCGCATGGAGGGCTACAACGTTCTGTTCCCCATCGGGTTTGACGCCTTCGGCCTGCCCACGGAGAACTACGCCATCAAGAACCACATCCACCCGGCCATCGTCACCAAGCAGAACATCGCCAACTTCACCAGCCAGCTGAAAATGCTGGGCTACGGCTTCGACTGGGACCGGGTGGTGGACACCACGGACCCCAACTATTACAAGTGGACCCAGTGGATCTTCCTGCAGATGTTCAAGAAGGGCCTGGCCTATAAGACCACCATGCCCGTGAACTGGTGCACCAGCTGCAAGTGCGTGCTGGCCAACGAGGAAGTGGTCAACGGCGTGTGCGAGCGCTGCGGCAGCGAGGTCATCCGCAAGGAAAAGAGCCAGTGGATGCTGAAGATCACTGCCTATGCCCAGCGGCTGCTGGACGATCTGGAGGACGTGGACTTCATCGAGCGGGTGAAGATCCAGCAGCGCAACTGGATCGGCCGCTCCACCGGCGCGGAGATCACCTTCGACACCAACGTGGGCGACCGGGTCACGGTGTACACCACCCGGGCCGATACCCTGTTCGGTACCACCTATATGGTCATCTCCCCGGAGCACCCCCTGCTGAAGGAGTGGCAGCCCAAGATTAAGAATTGGGACGCCGTGGCCGCCTATCAGGAGGAGGCTGCCCACAAGTCCGATTTTGAGCGGGGCGAGCTGAACAAGGAAAAGACCGGCGTCCGGCTGGAGGGCATTGAGGCCATCAACCCCGTGACCCACAAGCCCCTGCCCCTGTTCGTGTCCGACTATGTCCTCATGGGCTACGGCACCGGCATCGTCATGGGCGTTCCCGGCCACGACCAGCGCGACTGGGAGTTTGCCACGAAGTTCGGCCTGCCCATCATCGAGGTGGTCAAGGGCGGCGACGTCACCAAGGAGGCCTTTGTGGCCAAGGACGACAGCGCCGTGATGGTGAACTCCGGGTTCCTCAACGGCATGACCGTGAAGGAAGCCATCCCCGCCATGAAGAAGTATGTGGTGGAGCAGGGCTTCGGCAAGGAGAAGATCAACTATAAGCTCCGGGACTGGGTGTTCTCCCGCCAGCGGTACTGGGGCGAGCCTATCCCCCTGGTGAACTGTCCCAAGTGCGGCTGGGTGGCCCTGCCGGAGGAGCAGCTGCCGCTGGTCCTGCCCCAGGTGGAGAGCTATGAGCCCACCGACGACGGCGAAAGCCCCCTGAGCAAGATGACCGACTGGGTCAACACCACCTGCCCCTGCTGCGGCGGTCCCGCCAAGCGGGAGACCGATACCATGCCCCAGTGGGCCGGCTCCAGCTGGTACTTCCTGCGGTATATGGACCCCCACAACGACAAGGCCCTGGCCAGCAAGGAGGCCCTGGAATACTGGAGCCCCGTGGATTGGTACAACGGCGGCATGGAGCACACCACCCTGCACCTGCTGTACTCCCGGTTCTGGCACAAGTTCCTGTATGACATCGGCGTGGTGCCCACCAAGGAGCCCTATGCCAAGCGCACCAGCCACGGCATGATCCTGGGCGAGGGCGGCGAGAAAATGTCCAAGTCCCGGGGCAACGTGGTCAATCCCAACGACATCGTGGCCCAGTACGGCGCGGACACCATGCGCCTGCACATTATGTTCATCGGCGACTTTGAAAAGGCTGTCACCTGGTCCAACGAGGCCGTGAAGGGCTCCAAGCGTTTCCTGGACCGCTGCTGGAACCTGATGGACCTGGCCCAGGACAGCGACGAAATTTCCGAAAAGAACGAGGCCCTGATCCACAAGACTATCAAGAAGGTCACCGCCGATATCGACGACCTGAAGATGAACACCGCCATTGCCGCCCTGATGGCCATGGTCAACGAGTTCTATTCTTCCGGCCTGACCCGTGGCGACCTGCAGCAGCTGATGCTGCTGCTGTCCCCCTTCGCGCCCCACATGGTAGAGGAGATGTGGGAGCTTACCGGCTATGCCGCCAAGACCGGCAAAATGGCCATGCAGATGCCCTGGCCCACCTATGACGAGGGCAAGACCGTGGACACCCATGTGGACATGGCCATCCAGGTCAACGGCAAGCTCAAGGGCGCCGTCACCGTCCCCGCCGGCAGCGGCCAGGAGACCGTCATGGCCGCCGCCATGGAGCTGGACAAGGTCAGAAAGGCCACCGAGGGCATGACCGTGGTGAAGACCATCCTGGTGAAGGACAAGCTCATGAACCTGATCGTCAAGCCTGCGAAATAATCGGAATCGTAAAAAATGTTGGAAAACGGCTTGACAAGGCAGGGCCTACACAGTATAATGCTATTGTTAAAGTCATGTCCAATGACTCTTAAAGAGTATCCTGGATCGAGCCGGATACATCGGAGGGAGGGAAAATAGATGTCCGAAGTCCACGTCAAGGAAGGCGAGTCCCTGGACAGCGCTCTGAAGCGTTTTAAGAGAAGCTGCGCCAAGGCAGGCGTCCTGGCTGAAGTGCGGAGAAGAGAGTGCTACGAAAGCCCCAGCGTCAAGCGCCGCAAGAAGTCCGAGGCTGCCCGCAAGAACAGAAACAAGAGATATTATTAATCGTCTCAAAAAGCGTGCTGGACGTTGTGTTCAGCACGCTTTTTACCGATTCAGGGGACAACGCTCCTTTTGGGGGAGTTATTCTGACAGGCGGCCCGGCATGCCGGTGCATCTGCTAAGTCGGAGGTATAAAAATGTCATTGCAGCTGAGCATCCGGAAATATGAGGAAAAAGATTTTGAGCGCCTGTGTCAGGTCCACGATCCGGCCCGGAAAAGTGAGCTGGAGTATGCCGGCCTGCCGGCGGCCTTTCTGCCGCTGTCCATCGCCGCGGAAAGAGAGGGCTTGTTTGAATATCAGGTCTATGTGGCCGAGGATAAGGGACTGGTGGTGGGCTTCATAGCATTTTCGGACACGGAGCTGGCGTGGCTTTATGTGGACCGGAGCTGCGCCCGGCAGGGAGTCGGGTCAGAGCTGATGCGTTTTGCGCTGGAGAGAGTGCAGGATGACGCGGAGATCGAAGTTCTGGACGGGAATGAACCGGCTCTGGCTCTGTATGCCAAATTCGGATTTACCACGGTCCGGATGGTGACAGGCGTAATGCCCGGAAATGAAAGCTTTCCGGTGACCGTACATGTGCTGGAGCGGCAATAACCGTGCGCGGCTTATAAAAAGGGAATCCTTCCGTTTGGGTACGATGTATCAAAACGGAGGGATTTTATCTTTCCCCGGCGAACAGCGGCTCCAGAAGGTCCTCCACCTCCGGCAGCATCACCAGGGCATCCCGGATGCCCAGCTGACGGGCCAGGTCCAGCTTCCGGCGAAGGGTCCGGGCGTCGTCAAAAAGGACGAAGTGGGTCTGCCCCTGCCGGGTCAGGGTGAAATACCGGGCGCACAGGGCGTCGGAATAGAAGGTGGGGCGGCCTGCGGCCAGGGCCTCCAGCTGGGGAAGGGTCAGGGGCGTGCCCTGACCTCCGGGGCAGGGGAGGGGGAAGTCCATGGCCAGCCGCTGCAGGTCCAGGGCCAGGTGCTCCGCCCCGTATTGGTCCACCGCCTGGGTCAGCCGGCCCTCCAGCGTTCCGCCGGACAGGGCGGTGCACAGCAGTATCGTTGCCCCGGCGACAGGGTAGTGCTCCGGGACATACAGGGTCCGGCCGCAGGAGGCCAGCAGGGGAGAAAGCACCTCCAGCAGGGCCAGTCGGTCCGGCCGGGCGGGCGGGTCAAAGTCCGCCGCCGCCCCGGCGTAGCCCCGCCGCAGGCAGGCCCGGGCAATCTGCCGGGCCAGGCGGTCCGGTTCCTCCACCGGCGGACAGTCCCAGTCCGACAGCACCATCAGCCCGCCCCGCAGAGCGGGCGGAAGCGGCGCGGCCAGCAGCTCCGAGCCGGGGCCCAGACGATAGGCCACATGGGCCAGGCGCGGCGTCACGGCCCGGGCCCGGGTCAGACGGTCCGGTGTGGCGGCAAGATACAGCGGCATGGAGATCCCCCCTTGCGTTCCCATGAAAAAAATGCTACACTATAGCCAAAGCTATGAGAAAGGGAACTGGTGTATGCGCATTTCTCTGGTGCCGGACGGGGTATACGAAAGCTATCAGCAGATCACGCCGGAGCTGCTGCAGAGCAGGGGCATCCGGCTGCTGCTCAGCGACCTGGACTATACCCTGGCCCCCAAAAGCGTGTCCCGCCCCGACCAGGCGGTGCGCGATTGGCTCGGCCGCTTACAGGCGGCAGGGATCCGGGTGATGATCCTGTCCAACAACCGCAGCCCCCGGCGGGTGGAGCAGTTCTGCCGCGACCTGGGGATCACCTATGTGGGCCACGCCAAAAAGCCGCAGACGGCGGGTTTTCGCCGGGCCATGGACCAGGCGGGGACCGACCCCGCCCACACGGCCATGCTGGGGGATAAGCTGCTGACGGATATGCTGGGGGCCAACCTCAGCGGCGTCACGGCCCTGATGGTGGAACCAGCCGGCGGGGCCAGGACCCCGTGGCAGAAGGTGCTGCATACCCTCCAGGCCCCCTGGAAGCATTTAGCCGGTGGTGTTCACCGGATCTGAAAGGAGTTTTGATTATGAACCATTTTGCGAAAATCGCGGAAAAGCTGTCTGCCTATGAGCTGGACGGTATGCTGCTGACCTGCGAGGCCAACCGCTTCTACGCCTCCGGCTTCCACTCCACCGGCACCGACGGCGTGGCCCTGGTGACCCGGGAGGGGAACTTCTATTTCACCGACTCCCGCTATATCGAGGCCGCCCACAACAAGGTGCAGGACGTCGAGATCGCCATGACCGACGCTGCCCACCCCTATGTGGACCTGATCAACGCCGCCATGGAGAAGGCCCATGTGCAGAAGCTGGGCTTCGAGGATGCGTACATGACCGTGGCGGACTATCGCCACTATTCCGAGAAGCTGCACTGCCAGCTGGTGCCCGCCACGGAGCTGCTGATCTCCCTGCGCCAGAGCAAGGACGAGGAGGAAATCCAGCGGATGATCGCCGCCCAGCGCATCGCCGAGGCCGCTCTGGACCAGATTGTTAAAGAGATCAAGCCCGGCGTCACCGAAAAGGAGATCGCCGCCCGGCTGCAGTACCTGATGCTGGCCGGAGGCGCGGAGAATATGTCCTTTGACCCCATCGTGGCCAGCGGTCCCAACGGCAGTATGCCCCACGCCGTGCCCACCGACCGGAAGATTCAGGACGGCGACTTCGTGACCATGGACTTCGGCTGCATCTATCAGGGCTACTGCTCCGACATGACCCGCACCGTGGCCGTGGGCCACGTCACCGAGGAGATGGAGAAGGTCTACAACGTCGTGCTGCAGGCCCAGCTGGCTGGCATCGCCGCCGCCAAGGCCGGCGCTACCGGCCACGACGTGGACGCCGCCGCCCGGAAGGTCATCGAGGACGCCGGTTACGGTCCCTATTTCGGCCACAGCTTCGGCCACAGCGTGGGCGTGGAAATTCACGAGTCCCCCAACGCCACCCCTGCCAACAACAAGCCCCTGCCCCTGGGCGCGGCCGTGTCCGCCGAGCCCGGCATCTATCTGCCCGGCCGCTTCGGCGTCCGCATCGAGGACGTGGTGGTGCTGCAGGAGGGCGGCTGCCAGGATATCACCCTGGCCAAGAAGGACCTGCTGATTCTGTAAAATAACTTGGTAGAAAAAGGGCACCGCCCTTTTTCTGCCAAAAGAGATTTCGCTCCGAACCGCGCGTTCCGATGGGCACGCAGCCCATCGGAACACACTCTCTCCGCGCAAAGTGTTTTTTGCGACGTACACGCCGCCGCAAAAAACGGATTGCACTTGATTCACGGCCTGCGGGCCGTGAACTCTGCGAGGCTTTTTAACTTTGCTTTGTTGGAGACTGATTTTTCGGGAAAACCGGGAAAAAATCCCGTCTGGCTCTTGCAATAGCACCTATTATCGTGTAAAATAATAGAGCTGTATAGGCAAATTTTTGAATACGAGGAAATACTCCCGCTGAGGATTATTTTCTCATGACATGGGAGGATACACATATGGCAACCATTACCGCCGGCGATTTCCGTAACGGTAAGACCTTTGAAATGGACGGCAAGATCATGCAGGTCGTGGAATTCCAGCACGTCAAGCCCGGCAAGGGCGCGGCCTTCGTGCGCACCAAGATGAAGAACATCGTCACCGGCGCCGTCACCGAAACTTCCTTCAACCCCACCGCAAAGTTCGAGGAAGCCTTCGTGGAGCGCAAGGACATGGCTTACAGCTATAACGACGGCGACCTGTACTACTTCATGGACCAGGAGACCTTCGACATGGTGCCCCTGGGTAAGGACCTGCTGGGCGATGCGTTCCGCTTCATCACCGAGAACACCGTGTGCAAGGTGCTGAGCTATAAGGGCAGCGTGTTCGGCCTGGAGTGCCCCAACTTCATGGACCTGGAGGTCACCGAGACCGAGCCGGGCCTGGCCGGCAACACCGCCACCAACACCCTGAAGCCCGCCACCGTGGAGACCGGCGCCGAGGTGAAGGTGCCCCTGTTCATCAACATCGGCGACAAGATCACCATCGACACCCGCACCGGCGAGTACCTGGGCCGCGCCAAGTAAGGACTGCGGCTTTCCCACCACCACCCATATCAGGAAAGGAGCATGAACATGGAAATTTCTGAGAAGGTAGCTTATCTGAAGGGCCTGGCCGAGGGCCTGGCGCTGGACACCGACACCAAGGAGGGCAAGCTCATCGCTGCCATCATCGACGTGCTGGACGACATGGCGGAGAAGTTCGTGGACCTGGAGGACGAGCTGTGCGACGTGGAGGACGGTCTGGATGCCGTCAGCGACGATCTGTCCGACGTGGAGCAGGCCCTCTACGAGCTGGATGATGACGTGGACGAGGATGAGGATGAGGACTACGACGATGACGACGAGTCCTATTTCGAGACCACCTGCCCCGTTTGCGAGGAGGAGATCGTCTTCGACGAGGATACCCTGGAGAGCGGCGAGATCCGCTGCCCCAACTGCGGCGAGAAGCTGGAGTTCGATCTCAGCGACCTGGCCAATGCCCAGGACGACGAGGACCAGGAGTAAGCCAAAATCGTTCAAAAAAAGCGTGCTGCCTGCGGGCAGCACGCTTTTTTTCAGGAATCGGAGCGGTCACTCCCGGTACAGGGGGCCGCTGATGTCCACCTGGCCGAAGGAGGCGGCCACCTGGCCGTCCAGCAGCAGCTGGACCCGGTCCACGCCGTTGGTGGAGCACAGGGAGTTCACCAAGCCCCGGACCAGCAGCTGCTGGGCCTCCAGACCCTCCGGCAGCAGGGACACGTCCGACCGGGGCAGATTCAGATAGCAGGTGCCGCTTTCCACCCGGACCGTCAGCATCTGGAAGCCCTCCGGCAGCAGAGGGGACAGACTCTCGGTCTGGGGGCCCTCCATCAGGGCGGACATGATGGCCTCCACGGCGCTGTCGCCCTCGTGGAGGGTCAGGGTCCGGGATTCCGACGTCAGCAGGCCGCTTTCCCAGGCGGGGAAGAACAGGCGCACCCCCAGGGTGCGGGTCACGTCGTCCTCGCTGGTCATCAGCACCTCCCGGGACTGCAGCAGGCTGTGGGTCCGATAGGCCAGGTCCTGGCCCTCCACGGTGATGCGGACCACGGAGATACCGGGCAGCTGGGACAGGGTCAGGGTGACGCAGTAGTCGGCGATGGTCAGGTCGATGCCGGACAGCTGCTCATACCCCTGGGAGAAGTCCACCAGGGCCATGCCGCCGGTAAGCTGGCAGCTGCGCAGCGTCACCCCCTGGGGGATGGGCGTGCGGTAGCCCGGCTCGGTGCACGCTCCCAGCAGCTGCTCCAGAGCCGCCTGGGCCTGCTGGTCCACGGTGAGGCTTTTCCGCTCCGACCAGTCCACGTCCACGGCGGAGATGGCGTCGCCGCCCGGGGCGCCGGACAGGCCGTAGATCCGGAAGGTCTGTTTGGGCGTACGGCGGCTGGCGGCGCAGCCGGTAAGCAGCAGCGCCAGACACAGCAGCAGGAGAAAGATCCGTTTTTTCATTCGTCCGCCTCCTCTCGCCGGGCCAGGGGCAGCTCCACGATGAACACGGTGCCGCTGCCGGACTGCCGGTGCTGGGCCCGGATGGAGCCGCCCCGGCGGCGCACGGTGTCGCTGACAATGCTCAGGCCCAGACCCGTGCCGCCTACGGCCCGGGAGCGATTCTTGTCCACCCGGTAGAACCGCTCGAATATGTGCTCCATATCCTCGTTGGGGATGCCGATGCCGTTGTCCTCCACGGAGATCACCACGGTGTCGCCGACGTTTTTCAGGGTGGTGTGGACAAAGCCCATGGAGCCGGAATACTTGATGCCGTTTTCCATGAGGTTATAGAGGATTTGGTGGATGTCGTCCTCAGTGGCCCGGACCACGGCGTCCTCGTCCGTCTCATAGGTCAGGGTGACCTCCTTTTCCCGGGCCACCACCCCCAGCATACGGACCACCCGCTCCAGCACCCGGGACACGGACACGGGATAGGCCGCGTCCTGGATGCCGCTGTCCAGCCGGGTCAGGCGCAGCAGGTCCTCGGTGATGCGGCTGAGCCGCTGGGCCTCCCGGCCGATATCCTCCACAAATTCCCGGGTGGTGTCGGCGTTCATGTCCTCCGTCTGGAGGATGGAGTCCGTCAGCAGACGGATACCGGCCAGGGGCGTTTTCAGCTCGTGGCTGGCGTCGGACACAAAGCGGCGGCGGGCGGCCTCGGTGGTCTGCAGGCGGTCCGTCAGGCTGTTGAACTCCGTGGCCAGCTGGGCGATCTCGTCATTTCCCCGGACGGAGGCCCGATGGCTGTAGGCTCCTTCCCGGACCTGGCGGATGGCCTGGAGCAGCTCCCGGATCTTCCGGGTGAAGGCCCGGGACAGCAGAGCGCTGAGGGCAACCACCAGAACGCCGATCAGCAGGGAGATGCGGGTCAGGTTGGTCTGGAAGCTCTGCAGCAGCTCCGCCTGCTGGGTGTCGTATTCATAGGCGTACACCGCGCCGATGATGCGGTTGCGGTATACCACCGGGGAAGCGCCCCGGCTTAAAAAAGCATGGCTGTCATACCGGCAGTAGAAGGCGTCGCTGCCGTCCAGGGCCTGGACGATCTCGGTATACATGGCGTACATGCCCTTGGCGCTGCCGCCCTCCCGGGTGTCGAACAGGATGCGGCCGGAGGTATCCGTCACCAGCAGGCGGGATACGCCGGTCTCCTCCACCGAGGCCAGGGCCTGGCCCACGTTTTCCTCCGTCAGCTCCGGCAGGCCCGACAGGGCCGATTCCACCATCTTGACGCTGCTTTTCATGGCCGTCTCCTTGGTCCGGAACACCAGACTCTGGGACACCAGCAGCGGATAGGTATTCAGCAGCACCAGCACCGCCAGGATGATGAGGATATAGCTCATGCTGAACTTAAACTGTAGGCTGGTTTTCCCCCGCAAAATAGTAACCAACTCCCCACTTTGTCATGATGTATTCCGGCTCCGCCGGGACCCGCTCCAGCTTCTCCCGCAGGCGGCGGATGTGCACGTCCACGGTGCGGTAGTCCCCGGCGTAGGAATAGCCCCACACCAGGTTCATCAGGCTCTCCCGGCTGTAGACCCGCCGGGGATTTTTCATCAGCAGCTCGATCAGGTCGTATTCCTTGGCCGTCAGGTCGATGGTGCGGCCGTCCCGGATGGCCACCCGCTGCTCGGTATCCAGGCTCAAGTCCCCCGCCGTCAGCAGGGCGGGATTGCGGCCCGGCCGGGCGGGGCCCTTGGCCCGGCGCAGCAGGGCCTTGATCCGGGCCTTCAGCTCCAGGATGTTGAAGGGCTTGGTCACATAGTCGTCGGCCCCGCAGGCAAAGCCCATGAGCTTGTCCGCGTCCTCGCTGCGGGCGGTGAGCATGATGATGGGCACGTCGGAAAACTCCCGGATCTTCATGCAGGCCTCGCTGCCGGACAGCTGGGGCATCATCAGATCCAGGATGATCAGGTCCAGGCTCTCCCGCCGGGCCAGCTCCACGGCTGTTGCCCCGTCATAGGCGGTGAGCACCTGATAGCCCTCGTTTTCCAGGTTGAACTTGATGCCCTTGACCAGCAGCTGCTCGTCGTCTACTACTAAAATTTTCATGGTTCCTCCTCTATGGTGATCTGGGGGCGGATGGTCTCTAAAATGCCGGGGCCTATGCCATTGACCTCCAGCAGATCATCTACGGAGGCAAAGGGGCCGTTGGCATTGCGGTAGTCCACGATGCGCTGAGCCAGCACCTGGCCGATGCCGTCCAATGTTTCCAACTGGGCGGCGGTGGCCGTGTTGATGTTCAGGGGGCCGGACTGCGGCTCCTGGGGACCGGCGTCGTCCCGCTGGGTGGTGACGGTGTACCCCTCGGACCGGGGGCGGCCGGTGAAGAACAGCGCCGCTGCCGCCGCCGCAAACAGAAGCGTCAGGACCAGCAAAAATATTTCCGTTTTTGTAACTTTTCCCATAGGCTCTGTTGTTGACTCCCTGTTGGATTTTGCTTATAATGAGAGGTGATAAGCAGGGATCGGGCACGCTGTCCCTTATCCCACCACCATTATAGCATAGATGGAGAAAAAGAAAATGAAAATTCGCCGGTTTTTATCTGTTTTTTTGCTGACGCTTCTGCTGACGGGCCTGTTCTGCGTGCCCCAGGCCAGTGCGGTGGACCTGCCCCAGGTGAACGCCAAGGCGGCCCTGCTGATGGACTATGAGTCCGGGCGGATGCTGTACGGGCTCAACGAGCGGGACACCGAGTATCCCGCCAGCATCACCAAGGTCATGACCGCCCTGCTGACCCTAGAGGCCGTGGACCAGGGGGTGCTGACCCTGGACCAGCAGGTGGCGGCGCCGTCCCTGGTCAACGACATGGACCCCACCGGCAGCTCCGCCGACATCAAGGAGGGCGAGGTGCTGACGGTGGAGCAGCTGCTGTACTGCATGATGCTGGTGTCCGCCAACGAGGCGGCCTGCATCCTGGCGGAGACGGTGGCCGGATCCCAGGACGCCTTTGTGGCCCTGATGAATCAGCGGGCCCAGGAGCTGGGCTGCACCGGTACCCACTTCGTCAACCCCAACGGCCTGCATGACCCCAACCATTATTCCACCGCCTGGGACATCTATCTGTTCACCCGGGAGGCCATGAAAAACGAAACCTTCATGAAGATCTGCAGCACCGCCTCCTATGTGGTGCCCGCCACCAACATGTCCGAGGAGCGAGAGCTGTACACCACCAACTCCCTGATCTCCAACTGGCGGATCATGGGCTATCAGTACGACGGAGCCGACGGCATCAAGACCGGCTCCACCGAGGAGTCTGGCTATTGCCTGGTGTCCACCGCCAAGCGCAGCGGCCGCCGTCTGGTGGCAGTGGTGCTGGGCTGCAAGGGAAACGGCGCCACCGTGGAGAGCTTCTCCGAGTCCGCCAAGCTGTATAACTGGGCATACAACAACTTTTCCATGCGCCAGGTGGCGGCCACCGACGAGCTGTACCGCCAGCCGGTGGCCCTGTCCAAGCAGACGGACACGGTGATGCTGTATCCGGCCCAGAGCGTGGAGGCCTTCCTGCCCAAGGACGCAAAGGATGAGGACATCCGCAAGAGCGTCACCCTGAAGGAGGACGTGGTCAACGCCCCCGTCACCGCCGGGCAGGAGCTGGGCACCCTGACCATTACCTATAACGACCAGGTGTGCGCCGAGGTGCCGCTGCTGGCCCAGGCGGACGTGTCCGCGTCCCGTTTCCTGGTGGCCAAGGCCGCCGTGGAGGCGTTTTTCGCCAAGACCTGGGTGAAGCTGGCTCTGGTGGCCGTTGTGGTGCTGGTGATCGTGTTCATTCTGTGGCTGAAGCTGGGCCGCCGCAGCCGGCGGTACGGCAGCCGGGGCGGGAAGCGCCGCCAGCGCCGGGCCTATCGGGGCCGCCGCCGCTGGTGAGCCATGGAGCCGCTGAAGATTCTGTATGAGGACGCCCACCTGGTGATCTGCTGCAAGCCCGTGGGGGTGCTGTCGGAGGACAGCGAAAGCGGCCGGTGTATGCCGCAGCTGCTGCGGGAGCACTACCTGGCCCAGGGGCAGAAGAACCCCTATATCGCCACGGTGCACCGGCTGGACAAGATCACCGGCGGGGTCATGGTGTTCTCCCGGCGGCGGGAGGTCACCGGAAAACTCACCGCCGCTGTGCAGGCCCATGAGCTGGTGAAGGAATATCTGGCGGTGCTGCGGGGCCATCCGCAGGAGCCTGCCGCCACCCTGACGGACCTGCTGTTCCGGGACGCCGGGCGCAACAAGAGCTATGTGGTGAAGCGTCCCCGGAAGGGCGTCCGGGAGGCCAGCCTGGAATACCGGGAGCTGTCCCGGACGGAGGAGCTGTCTCTGGTGCGGGTGCGGCTGCACACCGGACGCACCCACCAGATCCGGGTGCAGTTTTCCTCCCGGGGGCTGCCGCTGCTGGGGGATATCCGATACGGCAGCAAGGACCCCAACTGCACGGCGGCCCTGTGGTCCTGCCGCCTGGCCTTCCGCCATCCGGTCACCGGCAGAGCGGTGGACGTATTCTGCCCGCCGCCCCGGACCTACCCCTGGGATCTGTTTCCGGCGGTGGAGGGCTGACCGAAAAGCGAACCAACGGAATGGAGGATTTTTATGGCCTATACGGTGGGTGAAATGGCAAAACGGGTGGGGGTGCCTGCCTCCACGCTGCGATATTATGACAAGGAGGGGCTGCTGCCCCAGGTGGAGCGCTCCCCCGGGGGGATCAGGGTGTTTCAGGAGTCGGACTATGAGTGGCTGCGGATGATCGGCTGCATGAAAAAGGCGGGAATGTCCATTCGGGACATCCGGCATTACATCCAGCTGTCCGCCCAGGGGGACGATACCATCGGCGACCGGCTGGAGATGTTCCGGAACCAGCGGGAGGTGTTGCGCCGCCGGATCGAGGAGATGCGGCACACCCTGGAAACCGTGGAGTACAAATGCTGGTTTTATGAGACGGCCAGGGAGGCCGGAACCGTGCAGGCTCCCAAGAGCATGACGGAGCAGGAGATTCCGGAGCGCTTCCGGACCATCCGGCGGGAGCTTAAGGGAGAATAACAGAAAAAATAGCGAGCGCCTCCGGCCTTTTCGGCCAGAGGCGCTTTGTTATGTGCGCAGCTTGAAGGTTCTGGGGGCCAGGCGATAGGCCAGCAGCAGGGCCGCGGCCACATACACGGCGGCAAAGACGATCATGCCGATGCCGAAGGCCATCGTTGCCCCGTGGACGTTGGCGTAGATCATGTAGCAGACAAAATAGGTCAGGCCCGTGATCAGGCGATAGCCGAAGCTGGTGTTCTCCAGCCCGGCGGTGTAGGGCTGCAGCAGGTAGTACAGCACCAGGTAGTGCACCGAGAAAAACACGGACATGGCCAGAATGGCCAGGGGCAGCACCAGATAATCCGTGGGGGTGTCCGTGCCGCCGCTGCACAGCAGAAGCAGGGGAAGCCCCAGGGCGATGACGGCGGTGGGCAGCAGGTTGATGGCCGTCAGGGATTTCAGTCGGGCCGTGAAAATGCCCAGGATGACCCGGGGCTGCCGGTAAAACCGGTAGGACAGCATACTGCTGTCGCAGTTGAAGAACAGGACCTGGGTCACGGTATTGCCCCGGTTGATGAAGTACATCAGAAGCAGCATCATCGGCAGCGCCGGAACCAGTGCGCCGTTGATGGCGGCGGCTATCTCCGGCAGCGCCAGACAGGCGGCGCAGCCCAGGGCCAGCGCGGCCCCGGCGATAACGGCGGTGCGCCGGGCTGGACGCATCAGAAGCCGGTAATTGCGGCGCACAAACAGCTCGTTGAACCGGGCGCAGCCGGTTTTCCGGCTGTCCGGGCCTGCGTCCAGGGTCAGCTTGCTCTGATACTGGGCCTGGGTCTCCCGGGCTGCCGCCTGGGGACCGTCGCCGCTGAGCAGGGATACGTCCGCCGTGAACAGGTGCCGGTATACCCGGCGATAGCCGGAAAAGTGTAGCAGATATGCGGCGCCCCACGCGCCGCCAGCCGCCGCCAGCCCGCAGACAGCGTATACGGCGGCGGAGGGCAGGGCCCGGTTCAGCAGGAGAGGGGGCAGATACGCCGTCGCCAGCAGAAGAACGGAGGTTCCCTGCAGCAGGGAAAACCTCTTTTCGTCCCGGGGCAGGATACCCCGTCGGTGGAAGTGCCGCAGCTCCAGTCCCGCAGAGAGGAGCTTGACGCCGCACACCAGCACCGGGGTCAGCAGACACAGGGCCAGCCCCTGCCTCAGGATCAGATGCCCCACCAACAGCGCCGCCGCCAGGAAGCCCACGGCGGTTTTCAGCAGATAGTACCCATACGCCGACAGGGTGTAACGCCGGGCGTCCATCCGCAGGAGGATCACGGCGTAATAGGCGTCCCGGCCGCCATTCAGCAGATTGTTATTGAAAATACCGCCGATCAGCGTCAGAAACACCAGCAGATGGCCGTACAGCTCCGGCGGCAGCTCCCGGCGGATCAGCAGCAGGGGAGCGGCGAAAAACACCGCCATATACAGGAGCTTTCCCAGCAGCATACCGAAAATCTCCCGCAAGACGGCCAGCACCAGCCCCAGGGTCTTGGCGAAGCTGTTTTCATAGGGCAGGCGCAGAAACCGCAGACGGTATAAAATCCCATTGACCCGGTAGGCCATGTGCAGCCGCAGCTGGAGGATCAGGGTGTCAAACCACATCCGGCTCCTCCTTCAGGGCGGCGATGATGCGGTCCTTGTACGCCTCATCGGCCAGGTCCTCCCGCCGCACCTCCTGCAGGACCCCGTGGTGCAGGATCACGATGTCGTCGCACAGGTCCAGGGCCAGGTCCATGATATGGGTGGACAGCAGGATGATATGCCGGGTCTTGATCCGCCGCAGCAGGGCTTTCATCTCGTCGGCCACCACCACGTCAAAGGAGGTCAGCGGCTCGTCCAGCAGCAGCACGGCGGGGTCCGCCATGATGTTCACCAGCATCTGCATCTTGTTTTTCATGCCGTGGGAGAAATCCTTCAGCAGCTTTCCCCGGTCGGCCGGGTCGATGCACATATAGTCCAGATACACGTCCGGGGCCTTGGGGTAGGGAATTTTGCCCCGGTTGATCTCCAGGAAGAATTGCAGAAATTCCCGGGCGGTGAGAAACTCCGGCACCACCGGGGTGGAGAGCACATAGCCCATGTCGTCGGCGGTGACGGGCCGGGCGGCACCGGTGTCGTCCTCCAGGCGGAAGGACCCGCCGTCGGCGGTGAGGTCCTCGTTGAGGCAGTTGAAGAACGTGGTCTTTCCCGCGCCGTTGCGGCCGATGAGACCGTAAATCTTCCCCTGTTCAAAGGTGAAGGACGCGCCCCGCAGCACCTCCTGGGTCCCGAAGCGCTTTTGCAGTTGATCAACAACCAGCTTCATGGCCGTCAATCCACCACGCCGGTCAGGTCCAGGGGTTTGCCGTCGCGCCACAGGCGCTCCAGGCCGTAGAACTCCCGGGCCTCGGCGTTGAAGACGTGGATGGCGATGCAGCCGTAGTCCAGCAGCACCCAGGTGCCGGCCCGATAGCCCTCACGGTGCAGGGGTTCCTCCTGGGCCTCCTCCCGGAGGACCTTTTCCACGTTGTCCACCAGAGCGTTGATCTGGGTATTGGAGGAGCCGGTGGCGATGACGAAATAGTCCGCCAGGGTGGTCAGATCGCCGATCTCCAGCACCTGGATCTCCCGGCCCTTCTTGTCGGACAGGGCCCGGGCCGCCATAAGGGCCAGTTCCTTCGCAGTTTTCATATCTGTTTACCTCTCAATAAATAGTCTCGGGCGTCCAGGGTGTTGTGATGCACGGGGTTGCCCCACTGCTGCATATCCCGGATGCTGTCGTCCAGCGCCTTCAGCAGGCCCCGGTCCAGGTCGGCATGGACCGCCCGGCGCAGGTCGTCCACCCCGGGGAAGTCCCGGCTGGGCTCGATATAATCCGCCAGATAGATGATTTTTTCCAGCTTGGTCATGTTGGCGTGGCCGGTGGTGTGCCAGTAGATGGCGCGATAGACCGCGTCATCCACGCCGAACACGTCCCGGGCGATGGCCGCGCCGGTTTTGGCGTGCAGCAGCTTCAGGGCGTGCTGCTCCAGGTCGTCCAGGGGGATGCCGTACTGCCGGCACAGGGCCAGCTGCCGGTCCATGTCCAGCTTCTTGGTGCAGTCGTGGAGCAGGGCGGCGATCCGGGCCTGGGTCTCGTCGGCCCCATACTGCCGGGCCAGGCGCACGGCCTCCTGCTCCGTGCCCAGCACATGGGGCATGCGCTTGGGCTTCAGATAGCTCAGGGCGATGGGCCGCAGCTGGTCCGGGGTCAGGTGATGCAGGTCCGTGTGAGCGCCGTAAAGCCCCCGGCGCTGGATATAGCCGTATACGGGGTCCGTCACCAGATCCCGGCCCCGGCCTGCGGCAAGGGCCTCCCGCACCTGGGTGGAGGACAGGTCGATGACCTGCCGGTTGGCGATGATGGCCACAGTGGCCCCGTATTTCGTCTCCAGCAGCCGCTTCTGGGCCGCCAGATCCTCCCCCGGCTGGGGGTGGGCTCGGTCAAAGGCCCCGATGTGGGCCAGAGACAGAATGTCCGACGCATGATACCAGCGTTCCAGGGACAAAAACATATCCGTCCCCATGAGAAGCCACAGCTCATCCTCCGGATGCTCCATGCGCAGCTGGCGCAGGGTGTCCACGGTGTAGCTGGGGCCGGTGCGATGCAGCTCCGTGTCCAGGGCCTGGGCCTTGGGGCCCAGCTGGGCACAGGCCAGGGCCGCCATTTCCAGGCGTTCGGCGGCGTCGGCGCTGCCCTGGGGCAGGGCCTTGTGGGGCGGAACGCTGGCGGGGATCAGCAGCAGACGGTCCAGCCCCAGGACGTCCATAGCCGCCCGGGCCGCCGTCAGGTGGCCCCGGTGGATGGGGTTGAAGGTGCCGCCGTAAATGCCGATCCTCATACGCTGCGCTTCCTGTCTTTTTCCAGCTCGATCTTCCGCTTGTCCTTGTTGTGCTGATAGCGGAAGAGAACGAATTTGCTGCCGATGACCTGGACCACCTCGCAGCGGGCGGCCACCTTCAGTTCCTCTGCCGCTTCCCGGGCGGTGTACATGGAGTTTTCCAGCACCCGGCCCTTGATGAGCTCCCGGGCCTCCAGGGCGTCGTTGACCTGCTTGACCAGGTTGTCGCCGATGCCGTCCTTGCCCACGTGGACGATGGTGTCCAGGTTGGCGGCCATGCCCCGCAGCTGGGCTCTCTGCTTGCTTGTCAGTTCCATAGATGCTCCTCAGTTCTTTTCCAGATAGGTTTTCAGCTCTGCCGCGAAGGCCCGCAGGGCGTTGCCGCGGTGGCTGATGGCGTTTTTCTCCTCCGGCGTCAGCTGGGCAAAGGTCTTGCGCAGCTCCGGCACGAAGAATACCGGGTCATAGCCGAAGCCGTTGTCCCCCTGGGGGGCGTAGGCAATGGTGCCGAAGCAGTCCCCGGCGGCGTCCAGCCGGTCCCCATTGGGGAAGCAGCAGACGATGGCCGTGTGGAAATGGGCGGTGCGGGCCCCGGCGCCCCGGAGATTCTCCAGCAGCAGGCGATACCGGGCCTGGTCGCTGTCCACACCGCCGTATCGGGCGGAATAGATGCCCGGTGCGCCGTTCAGCGCGTCCACGCACAGGCCGGAGTCGTCGGCAATGGCGGGCAGACCGCTGGCCTGCATCACGGCCATGGCCTTGATGGCGGCGTTTTCGGCGAAGGTGACGCCGTTTTCCTCCGGCTCCAGGTCCAGGACCACGTCGGACTGGAGGACCACCTCCACCCCCAGCTCACGCAGAATCTCCTGCATCTCCGCCAGCTTCTTGCGGTTATGGGATGCCAAAACGAATTTCATAGAATCTCCCCCAATATGTTTTTCTCCAGCTGGATCAGCCGGGCGTTGCCCTGGGCGCAGAGGGCCAGCAGCTCCTGCTGCTCCCGGGCGGTGAAGGCCCGGCCTTCGCCGGTGCCCTGCAGCTCGATGATGCCGCCCTGCTCGTTCATAACGCAGTTCAGGTCCACCATGGCCCGGCTGTCCTCGGAGTATTGCAGGTCCAGCATGGGTACGTTGTCCACGATACCGGCGGAGATGCCGGCCACATAGTGGCGGATGGGCATGGTCTTCACCAACCCCTGCTCCAGAAGGCCCCGGCAGGCCAGGGCCAGGGCCACGAAGCCCCCGGTAACGGAGGCGGTGCGGGTGCCGCCGTCACCCTGGAGCACGTCGCAGTCGATGGTGATGGTGCGCTCGCCCAGGCGGCGCATATCCACCGCCGCCCGCAGGCTCCGGCCGATGAGCCGCTGGATTTCGGCGCTGCGGCCGGACAGCTTCAGCTTGTCCACGTCCCGGCGGGACCGCTCCCGGTTGGCCCGGGGCAGCATGGAATACTCCGCCGTGACCCAGCCGCAGCCCGGGCGCACATGAGGCGGCACCCGGTCCTCTACCGAGGCGTTGCACAGCACCACCGTGTCGCCGCAGCGGATCAGGGCGCTGCCCTCGGCAAACCTGATAAAGCCCGTGGTGATCTCCACCGGGCGGCTTTCGTCATACTTTCTTCCGTCGGCACGGATCATATTCGTCCCTCCCATCAGAACAGATCGCCCACAAATTCCTTGGCGTCGAAGGGGGCCAGGTCCTTGATGCCCTCGCCCAGGCCCACATACTTCACCGGCACCTGCAGCTCCTGGGCGATGGCGATGACGATGCCGCCCTTGGCGGTGCCGTCCAGCTTCGTCAGCACGATGCCCGTCAGCCCCGCTGTCTCCTTGAACTGCCGGGCCTGGATGAGTCCGTTTTGTCCGGTGGTGGCATCCAGCACCAGCAGGGTCTCCTTGGCGGCGCCGGGCAGCTCCCGGTCGATGATCTTCCGGAGCTTGGCCAGCTCCTTCATGAGGTTCGCCTTGTTGTGCAGGCGTCCGGCGGTATCCACCAGCACCACGTCGCTGCGGCGGGCCTTGGCGGCAGCCAGGGCGTCGAACAGCACAGCGCCGGGGTCCGCGCCCTCGTTCTGGCGGACGATGTCCACCCCGGCCCGATCGGCCCAGATCTCCAGCTGGTCGGCGGCGGCGGCACGAAAGGTGTCACCGGCGCACAGCAGGACCTTCTTGCCCTGCTTTTTCAGCTGATAGGCCAGCTTGCCGATGGATGTGGTCTTGCCCACGCCGTTGACGCCGATGACCAGAATGACGCTGGGCTGGGTGGACAGGTCCAGTCGGCTGTCGCCCACTTCCAGCTTCTCGGCCAGGATTTCCCGCAGAGCGCCCTTCACCTGGTCCGCCGTCAGCAGACGGTCGTCATAGGCCCGGCGGCGCAGCTTCTCGGTGGCGTCCAGGGCCACGTCCATGCCCACGTCCGCCAGGATCAGGGATTCCTCCAGCCGGTCATAAAAATCGTCGTCCAGGGAGTCAAAGGACATGGGCGCAAACCACGCGTCCCGGAATTTTTTGAACAGTCCCATAATCGTGTCTCCTTACTTTATATTCAGCTCTTTGGCCATATCGTTGAGGTTGATGGTGAGGATCCGGCTGACGCCCCGCTCCTGCATGGTGACGCCGTAGAGCACGTCGGCCTCCTCCATGGTGCCCCGCCGGTGGGTGATGACGATGAACTGGGTCTTCCCGGCGATGCGCCGCATATAGCGGGCATAGCGCACCACGTTGGCCTCGTCCAGGGCGGCCTCGATCTCGTCCATCACGCAGAAGGGGGTGGGGTGGACCTTGAGAATAGCGAAGTACAGGGCGATGGCCACAAAGGCCTTTTCGCCGCCGGACAGCAGGGTGATGGTTTTCAGCTGCTTGCCCGGGGGCTGCACCTTGATCTCAATGCCGCAGTTGAGGATGTCCTTTTCATCCTCCAGCTCCAGCCGGGCCTTGCCGCCGCCGAACAGCTCCAGAAACGTCTCCTGGAAGCTGTCGTTGAGGAGCCTGAACTGCTGGGCGAAAATCTCCGTCATCTGCTGGGTCAGCTGGTCGATGACGCCGGTGAGCTCGCCCTTGGCCTGCTCCACGTCCGCCCGCTGGTCGGACAGATAGGTATACCGCCCGTTGACCCGCTCATACTCCTCGATAGCCCCGATGTTGGGGGTGCCCAGGGCCTTGATGGACCGGTTCAGCTCGCCGATGCGGCGGGTGGCCTTGGGGACACTCTCCAGCTCCACCCGCTGGGCCTGGGCCTCAGAATGGCTCAGCTCATACCGCTCCCAGAGCTTATCGAGAATGGTTTTCTCCTCCATGGCGGCGGCGCTGCGCTTCTGCTCCAGCCGGGACAGCTCCTGCTGGGCGGCGATCACCGCGTCGTTGCAGGTCTGGGTCTGGCGGTTCAGGGCTGTGCGCTGCTGCTCCAGGTCCAGCTTCTCCTGCTGGAGGGTCTGCAGCTGCCCGCGCAGGTCCTCCGCCTGCCGGTGCAGGGAGTCGCAGCGGGCCTGATGCTCCGCCATTTGCTCCCGTGCCCGGACCTGGGATTCATGCAGCTGCCGGGCCAGATCCTCCCGGCTGCGGCAGTCGCCGTCCAGGTCCGTCATCAGCTGGCGCAGGTCCGCCAGGCGGCTCTCCGCTCCCTGGCGCTCGGCGGCCAGGGCGGCCTGCTGCTCCTTGCAGCGGGTGATCCGGTCGGAGATGCCGCCGGTTTTCGACTGCAGGTCGCTCTGCCCGGCCAGGCAGTCCTGGGCCTGTTGGCGCAGCTGCCGGGCCAGGTCCTCCTGACCGTCGATCTCCGTCTGAAGCTCCCGGCGGCGGGCGTCACCGTCCGCCGTCTGCCGGGTCAGCCGGAGATTTTCGGCGTCCAGGGCCTCCAGGGTGGCTTCCAGGGTCTCCCGCAGGCTGTCATAGTGCTGGCCGCGGGTCTCCAGAGCCAGCACCTGCTGGGCGGCGTTCTGCTGCTGCTCCCGGGCCACATCCAGCTCATACTGGGCCTTTTGCAGGTCCCGGCCGGTTTCCTCCGCCCGGTGGGCGGCCTGGTCCAGGGAGGCTTTCAGCCCCGTCAGTTGCTCCCGCAGCCCGGACAGCTCGCTGGCCCGGGACAGGACCCCGGCACTGCGGCTGACGCTGCCGCCGGTCATGGAGCCGCCCCGGTTGATGACCTGACCGTCCAGGGTGACGATGCGGAAGCGGTTCTGATACCGACGGGCCATATTCACGCCGCAGTCCAGGTCCTCCACCACCACGGTGCGGCCCAGCAGATTCTGGAAAATGCCGTCGTACCGGGCGTCATACGTCACCAGCTGGGAGGCGATGCCCACAAAGCCGTATTCCTGGTCCAGGCGCGGCTCCCGGAGCATATCGCCCCGGATGGCGCTCATGGGCAGGAACGTGGCGCGTCCCGCGTCCCGGCGCTTCAGGAAGGCGATGGCCTCCTTGGCGTCGGTGTCCCGGTCCACCACGATGTTCTGCAAAGCCGCGCCCAGGGCGATCTCCAGGGCCACGGTGTATTGGGGGTCGGTGGTCATAAGGCTTGCCACGGGGCCGTGGATCCCGGACAGGGTGCCCCGGTCCGCCGCCTGCATCACGCCCTTCACCGCCCGGGAGAAGCCCTCGTAGTCCTTCTCCATCTCCGTCAGCAGACGGATGCGGTCCTCCATGGCGGCCAGCTGCCGGCGCAGCTGTTCGGCTTGCTGGGCGGCCTCCTGGGCCCGGCGGCGCCGGCCCTCCATCTTCAGGCTGTGGCCCTGGATGACGTTGGCGGCGGCCTGCTCCTCCTCCCGGGCGGCAGTCAGGGAGGCGTTGTTTTCTTCGGCCTCCCGGCGGCATTGGTCCAGCTTTTCCCGGGCGGCGGCGCTGTCGGCGGCGATGGCGGCCTGACGGGCCTGGGCCTGGGTCCGGGTGGCGTCCAGAGCGGCCAGCTCCGTCCGGCCCCGGGCGGCGTCAGCCACGGCCAGGGTCTCCTTGGCTCGCAGGGCTTCGGCTTCCTGCTGGGCGCTTCCGGCGCTTTCGGCCAGCTGCCGCAGGGCGTCCATCAGCTCCTCCAGCTGCCGGGTCAGGTCCTGGGCCTCTGCGTCGATCTGGTCTATGCGGTCTGTCAGGGCGTCGGCCTGGGTCCGGAGATTACCGGCCCGCTGCTGGGTGTCCGCCAGCTCCCGGTCCAGCCGCTCCAGGGTCTGTTTATCGTGGCTCAGGCTGTTTTCCAGCACGGCCATGGCGGAGGTCTCCTCCTGGGCGGCGGCGTCCAGCTGGGACACCTGGCCCCGCAGGGCCTCGGCCCGGACGTCGTTGTCTCGGATTTTCTCCAGGCTCTCCTCCCCGGCGGCATACACGGCGTCCAGGTCCGCCTGGGCACGCTGGCGGTCCTCCTGGGCGGTCCGCAGATCGGTCTCCAGCTTCAGGGCACCGGCCCGCAGGGCCTGGAGGTTTTCCAGCCACACGGAGATCTCCAGCACCCGCAGCTCGTCCCGCAGCACCAGGTATTTTTTCGCCGTTTCCGCCTGCTGCCGCAGAGGTTCCACCTGCAGCTCCAGCTCGGCGATCTTGTCGTTGATGCGCACCAGATTCTCCTCCGTGCGCTGGAGCTTCCGCTCAGACTCCTCCTTGCGGTGGCGGAACTTGCTGATGCCCGCCGCCTCCTCGAACACCTCCCGGCGCTCGCCGCTTTTCACGGACAGGATCTCGTCGATCTTGCCCTGGCCGATGATGGAGTAGCCCTCCCGGCCCATGCCGGTGTCCATGAACAGCTCGTTGACGTCCTTGAGCCGCACGGACTGGCGGTTGATATAGTATTCCGACTCGCCGCTGCGGTAATACCGGCGGGTGACGGCCACCTCACTTTCGTCCCGGGGGAAGATGTGGCCGGTGTTGTCGATGATTAGCGTCACCTGGGCAAAGCCCATCTGATTGCGCTTTTCCGTGCCGCCGAAGATCACGTCCTCCATTTTGGCGCCCCGGAGCTGGCGGCTGTTCTGCTCGCCCATGACCCACAGGATGGCGTCGGAGATGTTGGACTTGCCGGAGCCGTTGGGACCCACGATGGCGGTGATGTCCGCGCCGAAATTCAGCACCGTTTTGTCGGGAAAGGATTTGAAGCCCTGAATTTCCAGTGCTTTTAAATACACGTTTCTGTCACTCCTTCCGCATATCCTGCATATCCCGGATGATGCGGTCAATTTGGCGGGCCACGGCGATGAAATCCTGCTCCGTGTAGCCCTTGGTGGTCATGGCTGCCGTCCCGATGCGGACGCCGGAGGTCTGCTGGGGGGAGCGGGTCTCGTTGGGGACGCAGTTCTTGTTCAGGGTGATGCCGTGGCGGTCCAGCTCGTCCTGCACCGCTTTCCCGGTGAGCCCGGTGTCCGTCAGGTCCAGCAGGAACAGGTGATTGTCCGTGCCGCCGGTGACCACCTTGTAGCCCATGGAGATAAATTCATCGCACATGACTTTGCAGTTGCGGACAACGGCGTGGATGTATTCCCGGAACTCTTCCGTGGAGGCCTCCTCCGCTGTGACGGCCTTTCCGGCGATGACGTGCTGCAGCGCACCGCCCTGTCCGCCGGGGAACACGGCGCTGTCCACCCGCTTGGCAAGCTCGGGCCTACAGAAGATCAGTCCGCCCCGGGTGCCCCGCAGGGTCTTGTGGGTAGTGGTTGTGATGATGTCCGCCAGGCCGAAGGGGGAGGGATGGTACCCGGCGGCCACGAGCCCTGCGATGTGGGCCATGTCCACCATGAAATACGCCCCCACCTCCCGGGCGGCGTCGGCAAAGGCCGGGAAGTCGATGATGCGGCTGTAGGCCGAGGCCCCGGCCAGAATCAGCTGGGGGCGGCACTCCCGGGCCTTCCGGCGAACGTCCTCATAGTCGATGAAGCCGTTTTCGTCCACCCCGTAGAACTCCATGTGAAACAGCTTGCCGCTGAAATTTACCGGGGAGCCGTGGGTCAGATGACCGCCGTTGTTGAGGCTCATGGCCAGAATGGTGTCGCCGGGCTTCAGCACGCTCATATAGGCGGCCAGGTTGGCGGAGGAGCCGCTATGGGGCTGGACATTGACGTGATAGTCCGTCTGAAAGACGGCCTGCCACTGGCGGCAGCAGTATTCCTCCAGCTCATCCACATACTGGCAGCCGCCGTAGAACCGGCCCCGGTTGCCGGAGGGGCGCTGGGCGGGATAGCCCTCGGAATATTTGTTGGTCAGGCAGGAGCCTACGGCCTTCATGACATTTTCGCTTACGAAGTTTTCGCTGGCGATCAGCTCCACGGTGCTGTTCTGCCGGGCCTGCTCGGCGGCAATAATCTCAAAAACTCTGGATTTCAACGGTGTTCCTCCTCCATAGGACCTACGGGAGGGGACGCTTCCGCAGCCTGCGGCTCCCGTCCCGCTTGTGTGCATATATAATCAGCTTATGATATCATAAATCCCGGTTTTTTTCAAGAAAAATCGCAGGACGGGAAGCCGTCCTGCGAAAATCGGTTATTCCGCCCATGCCGGGTTATTTTCCGGCGACAGGCATTGGGTGACCCGGGCGAAGGTGTCCCGGTCGGTGTAGTAGGTGTAGGTTTTTCCCTCCGGATTTACGAACCGGACGAATATGCCCTCGCTGCGGTCGGAGCCGTCCGGCAGGTGATAGGGCCACAGCTCCAGCACCGCCCCGTCGCCGTAGTCCAGGCGGAGGCTGTCCTCCTTGGGGACGTCCCGGCTGAAGGTGGCGTTCATGTTGAAGAGCTTCCCGTACAGGGCATAGCCGTTTTCCTGGGTGATGCGCAGGTCCTGGCCGTCCACCCGGGCCCGGAGGGAGGTGAATTTTCCGCTGAAAGCGTAGGTGGTGCTGCTGGAGATGTCGCTCATGCAGCGGATGAACCGGTCATGATCCCGCTGGGGCTTGCTGATGACCAGACCCAGCGTCGTCACCAGCGCCGCCGCAAAGGCCAGCGCCGCCACCCACATGGGGTGCCGCCGCCGGGGCCGCTCCCTCCGCACCGCATCATAAAGACCCATATCGTTCCTCCTATTCTTCGGGCAAGCACCGCACCAGCGTTTGCCATTGCATCCGGTCGGTGTCATACATATAGATTTTTCCGTTGGCTCCCCGGTACCAGACGAACACGCCGGGGACCCATTGGCGGTTGTACCCGTCCCAGACGTCCTGCTCCCACAGGCGCAGGATGCACCCGTTGCCGAACTCCAGCTCCGCATCCGGCACGGACTTGGGGGCGCTGTTCTGGCGCTTGCCCATGCCGGCGGTGTTCAGCTCCAGATATAGCCGGGAGGCGGGCCCCCGGGCCCGGAATTGCCGCCCGTTCTGCCGGACGTACAGACTTCCCTGCGCCTTGGCATATAGAACGCTTTCTCCCAGCCCGCTTATAAAATGGCGGTACTGCCGCTGTAAATGGGCGGCCCATAGAATGGGGATAAACGCCGCCAGCACCAGGATCAGCCCAATGGCGATGAGTATGTGCAGCTTCCGGTCCCGTTTCCGGGGCTGCGGGGCGTGAACGACATCGTATAGGGACATGGCGTGGACCTCCTTTTTTCTCCCCATTATACAGATTGCCCTGCCCCTTGTCCAGCAAAACAAAGTTGCGCCGCCCTTTGGGCAGCGCAACTTTTACTTTACAGGTTACTTTTTGAAGCTGTCCTTCAGGGACACGCTGCGGTTGAATACCAGGTGATCTGCCGTGCAGTCCCGGTTGTCCATGCAGAAATAGCCCGTCCGCATAAACTGGAAGGTGGGGGCGTTGACGCCGGTGCGGTTTTCCGCCTGGTCAAAGCGCTTGGCCACGTCCACCATGGCCCGCTCCACCTTGCACCCCTCCAGCACCATCAGGGAGTCGGGGTTCAGGCAGTTCAGGAAATCCTTGTCCGGCCCGTCGGGCTGGGGATCGGAGAACAGATTGTCATACAGGCGCACCTCGGCGTCCACGCAGCTCTCCGCGTCCACCCAGTGCAGCGTGGCGCCCTTGACCTTGCGGCCGTCGGCGGGATCGCCGCCCCGGCTGTCGGGGTCATAGGTGCACAGGACCTCCACGATCTGGCCGTTTTCATCCTTGACGCAGCCGGTGCACTTCACCAGATACGCGCCCTTCAGGCGGCACTCGGGGCCGTCGGGATACAGGCGCTTATACTTGGGAATGGGCGTCTCCAGAAAGTCCTCATGCTCGATCCACAGGTGGCGGCTGAAGGTGATCTCATGGGTGCCCTGGCTGGGATCGGTGGGGTTGTTCTCCACGGTGAAGGTCTCGCTCTGGCCCTGGGGATAGTTGGTAACGGTGAGCTTCACCGGATGCAGCACCGCCATGGTCCGCTGGGCGGACACGTTCAGGTCCTCCCGCAGGCAGTGCTCCAGGAAGCCGTATTCCACGGTGTTGGGGGACTTGGCCACGCCGATGCGCTCGCAGAAATTGCGGATGGAGGCGGCGGTGTAGCCCCGGCGGCGCAGGCCGCACAGGGTGGGCATCCGGGGATCGTCCCAGCCGGAGACATAGTGCTCCTCCACCAGCTTGCGGAGCTTGCGCTTGCTCATGACGGTGTGGTCAATGCCCAGCCGGGCAAATTCGATCTGGCGGGGCTTGTGATAGGGGATGGACACATTGCTGACCACCCAGTCATACAGAGGCCGGTGAGACTCGAACTCCAGGGAGCAGAGACTGTGGGTGATGCCCTCCAGAGCGTCCTGGATGGGGTGGGCAAAGTCGTACATGGGATAGATGCACCACTTGGTGCCCTGGCGGTGGTGGTTGATGAAGCGGATGCGGTAAATGATGGGGTCCCGGAGGTTCAGATTGCCGCTGGCCAGGTCGATCTTGGCCCGCAGGGTCATCTTGCCCTCCTCCACCTGGCCGTTCTTCATCATTTCAAACAGACGCAGATTCTCCTCAATGGGGCGGTCCCGGTAGGGGGAGGTGGCGGGGATGCCGATGTCGCCGCGGTTGGCCTTGAACTCCTCCGGCGTCAACTCGCACACATACGCCAGGCCCTTTTTGATGAGCTCCACGGCGTATTCATAGTCCTTTTCAAAATAATCGGAGCCATAGAAGAAACGGTCGCCCCAGTCGAAGCCCAGCCAGTGGATATCCTGCTGGATGGCATCCACATACTCGGTGTCCTCTTTGGCGGGGTTGGTGTCGTCCATGCGCAGGTTGCACAGGCCGCCGTAACGCTCGGCGGTGCCGAAGTCGATGCAAAGGGCCTTGCAGTGGCCGATGTGCAGATAGCCGTTGGGCTCCGGCGGGAAACGGGTGTGAACGGTCAGTCCCTGGAACCGGCCACCCTCTGCGATGTCCTCGTCGATAAAGTTCAGAATAAAGTTTTTGCTCTCGGCACTCTCCTCCGTCAGAGGGGCCTTCACTTCCTCGGTCATTGTCTCACACTCCTTGTTCGGTCGTAATCCCGTGTTTTCACACTGAACCTATATTATACGGTTCCCGTCCTCTGATTGCAAGAGCTTTTGAAGGGGCGGGACAACTTTTTTTGCGGGCATTGCAAAAAGAGGGAGGAGAGCGGCGCTCTCCTCCCTCTTTGGAAGCTGCTGGGGTTATTTCCGCTCCGTCAGCTTGCTGTTGCACTTCTGCAGGAAGCGGTCGTTGGCAATGACGGCCCGGGTGTGAGTCCCCTCGCCGATGGGGCCCCAGTCGTCGCTGGCCTCCACCCGGAAGGTGATGAGCTTGCCGTTTTCGGACACGCCGGTGACGGTGGCCGTGGCCCGGACGGTCATGCCCACAGGGGTGGGCGCCAGGTGGCTGGAGTGAATGTCCACGCCCACGGTGCCCTTGCCCTCCGGCAGGTCCGGCTGCACGCAGTCCATGGCGGCGTGCTCCATCATGGCCATCATAAACGGGGTGCCGAACACCTCCAGGCCGCCGGAGCCGATGGCCCGGGCGGTCATCTCCGGGGTGACCACCTGCTCAATGGTATAGGATTTGCCGATTTCGATCATATCCGTTCCTCCTTTATACGCCCAGCCTGGTCCACAGCCGGTCATACAGCCGCAGGGTGTCCTTGGGCAGGTTTTCATAGATCTCGCAGCGGTCCAGGGTCTCCGCCGGAGGCGCCATAATTTCGTAGATCTCCGGGTCCAGCTCCTCCTCGTTGACCTCCGCATAGTAGGCCGGGTACTGCTCCAGGGCTTCCCGGTTGGGGGAGGCGTACCAGATATAGTCCATGTTGGCCAGGTTGGAGTCCGTGGAGGCGATGAAGTTGATCCACTCCTCCGCCTCGGCCATGTGCTGGGTGTCCTTCAGGACGCACATGGCGTCCACGAACCAGTTGCTGCCCTCCTCCGGGATGACGAAGGCCAGGTCCTCGTTGTTCTCCAGCATGGTCAGGTAGTCTCCGGCGTAGTACATGGCGATGGCGGCGTTGCCGCCCTCCATCTTCTGGAACACCTCGTCCATGACGAAGGCCTGATACACGCCGCTGTCCTTGGCGTTTTTCAGCAGGTTGAAGGCCTCCTCCAGCTGGCCGGGGTCCGTGGTATTGATGCTGTAGCCCAGGTCCAGCAGGGCCGCGGCCAGAGCGTCCCGGGAGTTGTTGATCATCAGCACCTGTCCCGCATACTGGGGATCGAACATGGCGTCCCAGCTGGTAATAGGCCCGGACACCATGGTGGTGTTGTAGATAATGCCCAGGGTGCCCCAGGCGTACGGCACGGTGTACTTGTTCTCCGGGTCGTAGCTGAGGTTTTTATAGGTGTCGTCAATCAGGTCAAAGTTGGGGATGTGGCTGTAGTCCAGCTCTGCCAGCATGTCCTCCTCAATGAGCCGCGCGATCATATAGTCCGAGGGGACGATGACGTCGAAGTCCGCGCCGCCCATCTTGATCAGGGAGTACAGGGCCTCGTTGCTCTCCGCCGTCTGATAGTTCACGCGGATGCCGGTTTCCTCCTCAAACTGGGTAATCAGCTCCTCGTCGATGTACTCGCCCCAGGAGCACACGTTCACCACCCGTTCCGACTGGACGGACCGGCCGGTGACCACCAGCACCGCCACTAAGGCGCAGGCCATGGCTCCGGCCGCCACCCGGCGCAGCAGCTTGTTGGGCCGCCGGTGGGGCTTCACCGGTCCGCCGGAGGCGGCGGACACCGCCGCGTGATGCTCCCGCCGGGCGGCGTGGCTGTCACGCAGGTTGATGATGGCCAGCAGCACCAGCACCGTCACAAACAGCAGGGTGGAAATGGCGTTGATCTCCGGACTGACGCGCTTTTTGGTCATGCCGTAGATGGTCATGGCCAGGGTGGAGGCGCTGGTTCCGGCGGTAAAGTAGCTGATGATGAAGTCATCCACGGACATGGTGAAGGCCGTCAGCGCGCCGGACACGATGCCGGGCTTGATCTCCGGGATCACCACCCGCCAGAAGGCCTGCATCCAGGTGCAGCCCAGGTCCTGGGCCGCATCGATGAGGTTCCGGTCCATCTGCCGCAGCTTTGGCCCCACGGACAGGATGACATACGGAATGTTGAAGCAGACATGGGCGATCAGCAGGGTGCCGAAGCCCATGGTCAGCCGCTCCGGCAGCACCACCGCCGACTGCCAGGAGTTCACCCACCCGGCAAAGGCGCCCCAGCCGTTGAAGAACACCACGAACAGCAGGCACAGGCTGACGCCGGTGACGATATCCGCGTTCATCATGGGGATGTTGTTGACGGAATTGACGATGGCCCGGCGCCGCCGGCTCATGGCGTACAGGCCAATGGCGGCAAACGTGCCCGCAATGGCCGCCACAATGGTGGACAGCAGCGACACCATCAGGGTAGTGTACACGCTGTTCATAATCAGGCGGTTAGACAGCAGGGACTCGTACCATTTCAGGGAAAAGCCCTTCCAGACGCTGGAGCTGGTGCCCGCGTTGAAGGAGAAAACGATGAGAATGATAATGGGTGCGTACAAAAACAGGAACACCAGCGCCATAAGCACCCGATCGCCGATGCTGTTCTGCTTGCGGCCGGTCATAGGATCACCGCCTGTTCCTCGCCCTCACCGAAGCGATTCATCACCAGCATGCACACCAGCACGATGATCATCATCACCAGGGAGATGGCCGCGCCCAGCTGTGGGTTATAGGCCCCGCCCAGGAACTGCCGCTCGATGAGGTCGCCCAGCAGAAGCTCCGTGCCGCCGCCCAGCATCCGGCTGATGGCGAAGGTGGACACCGACGGCACAAACACCATGGTGATGCCGGAGATGACCCCCGGCAGGCTCAGGGGCAGGATCACCCGGCGGAACACCGTCATGGAATTGGCCCCCAGGTCCCGGGCGGCCTCCAGCAGGGAGCCGTCCAGCTTGATGATAACAGAGTAGATGGGCAGGATCATAAAGGGCAGATAGTTATACACCATGCCCAGCACCACGGCCCCCTGGGTATTCATCATGGAGAAATACTCCAGCTCCGTGCCGAAAATGTGGTTATACAGGCTGATGAGGCCGATTTTTTCAAACAGCTGGTTCAGCAGGCCGTGGTTTTCCAGGATGGTCATCCAGGAATAGGTCCGCAGCAGGAAGTTCATCCACATAGGAAGCATGATCAGCACCATGGCCGTCCGCTGGAAGGCCGGACCCTCCCGGCTCATGAGATACGATACCGGGTACCCGATGACCAGACAGATCAGCGTGGCGATGATGGCCAGCTTGAAGGACCGCAGAAACACCTGGGTATAGCCGCCCATCTGCACAAAATTGTCCAGGGTGAAGCCCCCCTCTGAGGAGGAGAAGGCATAGATCACCATGATGAGGATGGGGGCCACCACGAAAATGGCCATCCACACCTCATAGGGCACGGCGAACCGGGAGAGCTTATTCTTCATCCCCGCTCTCCTCCTCATCCGTCTCCAGGGAGGCGTCCGCCAGCTCCTCATACTCCTCAGAATAGGAGCTGTAGTCGCCGAACTGACCGGAATATTCGCTCTTTTTCATGATGTGGAAGCCGTCGGGGTCGATCTTCACGCCGATGCGGGCCCCCACCGGGGAGTGGTCCGTGGTCTGGATCAGCCACTTGAAGCCCCGGAAGTCCACAATGATGTCGTACTGCATCCCCTTGAAGGTGACGTTGGTGACGGTGCCCGCCAGCTGGCCCTGCTCCACGGGGACAATGTCGATGTCCTCGGGGCGGATGACCACGTCCACCGGCTCGTTGGGGGCGAACCCGCCGTCCACACAGGGGAACTCCTTGCCGTACATTTTCACCACGTTGTCGCGGACCATGGTGCCGTTTAAGATGTTGCTCTCGCCGATAAAGTCCGCCACAAAGGCGTTTTTCGGCTCGTTATAGATGTCCTCGGGGGTGCCGATCTGCTGGATGCGGCCCTTGTCCATCACCACCACGGTGTCGGACATGGTCAGGGCCTCCTCCTGGTCGTGGGTCACATAGATGAAGGTAATGCCCATCTGCTGCTGGATACGCTTCAGCTCGTTCTGCATATCCTTCCGCAGGCGCAGGTCCAGCGCGCCCAGGGGCTCATCCAGCAGCAGGACCTTGGGCCGGTTCACCAGCGCCCGGGCGATGGCCACCCGCTGCTGCTGGCCGCCGGACAGCTGGGTGATCTTCCGGTGCTCGAAGCCCTTCAGGCTCACCACGCCCAGCATTTCCGTCACGCGTTCCTCAATTTCCTCGGCAGGCACTTTGGCGATCCGCAAGCCAAAGGCGATATTCTCAAACACGTCCAGATGCGGGAACAGCGCGTATTTCTGGAACACCGTGTTGATCTGCCGCTTATGCGGCGGGACATCATTAATCCTCACACCGTCAAAGGTGACGTCTCCCGACGTGGGTGTCGTGAAACCGCCAATAATCCTCAGCGTTGTGGTCTTGCCACAGCCGCTGGGGCCCAGAAGTGTGAGGAATTCGGAATCGTTGATATACAGATTGATGTGATCGAGAACCAGCTCGTCGTCAAACGCCATGCAGAGGTCCCGCAGGCGAATCAACTCTTTGGACATTTATCCTCCCCCGTTCGTAAAATATTTTTTTCTTACCTCTTTTCTCTGTTCAAAGGGAGGCCTTGCGGATAGGCCTGATATCTCTCGTTGAAATTTGGCAGATACAATATATAAATAATAAAGACAAATGTCAATCATTATTTTTGCGAATATCAAAAAGGGCAGGAAAAAGCAAAAATCCCCTGTCCCGGTCTGTACCGGGACAGGGGAAAACGCGTCATGTTACTTGGTGCCGAAGATGCGGTCGCCGGCATCGCCCAGGCCGGGAACGATGTAGCCGTGCTCGTTCAGGTGATCGTCCACCGCACCCACATAGATGTCCACATCGGGATGAACCTTCTGCAGGTGCTCAATGCCTTCAGGAGCAGCTACCAGCACCATGAGCTTGATGTTGTGGCAGCCGCGCTTCTTCATCTCGGTGATGGCGGCGTCGGCGGAGCCGCCGGTGGCCAGCATGGGATCCACGATGATGATGTCGCGGTCAGCCACGTCCTTGGGCATCTTGCAGAAATAGACGTGGGGCTCCAGCGTTTCCTCGTCCCGGAACATGCCGATATGTCCCACACGGGCGGAGGGCACCATGCGCAGCACACCGTCCACCAGACCCAGACCGGCCCGGAGAATGGGCACCACGGCGAACTTCTTACCGGCCAGAGTGGGCAGCTCCGCCTTGCACAGGGGAGTTTCCACCACCTTGGTGGTCAGCGGCAGGTCACGGGTGGCCTCATAGGTGATGAGCATGCCGATCTCGGACACCAGCTCCCGGAAATCCTTGACGCTGGTGTTCTTGTCCCGGAGGATGGTGAGCTTGTGGGCCACCAGGGGATGGTTCATGACGTGGACTTTTTCGCTAAACATGGTGCTTCTCCTTTATATATAAAATTATTAATCCAAGGTGATCTTCAGGCCCCGGGCCAGCCGCTCCCGCTCCGCCTGGCTCAGCCGCAGGTACACGGGAACCAGGTCCCGGGCCGTGGTGACCTGTCCGGCGGCAGCCATTTCCTCCGCCGCCAGGGCCACCCCCACGGCGTTCTGCATCATCAGCTGAGGCGGGGCCATCCGGCAGGGAACATCCTGCTCCAACAGATGATTATAACACAGCCCGGCCCCGTCGCCAACAACAAATTTCGGCTCCGGGCGGTTTTTTATCTCCTCCGCCAGCTCCGCCAGGCCGATGGCCCGGTCCGGACACTGCCGGGTCAGAACGCCGTCATGGGCCAGGAACAGGGCGTTGTACACCTGATTGCGCCGGGCGTCCATGGCGCAGATGATGAGGCCCTCCATATGGGCCAGGTTCCGGGCCATGGCGGCCAGGGTGGACACGCCGCAGCAGGGCTTTTCCAAGGCCCAGGCCAGGCCCTTCAGGGCGGACACGCCGATGCGCAGGCCGGTGAAGCTGCCCGGCCCGTTGGCGGTCGCCAGCAGGTCCATATCCCGGACCCGCAGTCCGGCGGCGGACAGCATACCGTCCACCAGAGGCATCAGGGTGCGGCTGTGGGTCAGGCCCATATTCTGATAGGCGCTGGCCAGGGGAACGCCGTTTTCCACCACGGCGGCGGAGACGCTTTTGGCCGAGGTCTCGATGGCAAGTATTTTCAAAGCGGCTCCCCTCCCTCAATGGTAATGCTGCGCCAGCTGTCGTTTTCCGGACAGCGGGCGATGGTGACGGTAACGGCGTCCGGCGGCAGGGCCTCCCGGACGTTTTCGCTCCACTCCACGGCGCACACGCCGCCCCGGTCCAGATAGTCCTCCCAGCCGATGTCAAACAGGGCGTCGGCGTCCGCCAGGCGGTACATGTCGAAGTGGAACAGGGGCGTGGGGCCGTCGTATTCGTTGACGATGGTGAAGGTGGGGCTGGTGACCCGGCCCCGGCAGCCCAAGCCCCGGGCCAGGCCCCGGGTGAAGGCAGTTTTGCCCATCCCCAGGCCGCCGAAGTAGGCCACCACCGCACCGGGGCCCAGGGTCCGTCCCAGACGGCAGCCCAGCTCCTCCGTTTCCGCGAGACTGTGGGTGATATACTCCATAGGTGGCCTCCTCTCCGTAAAATCAACTGATTATATCACAGGAATTCTCACTTGAAAAGAGAAAATTCGGTTTACAGAAAAAGTTTCGTATGCTATACTAAATTGATATCATGTTCCATGCAACCGGTTTTACAAGAGGAGCCTTTCATGCTGAAACGAATCAAGGATAGCATTTTCGATATTTTGCGGCAGGCCGACTGGCTTTTGCTGTGTCTTTGCTGCGGCGCGGCCCTGTTCGGGCTGGTGATGATCGCCAGCGCCACGAACTTTCTGAATTCCTGGAAGATGGTCATCGTCCAGGCCTGCGCCATTGTGCTGGGAGTGGGCATCTATTTTCTCATGTCCCAGATCGACCTGACCGAGGCCGCCAAGCGCTGGAAATGGCTGCTGGGCTTCGGCATCGTCATGTTCCTGCTGCTGAAAACGCCGCTGGGCATCGAAAACAACGGCAACCGGGCCTGGCTGGGGATCCAGGGCTTTCCGGCCAATATCCAGCCGGCGGAGATCGTGAAGCTGACGTTCATCCTGGTGCTCAGCCGGCAGTTGGTTTGGGTCAAGGAGAACTGGGGGCTGAAATCCCTGCGTTCCATTGCGTTTCTGGCGGGGCACGTGCTGCTGATGGTGGGGCTTTACTACGTCATCTCCTCGGACATGGGCAGCGCCCTGGTGTATATCTTCATCTTCGCGGCCATGGCCTTTGTGGCCGGAGTGGCGGCCCGGTGGTTCATCATCGCCCTGCTGGGCGGCGGCGCGGCGTTTTACCTGCTGTGGGAGCTGGACAAGATCCCGGACTATATGAAGGAGCGGTTCATGGTGGTGTTTGACCACAACCTGGACCCCCTGGGGGCCGGATGGCAGCAGACCCGGAGCCTGCTGGCCCTGGGCGGCGGTAAGCTCACCGGCCAGGGGCTGTTCCACGGGATACAGACCCAGGGCGAATACTCCGGCAGCCTGCCGTTCCGGTACACGGACTTCATCTTCTCCGCCATCGGCGAGGAACTGGGGATGCTGGGGTGCCTGGCGGTGCTGCTGCTGCTGGCGGCCATCATCGTGCGGTGCCTGATGGTGGCGCGGAAGGCCCGGAACACCACGGAGTCCTACGTCTGCGTGGGGGTGGCAGCGGTGCTGATCTTCCAGACCATCAGCAACGTGGGTATGTGCCTGTTTGTGCTGCCGGTGATCGGTCTGACGCTGCCGTTTTTCAGTTATGGCGGCTCGTCCATCGTGACCCTGTTCGCCGCCATGGGCATGGTCAGCAGCGTCCAGAGCCACTCCCTGCCGGATTGGCTGCGGTAAGGGAGGCGGGCATGGAGCGTAAGTCTGCCGGACTGCAGGTCCGCCGAATGACGGAGGCGGACCTGGAGCCTCTGCACCGGCTTCTGTCGGACCCGGAGGTCATGCGGTATCTGGAGCCGCCCTTTTCCCGGGAGCAGACCCGGGCCTTTCTGGAACGGGCGGGGCTGACGCCGGAGCCGCTGATCCTGGCGGTGGATGACGGCGGCTTTGCGGGGTATGTGATCTGGCACCCCTATGACGATGTGTCCATGGAGCTGGGCTGGGTCCTGGACCGCAGCCGCTGGGGCCGGGGATACTCCGGGGAGCTGACCCGGCTGCTGACGGACCGCGCCCGGCGTCAGGGGCGGGGCGTGGTCATTGAGTGCGTCCCGGAGCAGACGGTGACCCGGCATATCGCGGAGAAATCCGGCTTCCGCTTCTGCGGCATGGCGGAGGGCTGCTGCGTGTACCGGCGGCAGCCGGACGAAAAAGAACCGCTTTGATCGGCCGACTCAAGCGCGGCAAAAAATCAGAATGGCGCAGCTTACGCTGCGCCATTCTGCACAATCCGGACTATTCATCCCGGTACGCCGGGAGCCTTGTTATCCGATTATTTACACGATGAAGTACAGCACCAGCGGGATGCACAGCACACACAGCACCGGGTGGACCTTCTTTGCATCGCCAGTCAGCACCTTGATCAGCACGTCCGTCAGCACGCCCAGGCAGATTGCCGCGGCGATGTCGCCGGTGAAGGTGCCGAACAGGATCATCACGAAGGGACCGAAGCAGCTCTTGAAGTCGGAGAAGTCCAGCTTCGTAAAGCCCGACAGCATGGAGAAGCCCACGAAGATCAGCGCCACGCCGGTCACGGCAGTGGGGATCATCAGAAACAGCGGGGACAGGAAGATGCACACCAGGAACAGCCCGCCGCTGACGATCGCCGTCAAACCCGTGCGGCCGCCTGCTTCCACGCCGATGGTGGATTCAATGAAGGTGGAGATAGTGGTGCATCCGGTGCCGGAGCCCACCACCGTGCCAACGGCATCCACCAGGAAGGGCTTTTCGATCTGGGGGAAGTTGCCGTCCTCGTCCAGCATATTGGTCTGGGCGCCCACGGCGATCAGCGCACCGAAGGTGGCAAAGAAGTCGCTGGTGAACAGGATGAAGATCCACACCAGCGCGCCGGGGATGTCTGCCAGCACGGACTTGAAGTCGTAGCACAGCACCAGGTTGCCGATTTCGCTCATATCCGGCAGGGACACCAGCGTGGTGGGCAGCGTGGACACGCCCATGGGGATGCTGATGACGGTGCCGACAATGATGCCGATCAGAATCGCGCCGCGCACCTTATAGGCCGTCAGCACGCCCATCACCGCCATGGTGATCAGGGCCAGCAGCACCGCGGGCTGGGTAAAATCACCCAAGGCCAGACCGCTGTCGCTGAAGGCGGCAAGGCCGGTGTTTTTAAAGCCCAGATAGGCAATGAAGAAGCCCACAGCGGTTGGTATGGCGATCTTCAGGTTCTTCGGCAGCAGATCCACCACCATTTTCCGCACGCCCAGCACCGTTACCAGGATAAACAGGATACCGGAGCACAGCAGAAGCGCCATGGCCCAACCAAAGGACACCGTGCCGCTGTTGACCAGCCCGCCGAGAATGAAGTTGCTGCCCATGGCGGTGGACAGCGCCAGCGGCAGATTGGCATACAGGCCCATAAACAGGGTGATGATGCCGCTGACCAGTGCGCACATCACCAGCAGCGCTGACTTGCTGATCACAACGCCGTTTATATCCGTGATGTAGGGATCGGGGCCGAAGCCGCAGATGGCGGAGGGCTGCACTGCCAGCACATAGGCCATGGTCATAAAGGTGGTGATACCCGCCAGCACTTCCCGCCGGACGGTGGTACCGTGATCCTTCAGCTTAAAAAAATCGTTTTTCATGTTGCTCCTCTCTGTGCTCTTTTGCAAGTTGGGTTTTGGGGGATTCGGTTTTATTCCACGACCTCCAGAATGGGGTCGATGACCTTCTGCTGCACCACATCAATGAATCCGCAGTCGGTGATGGCGTAAGCAGGGATCGCCGCCAGACAGATAAAGCTGAGGAACATGAAGGGAATGGCGATTTCCGTGCCCATTTCATGGGCCACCCGGTTCAGTTCCTTCTTCTTCTCCGCCAGCTCATCCAGAGGCAGGTCGCTCAGCAGACCGCAGATGGGATATGCCACCTCGGCGGCCACTTTTCCATTGCGGACGATCAACTGTCCGCCGCCCAGCTCCACGCAGCGGTTCACCGCCAGTGCCATGTCCTCGAAGCTGTCGCCCATGACAATGATGTTGTGGTTGTCGTGACCCACGGAGGAGGCCATGGCGCCGCCCCGGATATGGAAGCCGCCCATAAAGGCCTTGCCCACATTGCCGTTCTTGCCGTGGCGCTCTACCTGTGCAATATACAGCACATCCTGCTCCACATCGCACTGCACCACGCCGTCCACAACCGGCAGCTCCACGTCCCGGCGATTGGTGAAGGGCATGTAGGGCAGCGTATCCATCACCAGGGCCTTCACCTTCTTGGCGCCTGCGGGGGCATGGATCTTGAAGCTGTCCGCCGTGATGGGGTTTTTCAGGTGCATGGTGTTCAGCACACAGGGCTCATGCTCTGCCGTCTCATAGTGCACCAGCAGCTTGCCGTTGTCTGTGATCTGGCGGCCGCCGGCGAAGGTGGTCAGCACGCGGAAATCCTCCGGGCCGGTGGTGATGTTGACGTCTGCCCGGCGTCCGGGTGCCAGTCCGCCGATCTCCCGGTCCAGATTGAAAGCCCGCGCGCAGTTGACGGTGACCATCTGAATGGCCTTGACAAAGTCCAGACCCATGCCCAGGGCCGTGCGCAGCGAGTCGTCCAGATGGCCCCGCTCCTGCAGGTCCACCGTGTGCAGGTCGTCGGTGACGATGCTGACCATGGCGGTGTCCAGATGATTTTCCATCACGGTCTTCAGCAGCACCGGCATATTCCGGGCGGCGCTGCCCTCGCGCATCATCAGGTGGCAGCCGTTGCGCAGCCGCTCAAACACATCCTTTTCGCAGAAGGACTCATGGTCGGTGGACACACCGGCGGCAATGCAGGCGCTCATGGCCGGGCCGTACATATCCGGCAGATGGCCCTGCAGGGTCTTGCCGGGCATGGACAGCGTGGTGTCAAAGGACTCCAGCAGATCGGGGAACCCGGCTGTGATATAAGGGCCGACACACTCGGACAGGCCCACCGCGTCCGGACGCTTCAGGGCCTTGCGGATGATCTCCGGATTAAAGCGCCCGCCGCTGGTCTCCAGATTGGGGGAAAACGGCACGTGGGACGGCACCACGAAATAAATTTTCAGGTCTGTGGCCTCGGCCTCCTTCAGGATGGCCTCGATGCCCTCCAGCCCGGACACCACGCCCACCTCGTGCAGGTCCGTCATAATGCCGGTGGTGCCGTGTGCCAGCACCGCCTCGGCAAAGGGCCGGATGGCCAGCGAGGAGCTTTCCGGATGGATATGTCCGTCCAGGAAGCCGGGGGTCAGATACTTTCCCTCCGCGTCCACCACCCGGGTGCCCTCGCCGATGCAGTATTCCACATCGCCCACGGCAGCGATGGTGTCGCCGCAGATGGCCACGCCGCCGTCATAGATCTCACCGGAATAGACATTGACCACCTTGCCGTTCCGGATCACCAGATCGGCCGGAGTCTCACCCTTCGCAACGGACAGTAATTTCTGATTCATGCTGTACCTCCATACTAAACGCATAATTCCGCTTGCTGCTTCTATGTTCTGGTGCCCCGCACCGTTGGAACCCCTTTAAACCTTCACCACCGGGAAGCGATCCGGCAGCTCAATGCCCGCCCGCTTATAGATGGCCTTGGCCCGGTCGCAGGCCTCCTTCAGGATGGCATCCTCGTCCAGGGTCAGGATCTTCCGGTCCCGCATAAGCCACTTGCCGTCGCACATGGTGGATTGGATATTGGCCGAATGCATGGCCGTTACCAGGGCGGCGATTTTGTCGTTCACCGGCATCATCGACGGACCGTGGGGGTCAATGACGATCAGGTCCGCCTTCTTGCCGCATTCCAGACTGCCGTACAGGTCCTCGTCCAGCAGTGCGCGGGCGCCCCACTTGGTGGCCATCCGCAGAATATCCTGCGAGGGAACCACCGTGGGGTCCAGACGCCAGCCCTTGTGGATCAGGCTGGTCAGCCACATCTCGTCCACCATGTCCATGTGGTTGGAGGAGGACGCGCCGTCCGTACCGATGGAGGGCCGCAGCCCCATCGCCAGCATCTTCGGGATCCGTGCAAAGCCCAGCACGCGCATGGCGGAAGCCGGGTTGTGGGAAATCTTCACTTCCCGCTTCTTGAACAGCTCCAGCTCCTCATCCGTCAGCCATACCGTGTGAACGGCCAGCAAATTCTTATCCAGCACGCCCAGCCGCTCCAGATGCTTCACCGTGCCCTCGCCCCAGCGGGCATAGGTATATTCCTTTTCCTCCTTGGCCTCGGCCACATGCATGTGGATGCCGACGCCGTATTTGTCCGCCAGCTCCTTGGTGCGGACGCACAGCTCATCGGTGTTGTTGAAAATGGTGCGCAGGCCGAACCATACCTGCACCCTTCCATCGGCCGTATTGTGGAATTTCTCCAGGTCCGCCACCTGCTGCTCCAGCTCCTGCTCCATGGTGCGCTGCCAGATTTCCGGCAGCCCCTCGCCGCAGTCCATCACGGATTTGGCCAGTTTGCCGCGCAGACCGGACTCCGCCGTACCCCGGGCCATGCCGGAGACGAACTGTCCGCCGGGCTCAGCAAAGGAGGTCACGCCGGAGCGGATCAGCTCCAAGCTGGTCATCAGCGTGGACACATAGGAGTCCTCCTCCGTCATGCTGCTCTCAAAGGGCCACATCCGGTCGTGGAGCCAGCAGATGAAATCCACATCATCGCCTACGCCCCGGGAAATCTGCTGGGAGGTGTGCACATGGGTATTCACAAACCCGGGCAGCACATACTTGCCCTGCAGGTCAATGACCTCCGCGTCGGGCTTCACCAGCCTGGGGTCAACCTTACCGACCGCCGTAATGCGGTCATCCTCCACCAGCACGCCGCCGCCGTCAAAAACGGTGTCCTGCTGATCCATGGAGACGATGTAGCCATTCTTCAAATAGGTTTGCATGAGATCCCTCCATCCAGATACTTGTCAAGCTGCTTCAAAAATGATATACTCACCCTACAACCTATAACAGTTATAGGTTCAAGCCCTAATTTTGATTTTTCCGGATTTTCTGGTGTTCTCACAAAATCCTGCTGTTATACCCCGGAAAAATGGGAGGTTTTTTATGAAAGAATTTTTGACCATCGGGGAGCTTGCCGACATTTTCAACATGGATGTCCAGCTGCTGCGCCATTATGACGCCAAGGGCCTGCTGGTGCCGCAGGTGCGCAACAGCGAAAATAACCGCCGCTTTTACCACTTCGACCAGGTCTATCCGCTGGCCACGATCCGGTATCTGCGGCGGCTGGACTACTCTCTTGCCCAGATCAAGGCCTTTCTCCACAGCAACGGCCTGCGTGATAACCTGCAAATGCTCTCCCAGCAGGCGCAGCAGCTGCGCCGTCAATGCGACGAGCTGAATGCCACCATCCAGATCATCCAGCAGAAGGTGGAGTTTATCGAGCGGGAGCAGGCCGCCAGCCAACGGGATAAATTCTATGTCCGCTCCTTCCCGCGCCGGGCCTTTCTGCACATCGGCGAGGAAATCAACCTCTTTACCCATGAGCTGTTTTACTTCTATCCCACCGTGGGCTTTTATCAGGGACAGCGGAAATGGTTCGGCGCCTACCTCTATGAAGATACTCCCGCCGAGGCCCGCCGCCTGCCGGACCTGATGGCCGATCAGCCCGTTTCCTATATCCCCGCCGGGGACTATCTCTGCGGCTATCACTATGGGCCGTATCTCACCATTCAGGACTCCATCGACCGCCTGTTTGAAGAAGCCCGCCGCCGGAAGCTGCCGGTGGATGACTGTGTTATCACCCCCAACATCGTGGATCAGTGCTGCGAGGGACACCCGGATAATTATATTACCGGTCTGGAGGTGCGCATTCTTTCCTCTGATGAACAAAATGAAAAAACACCCTCTGCGGCCATTTCCAAGCCCGAGGACGTGTAAGCTGCTGCGTATACCGGTGGGAGCCGGAGAACCGTCGGTTCAAACGCGGTATATGCCGCGGGTACATAGGACCATCCCTCCTGGGCATAGGATTGCCGTGAAGGAGGGATGGCTTATGTTATCGGCGGCTTTGCTGCTGCTGTCCAACAGCTTGTTTCTGACGCTGCACCTGTCCGGAAATCCCGGGTCGTTTCCCCGTCCTTTGTCCCGACAGGAGGAGCGGGAGTGCCTGGAGCAGTGGGGCAGGGGAGACCTGTCTGCCCGCAACCGCCTGGTGGAGCACAATCTCCGCCTGGTGGCCCATATCATCAAGAAGTACTACACCCAGGCTGCCAACCAGGAGGATCTGATCTCCATCGGCACCATCGGCCTGATCAAGGCCGTGAACACCTTCCAGCCGGACAAAAAAATCCGCCTGGCAACCTATGCGTCCAGGTGTATTGAAAATGCTATACTAACCTAACGGAAGAAACGGCCTTGCAGGTGGCGGAACGGGTGCCTTTTGAGGCAAAATGGCGCCTGCTGGCGAGAGTGGGAGTCCGCTGCTTTATTCTGATTTCCAATGTATCGGGTGCAGTAAAGGTAGCCCCGCTGCAAATTCTTCAATTTCCGGTGATACTGCCGCACAAGTTTCAGGACGCGGAGAAGTTCAATTTGCAGTTCTCGGACTTCTCGGAAATCGCCGAAACGGCGGACAAGCTCCGCTGGCTGCGATATCAGAAAGGCCTGCGGCAGAGAGACGTAGCTGACTGTGCCGGGATTGACCGAAGCACGTATGTTCACTTTGAGGAATCCGGGAAAGATTTCTACCCGCCGGAACATATAGAACGGATCGCGCGGCTTTTTGAGGTGCCGGTGGAAACGCTGCTGGATGACTATAATCTGTTTCTGCGAAACGGTCAGGGGGATCAGATCAAGGCGATCCGAACGAAACCCGGTCTGACGCAGAGAGAATATGCGGACAAGCTGGGCGTCAGCCTCGGCAACCTGAAACAGTGGGAGCAGAATCGGAAGCAGATTTTCAAATCCACATGGGAGAGGGATTTCAAGCAGACATAACCATAGCAGTAAACGAGCAGACCGGCTGTTGAGGCTGGTCTGCCCGTTTGCTATGTATTATTGCTGCGCTTTCAGATGCTTCACGGCGGCGTCTACCAGCTCCAGCTTCTGCTCCGTGGAGCAGGGCAGCTTCTGGATGGATTTCAGCGCCTGCTCGGACTGGAACTTCGCCAACTCCTGCCCAAGCTCCTGCCGAGCCTGCTTTGATTTCGGGAAGATCAGAAATACTTCCATGGCTGCCCTCCTTTCCGGAGCATTTCCTGCTTCAATCTATGCGTGTGTTCCGGCTGCTATGTAGACAGATAGAACCTGTTTTCTTTATTGTGTTCTCCTGTTCTATAATGAAAATAGTCCTTCTACTAACCAGTTGCTGAATTTTTCCGTGAATTGTTAGTAACTGCCTTAAACATTTTCACTCAGCATTTTTCTGAGCTTCTCTAACGCACTTACTTTGTAATAGTGGACCGTACACCTCTTGACACCGAAAGCCTTTTCAAACTCGTGCTCGGTCATAGGATCATCTAATAAATACAGACGGGTGATTACTTCCTGCTCAATCTCCGACAAATGGCACATTGCATCGAGCATATTCTCCGTGAGAATGCTGCGAAGGACATCGTCCTCCACATGGCAATCAGGGTCCTCCAGCAAGGCCTCTCCATTTACTTCCCAATCCTCAGTGTTAGGAGAAACATTGTAGGAGATCACCTCGATGCCCAATGCATTCATGGTTTTCTGTAGATAACAGGCCCTGTTGTTTTCACGCTTCCACTCTTTTGCGGTTTGACTGTCAACTTCCATATAGATGATCGGTTCGCCGGACTCGCCGCCGGGAACCCTAGCGATATTCTCCTTGCGGGACTTTCCATCTGCCGTTTCCATAAAACGAGCAAATTCATAGCTGCTCATCTTTTCCCAATTATCCGGTTCGTCCTTGGTTCGATCTTTCTTGATCCAGAATTCCTTCTTCATGATTCGTAGCTCCTTATTTTGAAATTTGGTTTGTTGGTTGAAATCCAAATTTCGGAGCTACGGATATCGGCCTATGTAGCAAAGCCAGGCACAAAACATAAAGGTCCTTTCCCAAGCGCGAGCTTTGAGAAAAGACCTTCTAACGCAGTACGAAGCAAAACCGTGCAAAAAAGCGCCGCAGAAATCGGAAAGAGACATCAGGATACAATGATCCTGTAATTTGTCTCAATCCGGCTTCGTACGGCGCTTGGAAGTTTTTCAGCCCTTTACGGGTCCTGCTCCGCTTGCACGATTAGAAATCGTATTGTTTTCAGATATTCAGTTATAAGTTATCTGGTGACGTTCCGCTTGCGGTTATCGAAGCGGATATACCTATGGTGCCGATGCTGCCTTCTGAAGTAGGCCAGGTTGATGGGACCTTCAAACTTGCATTTGCGGCATTTCACTTCCGCATGACCGTTTCGGTCAGCATACACACCAAGGATGCGAAAGCCGCAGATGGGACAGTTAAGATTCCGCTTTTCCATGGATTCTACTTCCATGCGTGATAGTTCCAATTTTCGGAGCACCTCGTCGCTGGGGGTACCGAAACGCGCGTCATACTGAATCATATTGATCCCTCCGGGAAAAGAGAGCGGTCAATATATTCTTCGATCGGTCTGCATTCCAGCAGCCTCAGTTCTCTGAGCCGGTTGATAAGTGCCGAATAAGATACGCCAAGCGCATCTGACATGGACTGAAGCCTAATCTTTGTATCCGGCGCAAAGACGCCTTCGGTATAGTAGACGATCGGCTGCCCGTTGTTATACTTTTTCAACGCTCGGCCCACCAGGAAAGGCGACATTAAAACAGCGGCACCCAGTCTGTTGGTCAAGGTTTCGTTGAGAGAAAACATCTTTGCCAGTTCCATACCGGAATGATGTGTTCCTGCTTCATGGGTGTGGATCTGGACGTAACGGCCACGCCCCAGCACATCGACAATCACAAGGCCTACGTTCAGGCCTGGATCCAGTCCATCCGGGACAAGCCCGAGACCCTGATCCGTGCCATCAAGGACGCACAGGTGGCAGCCACCTATATGGACTACAAGGCCGGGCTCATCACCGACAAGGAGTATGAACAGGCCTGCGGGTCCGTGCTGGAGGTGAAGCAGAAGGAACGGGATCGGGAACGCTGATTCGCACAGTTGACGCCGCCGTCCCCTCCGGCTACACTGGAGAAAAAACGGAGGTGCCCGCTATGTTCTTTCGCAAGCGTGACAAAGTTGTCCTGACCCTGACGCCGCAGGAAGCCCGCTATGCCCGCAGCATCCTTCTCCGCTGGCGCAATAAGCTGCTGAATGCCGGAAAGTCTACGGAGGATGTAGAGGAACTGATTCTGAGGCTGGCAAGGTAATTCAGAAGGTGCAAAAGCAACTCGTTATATGCGGAAGGAGCCTTGCAAAAATTTACAAGGCCCCTTCACATCATAACAATTCTGCCATGTAAAGAGGCAGATGAATGATGCCGTCTTTGATCATAACATCTTTGGTGTAGAGAATATAGGAATTGCCAATTACAGATGAGAAGTGCTTTCGAAATTTATCTAAAGAGGAATGGGAGCGATAATTGCCGGATTTAACCTCTACTGGAGCAATCTTTTTCCCTTCGGTAATTAGAAAGTCGATTTCCATGTGGTTTTCCCGGTTCTGGCTGTCGGAACGGGAATAAAAGTACAGGCGCGAACGGCTATGGCGAAGCATCTGTGCAACGATGTTTTCCATCAGCATTCCTTCGTTGATATTAAGTTTATCGAAGAGAATTGCACGATAAAGTTCATTGTCTGTGTATTTTTTATCCTGGAAAGTGTGCGTTACAAGTAATCCGGTATCTGCCATATAACACTTCTGCGTGGCGTTATCAGCACTCAGCGCAAGCCCAACATGAGGATCCGTTGCATTGAAGCAGGTATTTACTATCATGGCTTCGTTCAGCCACACAAATGAATCCTCATAAGTGCGAAAACGAGCCTGCTTTCCGAGAGACGAAAGCTTGTATTTCTTTTCTTTTTTTGAAAGCTGACCCGGAATGCCATCGAATACGGCAAACACTTTATCTTCATATCCCTCTGCAAATTTTGCCACATCCTCATGATACAGCTTCAGAATCCTGCGTTTGGCAACATCGGATGCCTCGAAGTCCTTGCCATTCATGTAAGCAAGAACGGACTGAGGCATCCCCCCAACCAGGATGTATTGGCGAAAGTCATTCATGATCTTCCGATGAAGTGCTGCGCCAAGGGGTTGCTTTGCTTCAAAACAATGCCGAATCAGTGGATATGTGGCCTCGTCTCCCATTGCCCAGAGAAATTCCTCAAAATCCAGCGGAAACATCTCAATGTGATCCTCTTCCGAAGGAATAATGATATCTTGGACATTCTTTTTCAGCCGAATCAGCGATCCTGTTTCAAGGTAATCAAACCGGCCATCCGCTACAAGATATTTGATAAGCTGGCGTGCTCTCGGATATTGTTGAACTTCATCAAAAATGATCAGCGATTCCCTTCTGTGGAGAGGCGTTGCATAAAAGGCTGCGAGTTTTGCGAAGAGTAGATCAAGATCAGAGCTATCGTTGGCGAATAGATCCAGTACGTCTGTGGGAGCTCGTCCAAAATCGATCAGGATATAGCTTTTGTATTCAGCCTTTGCAAACGCTTCGGCAATATAACTTTTGCCGACACGGCGTGCGCCATCGATCATCATGGCAGTTGTTCCGTTGCTGCTGCTTTTCCACGCTACGAGTTCATCGTATATTTTTCGTTTCAGCATCTTCTCACTCCTTATGCAGATAGCTTACCCTATTTATATGCCAAGTATAACACGGGGAACACAAAAAAGCAAGTTTGTAGGAGTTTAATTTGCACGAAAAAGCAAGTTCATGAGATGCGGATCCGCACGAAAAAGCAAGTTCAGCCTTTGCCCGTTCAAATACAAAAATCAAAGGAGGCAAGCCTATGCTCTATCTCGGTGCGCTGTTTCTGGCCAAGGTGCTGGACAACGCCCTTTCCACTACAAAAACCATACTGATCCAGAGAAGTCGGTGGGTTCTGGCGGGTATCGCCGTGATCCTGTCCGACTTCATTTATTTCTGGATCACCAAGCGTATCGTGTCGGCGGACAGTATGCTGGCACTGCTGGTAGTCGCCATCGCGGGCGGCGTGGGCTGCTCGCTGGCCTGCCTTGTGAGCGATCAGCTCAGCAAGGACAGAACCTATGTGAATGTCATCATGTCGGATAATCTGGAGGCCATGCAGGCCTTCCGGGATTTCCTGGCGGAGTACCACATCACCAATGTGGCCGCCGACACCTATACGCTGGACTGGAACACCAAAACCATCACCATTACCGCTTATCCCGAAACCAAGGCCGAGAGTCGGCTGATCACCCGCTACATTGAGGAAAGCCCGCTGAAGTTCAAGCGTCTGGTGCAGCCGGGATGAGAGAAAGAGAGGAACAATGACACCTGAAGAACTGAATACAGCCATCTACCACAAAATGGAGGCGGAACAGGACAGCTACCGGGACTGGCTGCTGACCCTTCCGCCGGATGAGATCCTGCAGCACGCTTATGAGTACGCCGTGCGGCAGGATATTTTATTTGCCATGGAGGATCTGGAACTGCAGCCCGAGCAGTGCCAGGCCCTGATGAAATCCCCGTGCCCCGTTGCCGACGTCCTGCGGGATTTTGAAAAGCTGGAGCTGGGCTACATGGAGACCCTCCGGGACTGCATTGAGGGCCGTGCTGATAAGCTGAAATATGGCGCTCTTTTTGAACAGAACAATGACTTCGTCGGTTGGATCTCCATTGACGAAACGAGCATCCACTATCCCGTCATGCAGACGCCGGATAATCCGGATTACTACCTGAAGCACGGCTTTGACAAGGCATACAGCAACTATGGCGTGCCCTACATCGACGAGGGCTGTGCGCCGGGGCTCAGCAACAACATCGTTATCTACGGTCACCATATGAACGACGGCACTATGTTCGCTGACCTCTGCGGCTATGCGGACAGGGGCTTCTATGAGGGGCACAAGACTATCCGCTTTGACACCCTATCCGGCTCCGGCGAATATGAGGTGGTGGCTGCCTTCCGGTTCAACACCAACCGGGACACCTTCCGGTACAACGAGTACACCAACATGGATGAAGCGGAATTTGCCGAATTTCTGGAGAATGTCCGGGCCCGGGCGCTGTACGATACGGACATGGAAGTGGAATACGGCGATACGCTGCTGACTCTCTCCACCTGCGAATACACCTACAAAAACGGCCGTTTCGTGGTGGTGGCAAAGAAGGTGGGCTGATGGCGGAAATCAAGACCCGGGAGAAATCCAAAGGCATCAAGGCACTGGACAAGGCGGTCGTGGCCGGAGAACGGATGAAGCGGGCCTTCGTCCGCTCTAAGGATCAGGCGGAGAACCTGCTGGATGACGGCCAGATCAGCCCCTCTGAATATGCGGAAGACAAGGTCCGTTATATGGCGGAGGATACCGCCCGGGAGGTCGGCCACGAGGCAGGCAAGCTGACTGGCAAGGCAAAAAGTGCCTGCCGATCTCATCGGGAAGCCAAACGCACTGCCGATGCTGCGCAGCAAGATAGGACCCGCATCCGTCATGCCCGGAGCCAGACCATCAAGACTGCCGAGGCCCGGCAGCGCACCGTAAAGCAGACGGCAAAGTCCACTGGGCAGGCCACAGTGAAAACGGCCAAGGGCACCGTCAAAACGGCCCAGAAAAGCGCCAAGACCGCTCAGCAGACCTCCAAAGCGGCTATCAAGACGGCGGAGGCCACGGCAAAAGCCACGAAGGCGGCAGCGCAGACCTCCGCCAAGGCGGCCCGCACCACGGCACAGGCCGCAAAAACGGCAGCCCAAACCCTTGTCGCTGCTGCAAAAGCAGCTGCGAAAGCCATCGCGTCCGCCGCCAAGGCCATTGCCGCAGCGGTTAAGGCACTGGTGGCCGCCATCGCCGCAGGCGGCTGGGTGGCGCTGATCGTCATTGTGATCATCTGCCTGATCGCCGCAGTGGTGGCATGCTTCGGCATCTTCTTTTCCAGCGAGGATACCGGCAGCGACAAGCCCATGCGGACGGTGGTGCAGGAGATCAATCAGGAGTATCAGGCGCAGCTGGACGATATCAAAGGCTCTGTAGTCTACGACACGTTGGTGATGTCCGGTTCCCGGGCCGTCTGGCCGGAGGTGTTGTCGGTCTATGCAATGAAGGTTACCTCCGATCCGGATAACCCGCAGGAGGTGGCCACGGTTACACCGGAAAAGGAGCAGATTCTGCGGGATATTTTCTGGGCGATGAACACCATCTCCCACTCCACCACCACGGAAAGCGTGACGACCATCATCGAAAGCGACGACGGCCACGGCAACATTCTGGAGGAGACCGTCACGGAGACCAAGACCACACTGCACATTGTGGTCAGTCACAAAACGGCAACGGAGATGGCAGCGGAATACGGCTTCGGAGAACGGCAGCTGGAGCATCTGGATGCCCTGCTGGAGGAAGGCACCTCCGGAATGTGGGCGGCTGTGCTCTACGGCGTGTACGGTGCAGACGACCAGATCGTGCAGGTGGCGCTGACGCAGGTAGGCAACGTAGGCGGCGAGCCCTATTGGTCATGGTATGGCTTCGGCAGCCGTGTGGAATGGTGTGCCTGCTTTGTTTCCTGGTGCGCCGACTAGTGCGGCTACATCGACACCGGTGTCATTCCCAAATTCGCAGGTTGCGTCAACGGCGTCCAGTGGTTCCGAGACCGTGGCCAATGGGCGGATAACGCCATCGAGCCTGCGCCCGGCATGATTATCTTCTTCGACTGGGACAACAAGGGTCACTCCGGCCCGCAGGACGGGCAGTCCGACCACGTGGGCATTGTCTGGAAGGTCGAGGACGGGATCATCTACACCGTGGAGGGCAACTCCGGCGACAGCTGCCGGGTGAACCAATGCCCGGTGGGATACTATGAGATTCTGGGGTACGGTGTGGTGGCCTATTAACAGCGTAAGACTAGTTATCAAGTTACTCAGCTGTATTATTTGAAATAAGGTGGGTGCTATAGCCGATATACCACCCGTCACATACTAAGACGGAGACGGCAACAGCGGGGGCAACTTTTCCGCCGCGTGCGGGCGTATCCGAAGGGAGTTGATGCAAATGCCTGAAATCAAGATCAAAATTCGGGACAAGCGGGCCGGAGGCACGGGGACCGTGATCTGCGGCAACAGCGACTATACGGTGGTGTGGGACCTGGATGCAGAGTGGGCCGCTTACGATACCAAGACCATGCGGGTGAACCTGGCGGACGGCACCTATCAGGACGTGGTATTCACCGGCAATACGGCGGTTCTGCCGGTGCTCAGCACGCCGGGGTGGGCGTCCGTGGGCCTGTACGCCGGGGACCTGCACACCAGCCGGGCGGCGGACCTGCGGGTGCTGCCGTCCGTCACCACGCCCGGCGGCGCTCCGGCGGACCCGCCCGAAAGCGTGTACGATCAGCTGATGGAGCTGATCCGTGGCATGGGCGGTGCGTCTGAGGAGGACATCGCCAAGGCGGTGGCAGGATACCTGACCGAGCATCCGGTGAAGGAGGCGGACCCCACCGTACCGGCGTGGGCCAAAGAGGACAGCAAACCGACCTACACGGCGGCAGAGGTGGGGGCGTTGTCGGCGGACACGCTGCAGGCGGCCACGGAGGCGGCGCTGGCACAGGCCAAGGCCAGCGGAGAGTTTGACGGAAAAGACGGTAATACCGGCCCGCAAGGCCCCAAAGGCGACACCGGCGATACCGGTCCGCAAGGTCCCAAAGGCGACACCGGCGGCACCGGCCCGCAGGGCCCCAAAGGCGACACCGGCGACACCGGCCCCAGGGGCACCGCCGGTCACACCCCGGTGAAGGGGGCGGACTACTGGACGGCAGCGGACAAGGCGGAGATAGTCGCTGATGTGCTGGCGGCCCTGCCGGATGGAACGGAGGTGAGCTACTGATGGCAAAGAAGCTCTATGAGGAGGCAAGCGTCCAGGCCATCGCAAATGCCATCCGGGCCAAAAACGGCAGTACGGCCACCTATAAGGTCGCCCAAATGGCCGATGCCGTTTTGGCGATCGCCCCGCTACAGCCTGACGTGGAGGAGTACCCGCAAATGAGCACCACGGTTGCGGCCTATCTGACTGCGGCGGAGGCCGCTTATACGGACGCCAACGGCGGCAGCGTAAGCGTGCTGGACAGCTACACGGGGGCCAGCGGAATCAAGGATGCTCCGCTGGGCAAAGCGCTCACGATGCAGGGGGGAACGCGTTACCAGCAGGATGAGACCACCGGCATCGGGGGAAAGCTCAACAATATCCTGGGAGGAGAATCCGTGATCTACAACGCAGTCCCCGGGCACGTCCTCCGCTACATCGTGAAAGGCAGCGGAGGGGATGTAATCGACAGCGGGCGCGTGAAGCCGACCGGAACAGTTCGCATGATGAAGTTTATCGGCTATGTGAAAAACTGCCGGGACCTCGGTGGATGGGCATGTGACGGAGGCACCGTCAGGTATGGGCGGATGTATCGTTGCGCCGCACCGGGTGCAGCGGAATCCGCAGATGCCAATATCGCCCAAAATGCAAATATCCGCCACCACTTTGATCTGCGGGATAACGCGTCTCTGGAAAGCTCTCCGTTTGGGAGCGAGGTGTATTACAAGCGGTATCCCCTGTCGGCCTATTACAGCGACCTCGTCGACCTGACGAAATCCCATTACGCAGAGATGGCCGCACTTCTGCGGGCGGTGTTCGATGTGGTCATCCACGGGAACGGGGTGATCTATCACTGCTCACTGGGGCGGGACAGAACGGGGACCCTGTCGTTCATCCTGCTTGCGCTGCTTGGCGTTTCCAGAAAGCACGTGGACATGGACTATGAGCTTTCGGGCTTTTCCTCTCTCTCGGATGCCGGAACGCCGCAGAAGCGGACCTCGGCCAACTACACCGGCCTGGCCAATTATTTCGCGTCATTCGGAAAGTCCTCCCTCCGGGATAATGTCGTGAAGTGGGCATTGAAAGCCGGATTGACGATCGACGAGCTGAACGCATACCGTTCAGCAGCCATAAACGGAACGCCCGCCGCGCTGAATGCCTCCGACTACGTTACGCAGTATACTCTGACGCAGCATCTGACGGACTGCACAAGCAATGCTGCGGGGACGGAAATCAGCGAAGGCGCGGCGCTCAGCGTCACGATTACCCCCAATGCCGGGAAGAAGCTCGGCAGCATTCGGGATCACGTGCAAAATACCATAGCAGATGTATTTGAAGGACTCCTCCAGACCGTAGGCATAGGAAAACATCCCCTTGTATATGTACGAAAACTTATCAACATAGCTCGGGGTATCAAGACCTACCGAATAGGCTCGCAGACCGGCAGCCATGGTAAGGGATAGAATGATTACCCATATGAGAAGCTTGCGGTTTCGCTTCTCGGCAAAATAAGAGAATATCCAGCACTCTATCAGTAAGCCGAAATAAACAATATAGGATAGCAGCATCACAGTGTCCCCTTACAATGTAGTGAAGATATTCTTTTCAGAATGACGTGCAGCATTTGACTAAACTCGCGCCAATATAAGAAAATAAGTACGACGAAAATGCAGATCTGCAGCAGCAAAAGACGATTTCCCCAGTATGCGGCGAACATCTGTCCCCAAAGCAGCCCGTAGCTGAGGGGTTCCTTTATGCGTGCGTTCTTCAATTGAATGTGCCGCAGGATCCATATATAACGCATCATCCATACGCAGAAGAAGCCTATAGCCGTGGCGACCGCTGCGCCATAGCTTCCCAAAAGGGGGATCATGCAGAGGTTTAGAAATGTATTAATGCCCGCTCCTATCAGCGCCGTTGAAGATATCAGTCTCGTGCGGTTCAATGCAAGGCACATATTTTCACAGGAAAGCGACATGTAGTTAAATAATGCCGATAAAAGCAGAGGAGGTACGAATTGCCAAGCCGCATAGAATTCTTTGGCAAATAGCAGCCGCGATAACGGAATGTTTATCAGCATCAGGGCGGAGGAACACAGCACCATAGAAAAGCTGATGACCGCATAGCTTTGCCCCAAGAATCCATCCTTATCTGTTGGATCGAAATTTTGCAGCACCGAAACGGAATACGCTTTGGAAATGGTTGCGCCAAGGGTGGAGATAATAGTCGGAACCTTATAGGCCACAGCCAAAAGCCCGGTTGCAGAGACGCCGCAGAAAAAGGAAAGAATATACTTATCCAGCGAATTATTGATCCACCAGGAAAGTGCGCTGACGATCATCGGCAGGCTGAAGACAATGATCCGGCGGGTCAACTCCGGATCATTTATCCGGAAAGAGATGTATCGTCCCAGACGAGCTGCGAGCATCAGATACAGCAGACTCAATACATGCCCGAGAATATTCGCCAGTAAATATCCGTTTACACCCCAACGGAAGATCAGCAGAAACAAAAGATTGCATGACACAGTTATCAGACAAGTAATAACTGAGGCGATCGTGATTTCTTTGACCTTGTCCAGGGCTCTCAAAAAATAGTTCACAACATTGCCCAGCGCACCGGTGAGATAGCTTGCAAGAAAAAAAGCAATGTAAGCTCCGTTCAGGTCCACAACTCCCAGCATGGTCAGCAAAAATGTTGCAGACGCCAAAAAAACAAAGCCAGCTGATACAATACGCAGGCCAATGGAAAAGACTTTGCGGGGATCATCTTGTCCGGCAACGGAAAAACGCAGAATGGCATCCTGAACTTGCAGAGTCAATATAGGAAGAAGCAGCTGAACGGTTGTCGTGATCAAATCTATCGTTCCGTATTCCAGGGTGGACAGGCACTCTGTATACAGCGGAACCATGAAAAATGAGATGGTTTTTGGGATAAAGCTTGCTAAAAAAAAGAGAAAGACGTTTTGGATCAGTTTCTTGCTTTTTTCGAGTTTATTATTCATGCTTCCTCTGCTTTCTGCAAAAATCGGAAAAAGTTTCTGCAAGAGAACTCCATCCGCGATATCGTGCAATTGCGATCGCTTTGCCCAGCCGTTTGGCCGTTTTTACAGGAAGGATGCGATGCAGGCGACGGGTGATTTTCCATGCGTATTTTTCCTCGCTGCTCCACCAGCTTCCTGCGAACCAATGAATGGCGACCGTGTTTTCTGTCTGTTTTAAAAGGCCGGTATCCAATGCCAAAGGGCAAAAGTAATCCGCAGGGTAAATCGTAAGTCCTGCAACAGACTGACATTGACCATTCTGGAGCATCCCCCGTTCGAGACAGATATCTGTCAGGCGAGATACATTCGTGGTCGTGTTCAACGTTCCGTCCGGATTCAAAAACTGCATATTGCTGTACTGCAGCAGAAATTCTTTAAAAAGAGGGAATTCCGGCTCACAGGCCATGACACATGTTGCAACATGCGAGGCATCCTCAAGCCCTGCAAAAGCTGCCTGGTTCATAAAACGATCCAGAGGGGCAACAAGCTCTACATCCGTATCCATATAGACTCCGCCATACCTGATCAGAGCATAAAGGCGTACATAGTCTGCAACAAATGCCCACTTTTGTGCTGCATATGCCTGTTGGACATAGAGAGGCAGGGCGGAAAGATTGATCTTCGTTTCATTCCATTCCGCAATCTCATAATCAGGGCAAAACTTTTTCCAACTGGCAATGCAGCGCTGCGCATCCTCCGGCAAGGAAGTCTTACCAAACCAACAATAATGGATGATTTTAGGAATTTGATGCGGCACTTCCATACTACGCCCTCCTTTGTTTTACCCAGTTATTCACGTGCCAGTATAATGGGGGGCTTATGGCAAATAACAACGCTTTGCAAACGGTCTTTGGACGCCTGGCATTGCATAGTACGAAGCGCTTGTGAATATAAGCTTTCCCATATTGCTGGAGTCTGCCGGCCTGAAACAGGCTCAGGTATTTTGTTACAAGCGAATCCAGCAGGCGATTTTTCAGCTTTTGATCTGCAAGTTGTTTATACAAATCGGTTAGCTCCAAAATGCTGTCATACAAATCGGCGGCATTTTTGCGCAAGTCCTGCTGCGTGGTGATGGAGTCATCTCTGGTGATATAGTGGTAAAAGCAAATACCACTTTCAATTACCCTTTCGGCAGATAGAAATGCACGGGGCGTAAACTGTTCGTCTTCATGGAGAATTCCCGGCTTGAAAACAAGCCGGTTCTCCTGCAGAAATTCACGCCGGTAAATATACAGTACCGCCGCCATAGGCATAGAGCCTTCATGCAGCGCCAGCTTCAGGTACATATCCCCGCGGACACAGGCTGCGGTATATCCATGGGAGAGCTTTTTCCTGGTACCAACGCTGATCCCGTCGCCGATGATGATATCTGCGCTTTTATCGACGAAGGGGAGCAGGCGCTGACATGTGTCGAGGTCGATAATGTCGTCTGAGTCAACAAAGAGAACATAGGACCCGGCAGCATGTGCGAGCCCCGTATTTCGCGCGACAGATAGTCCGCTGTTCGGCTGATGAACGACATGCACGCGGGAATCTGCGGCGGCATATGTATCACACATAGCGGGGCAGTTATCCGGGCTGCCATCATCAACTAATATGATCTCAATATCAGAAAAAGTTTGATTTATAAGAGACTGAACGCAAGCGTTCAGATAATTTTCCACATTATAAACCGGAACGATGATCGAAAAAACAGGTTTGTGTATCACTTGACCGTACCCATTCCTTTCACCATTTGCTTAACAGCGTTTTTCCAACCATACTCATGATACCTGTGCCGGTGACGGAAGCAATGGATCCACGCGTGCAGACGTCCCCATTTACCATCCAGCGCATAATAGAGAATCCCTTTATCCTGAAAATATTTGTCGGAATAGCCTTGAAACCAAGATGAACTGCTGTCATCAATCTGCGCGATCGATGCCGGAATGCCATAGATACGGAGACCTTTACGCAGACAGTCCCGCAGAAAAAGGGTATCTTCGCCGCAGCTGTATCGGCAGCCGCCGCCGAACATGGTATGGAACATCACGCCGCTGAAGTGCACCGCCTCGCGGCGGAATGCTATACGGGCGGCACCGTATTTTCCGTAATTCATAGTGGTGATCCGCGTCACCTTTGTGTTGCGGTGCCGAGCCTTACCGCCCTACAGATTCAGAAGCAGGATGTCTGCCTGGGGGAGCTTCTGGAACCAGGTACAGATCGTTTTCTCGTATCCGTCCAGAAAAACCATGTCATCATCTGCTAAAACACAGATGTCCCCTGTAGCGCGCATTAAGACTTCGTTTCGATTGATCCCGACACCATGGGTAGAGGTGTTGATATAGCGGATTTTGTGGCCGAGATAGACATGCTCTGACAGACTGTCTTTGCCGCATTGATTCCCGATGAGGGCATCTGTCTGAATATGCATCTGCTGGGGGAGGTGGTTATCACTTTGGCCAGTCGTTACAACCAGTGTTTCAACATTCATCGCAATGTTCTCTTTCATTTTCGGGCTGGCCGGGAAAAAGATTCCCAGCCAGCCCGAAATTTATTTTGGATATGCGTTATCTGCCGACCATTTTACCGCTGGCATCAAACTGATAGTTCGCGGCAGGCAGAAGGTCGTTGGTCTTGGTGATCCAATAGATGCGGTCAACCACCAGCTGACCGTTGGAGCGGGCGTAATAGTAGTTGCCGTCAAGCTGGAACAGACCCGCATAATAGCGGCTGCCATGCTGATAGCAGTACAGCACGCCGTTTTCGCTGACGATACTCAGAGCATCGGGATCCGGCTTGGGATCGGGGTCCGGTTTGGGATCGGGATCCGGCTTGGGATCGGGGGTCGGAGCGTTCAGCATTTTGCCGCTGGTATCAAACTGATAGTTCGCGGCAGGCAGAAGGTCGTTGGTCTTGGTGATCCAATAGACGCGGTCAACCACCAGCTGGCCGCTGGAGCGGGCGTAATAGTAGTTGCCGTCAAGCTGGAACAGACCCGCATAATAGCGGCTGCCATGCTGATAGCAGTACAGCACGCCGTTTTCGCTGACGATACTCAGAGCATCGGGGTCCGGCTCGGGATCAGGATCCGGCTTGGGATCAGGATCCGGCTTGGGATCGGGGTCCGGCTTGGGATCGGGGGTCGGAGCGTTCAGCATCTTGCCATCGGCATCAAACTGGTAGTTCGCAGCAGGCAGAAGGTCGTTGGTCTTGGTGATCCAATAGGTACGGTCAACCACCAGCTGGCCGCTGGAGCGGGCATAATAGTAGTTGCCGTCAAGCTGGAACAGACCCGCATAGTAGGGATGGCCGCCCTTGTAGTAGTATAGGACACCATTTACAGTTACGATTCCGCCGCTGATCGGTGTGCTGGTCAGCACATAGGGAATATTGTAATTGATGGCATAGTTTTGTGCGTAACTGCCCTCCACTACATAGAGCGTTGCCTTCGCACTGTTGCGGAAAGTATTGTAGTGCATGGCGGTTGTCTCGCTGGGGATAACGACCTTGCTCAGGACCGGGCAGCCGGCAAACGTATTGTTGCCGATGTGCCTCACGCTGCTGGGGATCTCGATGGATTGGAGGTAATAGCACTGATAAAAAGCGGCGGGGCCAATGTAGCTCAGTGCTCCGTCAGGAGCAAACTCAACGGAGGTCACATTTGTAAATGCAAACAAATATGTACCGACGTATTGGATGCCGCTCCCGATCCGAATGGACCTGATCTGCTGAATATAGTGGATGTAGGGACGCATACCATTGCTTTGGAAGTCATAGGTCCTGCCCGTGCCATCAAGGACCATCCTGCCATCCTTATAGATGACATAAGCAATGTCATCGCCAAGCTTGCCCGCATTGAGCACATCGGCGTTGGAGCTGCTGACGTACTTGCCGGACTCAAAGAAGCAGGATTCACCGCAGAGGTCATAATTGCCCTCATAGGCCAGGCCGGTCTCATCAAACAGATAGAACTGATCGGAAAGCTTCACATAACCCGTAACCGGCTGCCCGGCGGAGAAGAACATCTTCCGGCCGCTGTCCTTATCAGTGGCCCATCCGTTATACTGCAGCTGAGCTGCATTCTCCGTGTGGCCGCAGACGGAGCATTCCAATTCGCCGGTGGTCCGGTCATACACATAAGAGTGCTCGTCGTCTGCACAGACGGGAGCCGTGCGCTTGGTGAACTGATCCAGCACCGTCCGGGTGCCGTCGGCGGCCACGTTATAGGCGGTGACGGTGGCCTGGAAGCGGTCGGCGGTGACGTCCACATAGACGCTGTCGAAGTCCAGGGTGGCCACGTCAAAGTGGAAGTCGGGATTGTTCACGATGGAATAGGACTTGCCGCCGGTGGAGCCGCAGATGTAGTACACCGTGCCGTTTTCGTCCACCTGACCGCCGGTCATGGGGGCGGTGCGGGCATAGCTGTGGTCATTGCCGGAGAAGTAGAAGTCGATGCCGGCTGCATCGCAGGCAGCGGGCAGATACTGCACATAGGTTTCGCCGCCGCCGGTGGGATTGGTGTAGTAGGCGGGCACGTGGGTCACCAGCACCTTCCAGGTGCAGGTGGTTTTGGCCGCATCCTCCACCAGCCACTGGGTGAACTGCTGAAGGGTATCCTTGTCGGAGGTGTGATTCAGCACGGCAATATACACATCGCCGCGCTCCACGGAGTACCAGGCGGCGGGCACGCCGAACACGCTCTTGGCGGCGATGGCGTTATTGCCGCCGTCATCAGCCTCGTGGTTGCCGATCACGTGGATCATATCCGTGTTGCGGATGCCGTCCAGAGTGAACAGGGACAGGGCGTCCTCCCACTGGTTATAGTAGCGGACGTTGTCCACCGCGTCGCCCAGCTGGACGCCGAAGGGATACTGCCCGGCCAGATGATTGGCGATGCGTTCCATGCCCTCCAGGGCGGCCTCCTCCTGGATATCGGCCAGCAGGAAGAACCGGGTCTGCTTTTCGGCGGCGGGCACGGTGAAGCTGCGGACCTCCGACCAGACGGGGCCGTCGCCCACCTGGTAATAGTAGGTGGCCCCGGCCTCAAGGCCCGTCAGGGACACCGCGTTGACGCGGTTGATCTGCTTGCTGGAGGAGTAGGAGATCAGGCGGCTTTCGCCCTCCACCTCCGCAGCGCCGGTCATGTCGGCGCTGGCTGAGATCCGGGCCACGGCCCGGGCGGCGCTGTGGACGGGATTGCTCATCCAGGTGACGGTCTTGCCGTCGGCGCTCTGGGACAGGTTATAGATCACATAATAGGGAGCGCCGGTTTCATCCCCCACAGCGTCATAGCTGTACAGGGTGATCTGATAGGAGCAGTTGCCCTCCGCGTCGGCGGCCCGCAGGTTCACGCTGCCCTGGGCGGCCGTCAGGCTGGAGATGTCGATCCGGCCGTTTTCATCGGTAACGCCCAGCAGCACATCGTTGGCGTACACGCTGACGCCGGCGGCGGCTTTGCCGTCCCGGATCACGGTGACGGAGGCAGCGGCTGCGCTGCCCACCACGGCGGTATCCGCCTGGATGCGGTACATGGCCTCAATGGGGCGGTTCGTCACGGGAGTGGTGAAGCCGGTGGCATACTGGTTCAGGTCGCTGATGTCCAGGCCCTCCGTCTGTTTGCAGCCGTAGGAGCCCTTGGTGACCTGCACGTTGACGCTGCTGCCCTCGGTGACGGAGGTGGGGATGCTGACGGAGATCACGGCCAGAGCACCGGCGGTAAACACCTGGTGGTCCACGGCGGTGATGCTCACGGACACAACGCCCGCGTCATAGGACCAGGTGCCGGTGACGCCCTCCGGGAAGGTCACACCGGTGACGGGATAGCTGCGGGAAACGGAGACATTGGCGCTCAGGGAGGTGATGGACGCCGGGTCGCTGCTGCTCAGCGCCAGCTCCCAGGTCTTGCCCACAGTGGGCTGGCCCTGAAGCTCCAGGGACACGCTGGGCACGTCCGTCTGCTCCGCGTCCACGGTAAAGTACCGGGTCTCCCGGGTGACGTTGCCGTAGCCGTCCTTCAGATAGAAGGTGATGGAGTGCAGGCCGTTGCCGAAGTGCATCAGGCCGGAGGTGCTGCCCAGGTTGTCCCGGTCATACGTGCCCCGGTAGGTGCCGTCGAAATAGAAATAGGCGGACTCCACGCTGGTGGCGTAGGGGTCGGTCTCCTCGCTGTCGTCATAGGTGACGAAGAAGCGGAGATTGCCGGAATTCAGGACCGCGCCGTCCTCCAGCTCCGTCTTGGTGCCGTCATCGTTGACCAGCTGGATGGAGCTCACCACCGGGGCGGTGACGTCCTGGTTGTTGGCGCCGTAGACCACGCACAGGTTGTCCAGCAGGATATAGCCCTTCAGCTCGCTCTTGTCCAGCTTCACCCCGTCGGTGGTATACCAGCCGATGCCGCCGGTGGTGACCATGGCCCGGAACAGCATGCCGCTGTTGACCCGGATCTTTGCGCCGGCATAGGAGGTCAGGTCAGCCTCCAGATACTGCCAGCCGGACTTCAGCCCCTCACCGGCGCCGGCGCTGCCGTTGCTGAAGTTGATATAGGCGTTGGTCCAGCTGTTGCCGCCATCAGTACTGGTGGCAATCTGGGCCCGGAGCCAGGGGACGGGAACGCCCTCGGGGATGTAGACCCACACGCCCAGAGCGGTGGGGCTGCCGTCGATGGCCAGATTGTCGCCCAGGCCCAGGCAGGCGCCGTCGGTTCCGTTGATATTCGTCCAGTCATACTCCAGCTTCACGGCTTTGTGGCCGAAGCGGACGATATCAGCATAGGCCTCGTCGGTGTCGGACACCACGGAGCCCTTTACCACGCCGCCGCGTCCGACAAGTGCATAATGGCCAACGGCCACAGCGTTGGACGCTATGCCGCTGAATGTCTCATCCACGGTGGTGCCGATGGTGGAGTAATCCCAGGGATCCGCGTCGCCGCCGTCAATGATCATGGTGGGCTCCATGCCGATGTTCACGGTGACGGAGGCCGTCAGGTCGCCCCGCACGGCGGTGACGGTGGGACTGCCGGAATACTTCACATTGTCGGTAACGGTGAACAGGTTGCCGCTGAAGCTTCCGGCGCCGGGGTCGGAGATGCTCCACTGGATATCGTTATCCTGCAGATGGACCGTCTCCGTCTGATAGGTGGCCTTGAAGCCCAGATCGCTGACGTCCTTATAGTTCAGGTTCACCTCGTCAGAGGCAAAGGCCAGCCGGTCGGGGTTCTGCACATGCAGCACGGCGGAGCCCACCGTCTGACCGCCGCTGACCAGGTTCACCGTCACATCCCCGGTCTTGCCGGAGGAGGTGAACACGGCGCTGGCGCTGCTGCCGGACAGGTCGGTGGCGGTCACCGTGCCCATGGACGCGTCGCTGACGGTGAAAACCGCGTCCTCCGGCAGGGCCTTGGCGGCAGCGCCGGAATAGTCCATGGCCTCCGCCGTCAGGGTGACGGAGGAGCCGGGGGTATAGTACTCGTCGTCGGGGGTGACGGCGGCGTGGTCAAACTCGCCGGAGGCCGCCACGGTGGACACCACCAGGATGGTGCCGGACACCACGCGCTCGCTGCCGCCTGCCGGGGTGTTGCGCATGGTCACATCCTGCTCACCCTCCCGCTGGGAGATGTAGGTGGAGGAGCCGCCCTCGTCCAGCTGGATGGCCGCCACGCAGCCCAGGGCCACCATCATCCGGGCCTCCTCGGCTGCGGTATAGCCCACGGAACGGGGGGCCATGGTGCCGTCGGCCTGGAACAGCACCACGGTGCCGTCGGCCTTGATGCCCACACAGGTGCGGGGATAGTAGCCGCTGTTGCCGGACTCGGTGATGACCACCTTACCGTCCCAGACCATGGCCACCAGGGCGTCCACGGCCTCCAGGATCTTCACGGTCTTGCCCTGCTTGGCGCTCTGATCCGCCTCGGCCTGGGCCAGGGTGGTGCCCTCCCGGAACACGTTCACGGAGCCGTCGTCAAAGGCGGCGATAAACGCCCGGCTGGAGCTGTCGTGGTGCACCACGCCGTTCATCACCAGATAGCCGGAGGGCTCGCCGGTGTTGATGTTGAACCAGGAGGCGTTGACGCCGCCCACCACGTTCAGACCGGACTCTTTTTCATAGACATGGGCCTGGTCCGTGGTGGTTTTCAGGGTCCAGCCCTGCTCCTTGGGGTTGCGGTTGCCATAACCGGCCACGATTTTGGCCCGGCCGCCGGAGGTGTTGACCTCCATGACGTTTGCAACCGTCTGGGAATTACCCGCATCGTTATTGGTGATAATAACTCGCTCGGAAATGTCGGGTGCAATGGAGTAGTTTTTTACCGACGTGACATGATATCCCGTGCCGTCAATGGTGCTTCCCTTGCCAAGCTCCACGCTCTGCGGATCCAGGCCGAAAGCCGTCACTGGGAGCAGCGATACCAGCATGCAGAGCGCCAGCAGCGCTGCAGTCACTTTGGTTCGTTTCCTGTGTTGCATGTTTTCCCTTCCTTTTTGTGTGATTTATATGCTTATTGCAGACTGCAAGCATACACTTGTTCAAACAGAGCGCGCTGAAGTTCACCGGACGGCAGGAAATGGACCGCGAACCCCAGCTATGTACCCTGATTTTATATCAGCGAATACTTCTCGTATGATCTTCGATCCGCATGGTTTGCTGTATCTCCAAATACTCCGTATGGGGACGCTCCAGATCGAGAATAGCGACATGTTCTTTGCACTTACGCTCAGCCGGCGGAGAAGGCGTATGCCAATCACCATATAGCTGCGTCAGGAGTGCATCGTAGTGCGACGATATGGGGAAATCGGCGTCCTCAAAGCGCATATAGACCGTATCTTCGATCCAGGCACGAGGGAAAATGTTCTTTTTATATTTTCTGCCGCCAGCCAGAAAGGCCTGTACCATACCCGATCCGGAGCCGCTTCTGCACACGCAGAATTCTTCAAGAGGGCCTCTGGGAAGCAACCGGCAGAACTGCATGAACAGCTTTTTCGCAATACTGTCCGTCTCATAGCCCCGCGCATAGAGCGCCTTCGCGAAGATCGCCCTTGATGCGGCAAACTGCAGCCATCCTGCGGCCGGGTGACCGGACAGATTATCGCAGGGAAAAATATCTATGTAAACGCCCTGATGCATTTGCGGATCCCGCGAGTGATATTTTTCTATACAGGTGGTGTTGTTCCGCCGTAGCTTGGAAAAGGGCATCGGCCAATGCGCGCCGTGCTCCTGCTGTACATAATAAATTTCCGGGTCAAAGTCACCAGCGGCCTCGTCAAAAAAGCGCTGATACTCACTGCGGATCAAAATAACATCAATATCGTCGTCCCACGGAATAAACCCGTGGTGGCGTACAGCGCCCAAAGCAGTTCCCGCAAATAGCTGATATGAAATATGATGCCTTCTGCATACTGCATCGAAATCCTTCAGCATTTCAAGCAGAAGTTCCTGGTGCACAGTCATCTTCTCAAGTTGAACTGCCATTGATCTCCTCTCCGCCGTGGCTCAGAAAATCCGCTGCGCCTTCGGTCATGCCGCCGCGCAAGCGGTGTTCGTTGATGATTGTGTGAATCTGGTTTATATATATTTGGATCGAGGCATCTCCCCAAAAGTATATTGCTGTCAGCCTCCTGTAGCATGCTGTTTCATTTCCGCCTGCTGCAATATACGTGTCTCGACAGAGTCTCCGACGGGCTTGTGCAGGATTTTCCTGTAAATCAACTTCTGAAGGAATGCCGGAGATAAGAAAACGACCGTCTGTGCGCCGCAGGCAACCAGGAAATCCCACGGTGACGAGAAGCCTGATCGAAGCGCGCTCCATCTTGTTTTTATAAATCCCCGGTAGGTTACATATGAAGTCCTTCTGTCTGCCGCGTTTTCCTTGATCCTTGCAAACACCAAGTCGTCGTTGATATTTTTGCAGTAGTAGCCCTCGTGCAGGATCCTGACATACAGATCATAGTCTTCGCTGCGGGTCATCGCCTTATAGCCGCCGACTTTCAGAACGGCGCTCCTCTTGTACATGACCGTCATATTATTAAACGGCTGCCGTCTCCTTGCGTATTTTTGTATTCCTTCATTATCGCAGGGGACAAGTCTCCGGCTGACAGGCTTTGCCGGGTCCTCCGTGAATTCAAGAATGTTTCCGCCGACTACCGTCAGCCTGTCATCTTCAGCAAACTCCTTCAGCTGCCGTTCGCACCGGTCCAAGACGGAGATATCATCCGAGTCCATTTTTGCGATCAATTCATTTTTGCAATGAGTAAGGCCGATATTCAATGCTGCCCCGGTGCCAATATTCTGCGGAAGGCGGACAAGATGAAGTACGGCAGGATTTTGCGCAAGATGCCGTTCCAAAACCGCATCCAGCTCTGCTGTCAGCGGCCCATCGCATACAATTACAAAGTCGTCCGTTCTGACGGTTTGATCCAGCATGCTTTGAATGGCTGTATCAAGATATACAGGTTCTTCTTTTGCATACACAGACATTAAAACTGAGTACTCCATCCTAATTTTCTCCTCTTGGGCCGATATCAACTTTGAAAATACGCAGCAACTTTAAATTACGAAGCCAATGCTTTGCGTGATGAAAAAAACTTCGATTTCGCACATCTGAACGACACGCTGCTGCAATTGAAGCAAAACCTTATCGCATGATACAATTTCTTAACAACATCTACACATCTATGCTTCTTCACATATAATGGAACGTCCTGAGCGCACTTAGTAAGTAATAATGCTAATTCTTATAGCATATAGAAAAGAATAATCAAGAGAAAATGCTGAATCAAGTATAATTTCGTTTTTTTATGCAGAAGTAAATCGAAAAGGAGCGAGGCGATAGGGGATTCAGCGCGCTACTCTTACGCAACACGGCACTGCTATGAAAAATACGCTGTGGTCACAAAGACGATCCCGATAGAAGAAGGGCCCTATTGCTGCGTTTGCTATGATTCACATACAGGACTCAATATAAGTAAATGTGAAGAATAAAAACGTTGAAATCCGGAAAGTGTTATGCTACAATATTACCATTATTTCACGATTTACTGGATGCTCCACTAAAAACGGAAAGGAAAGATATTCATGAACAAGAGTGATGCATGCCGCGAGGTAGACATGATCACGCTGATGAGTGCCCTATGGCGCCGCGCGTGGATCATCGCCCTGATCTCGGTGGTACTTGGCGCGATCTGCTTTGCCTGGGCACGCTTTCTGATTACCCCCACTTATGAAGCCAGCGCCCTGATGTACGTCAATAACACACAGGATCCCGGCAAGCCGATCAGCAATTCCGAGCTTTCCGCGGCGCAGAGCCTTGTAGACACCTATATGGTCATCCTCAGCAGCCGCACCACCCTGGATCAGATCCGTTCAGCCGCGAAGCTGACCTATACGGACAAACAGCTCACCAAAATGATCCGTGCGCAGGCGGTCAACGGAACTGAAGTTTTCGAGATCACTGTTGCCAGCACCGATCCGCAGGAGGCCAGGAATATTGCCAACACGGTCACTCAGGTGCTTCCGGCCCGCATTGCCGACGTAGTGGAGGGCAGCTCTGTGCGGGTCGTGGATTATGCGCAGCTTCCCACCTCAAAGGCAAGCCCCAGCATTCCGTGCTATACGCTGCTGGGTATGCTGACCGGTCTTATTCTCAGTTGCGCGTTCTTTATCCTGCGGGAGCTTTTTGACAATCAGATCCGCAGCGAAGATCAATTGCTTCAGGCGTATCCCCAGATCCCGGTTTTGGCGGTTATCCCTGAGCTTTTGCAGCAAAGCAATGGCCATGACTACGGGTACAGGCAGAAGGAGGGATCCCACCAATGATCTTCAGGAAGGAACAGCCTATTCCGGAGGAAGCTGTCTCTTTAAGGGAACAGCGTGCCATGCAGGGGGACCGGCTCAGCTTTGCCGCCTCCGAGGCGTATAAGCTGCTGCGCACAAATCTGACTTTTGCCCTGCCGGATGAGAAAAAGTGCCGGGTCGTCGGTGTTACAAGCGCTATGCGCGGCGAGGGCAAGAGCACGACGTCCATCAACCTTGCCTATACGCTCGCCGAAACAGGCAAGAAGGTCCTGCTGATCGAGGCGGACATGCGGCGTCCCAATCTGGCGCGCCGTCTGGCGATCGATCCGGCTCCGGGTCTGTCCAATCTGCTGGCAGGCCTGTGTCAGGAACAGGATGTGGTTCAGGATGTCGGACTGCTGGACGGCCTCAAGGTCATTACGTCCGGCGATATCCCGCCCAATCCGTCCGAACTGCTTGGTTCGGAGCGTATGAACGCCGTAACGGCAAACCTGGTGCGAAGCTTTGATTTTGTTATTTTTGACTTGCCGCCGATAAACGCTGTTTCGGACGGCCTGGTTGTCGCCAATCTGATCCAGGGGATGCTCGTTGTCGTCCGGCAGGATTACAGCAACCGTCAGGATCTTTCGGCAACACTGCGCCAGCTGGAGTATCTGCATATCAAGGTGCTGGGCTTTGTTATGACCTGCGCCACGGCTTCCGGCGGCCGTTATGGCCGATATGCGCGCTACAGCCGCTACAAATACGGCTATGGCTACGGAGAGGAGGCACAAGCGGCTCCCGGTCCCTCCCCCAAATCCGATAAACCCCATATGAGGAAATAAAGCGCCATGATCGACTTCCATTCGCATATTCTGCCAGCCATGGATGACGGAAGCAGGAACATCGAGGAAAGCCTGCAGATGCTGCGTATGCTTCAGGAGCAGGGCGTCGAAAGGGTTATTGCCACGCCGCATTTCTATGCGGATGAAAACCCGCCGGACGTATTTTTGCGCCGCCGCGCGGACGCCTGGGAGCATTTACGGGCACACCTCACGCAGGGACTTTCTCATGTGCTTTTGGGTGCTGAGGTCCACTACTTTCAGGGGATCAGCCGCACAGCACAGGTCCGGCAGCTATGCATACAAGATACCGGTGTTCTTTTGCTGGAAATGCCTTTCAGCGGCTGGTCCTCCCGCACGGTAGAGGATCTCGCTGCGCTGGCTCAGCAGCAGGAGATGACGGTCGTGCTGGCGCATGTGGAGCGATATCTCCCCGACCAGCCCCGCGCCCTGTGGCCTAAGCTGCGGCGAATGGGCATTCTGTTCCAATGCAACGCGTCGTTCTTCCTTGACTGGCGCACGAAGCACAGGGCCGTAAAGATGCTGCGGAACCGGGAAATAGATATCCTGGGCTCGGACTGCCACGGTGTGTCCTATCGTCCGCCTCGCCTGGACGAGGCTGCGAAGTTCATTTGCCGGCATGCAGGGAATGAAGCTTTATCGCGGCTGGAGGACTGTTCCCGGAAGCTTATAGGTACGGACCGATAAATGTCAAATTCCCTGCTCTTTGAAAGCTGAACTGCACCCCATTTGTTAGATAGTATGATATAACATCTAACAAATGGGGTGCAGTTCAAGTGACATGGCCCTTTCATTGGAGAACTATTTTCTTCTGGCCGAACTGAACGGAAGAACTGTCCGGATTGCAAAGCTGTCCAAGGCCTGCCGGGAGCGGCTGGATCGTCTGCGGTCAAATGGATACACGCCGTGCTCGGCCGAAGTTCGCTTTGTTGTGGCGTGGAAAAAAGAAGACACAGATGAAGAGATCCCGGTGATCCTATCCGACATCCATCTGCAAAAGGACACCGCCGCACAATAAGTGCCGCGGTATTTCAAAAGGAGAACACTCATGAAAGCCCTGACCTACATAGAACACAAGCATTTTGCGCTGCTGGACAAGCCGGAGCCGGAGATCATCGATCCCCGGGATGCCGTCGTGCGGGCGACGCTGGGCTCTATCTGCACCAGCGACCTGCACATCAAGCACGGTTCCGTACCCCGTGCCGTGCCCGGTATCACCGTCGGCCACGAGATGGTGGGTGTGGTGGAATCCGTCGGTGCAGCGGTCAAAACCGTGCGCCCCGGCGACCGGGTAACGGTGAATGTGGAGACCTTCTGCGGCGAATGCTATTTCTGCCAGCATGGCTGGGTAAACAACTGCACCGACCCAGACGGCGGCTGGGCGCTGGGCTGCCGCATCGACGGCGGACAGGCGGAGCTTGTCCGGGTGCCCTATGCCGATCAGGGACTCAACAAGATTCCCGACAGCGTCACCAATGAGCAGGCGCTGTTTGTGGGCGATATTCTTGCCACCGGCTTCTGGGCCGCGAAGATTTCGGAGATCAAAAGTGAGGACACCGTCCTCATCATCGGCGCAGGCCCCACAGGCATCTGCACGCTGCTGTGTGCAGCACTGAAAGAGCCAAAGCGCATCATCGTCTGCGAGAAAGATCCGGCACGACTTACCTTTGTCCGGGAGCACTATCCGAAAGTGCTGACCTGCACACCGGAGGAATGCGAGGGCTTTGTGCTCTTAAATAGCGACCACGGCGGCGCTGATGTGGTACTGGAGGTGGCAGGCGGCAAGGATACCTTCCGGCTTGCATGGCGCTGCGCCCGTCCCAACGCCATTGTAACGGTAGTTGCCCTCTACGACGAGGCACAGACGCTGCCGCTGCCGGAGATGTACGGCAAGAATCTGACCTTCAAGACCGGCGGCGTGGACGGCTGCGACTGCGCGGAAATTCTGCGCCTAATCGAGCAGGGCAAGCTGGACACCACGCCGCTCATCACCCATCGCTTTCCTCTGAGCGAAATCGAAGAAGCCTACCGCATCTTTGAAAACCGGCTGGACGGGGTCATCAAGGTGGCCATCACAGCGGATAAACCGCAAAAATTCGGCAGGCAATAATAAATGCTTGCCGTTCTAAAAGAAGAACATCCAAATTTTCCTGAGGGGACGGTGCTGTGATATGAAGGATCAGCAGAAAAAAGACGTGGCGATTCGCAGTTCAGCAGCTGAGTATTTGACTTTTGTGGCCTCCACCGGTGAGAGCGACGCCAGCTATGAAATGCGGTATGAGGACGAGAATATCTGGCTGACACAGAAGATGATGGCGGCACTGTATGATGTGACAAAGCAGACGATCTCTCAGCATATCAACCGAATTTACGCAGATGGTGAGCTTACGCCGGAAGCAACTGTCAAGAAATACTTGACAGTTCAAACCGAGGGGAATCGTCAGGTCAGCCGCAGTCAAGACCACTATAATCTCCAAATGATCATCGCCGTTGGCTTCAAGATAAACAACCAGCGTGCAGTGCAGTTCCGCAAGTGGGCCGGACAGATCGTCAAGGACCACACCATTCAGGGCTGGACTATGGATGTGGAGCGCCTGAAAAAGGGTCATATGTTCACGGACGAGTACTTTGAGCGGCAGCTGCAGCAGATCCGCGAGATTCGACTGTCGGAGCGAAAATTCTATCAGAAGGTCACCGACCTGTATGCCACGGCGTTTGACTACGATAAGGACGCCAAGACGACCCGGCAGTTCTTCCGGACCGTGCAGAACAAAATGCACTTTGCCGTTCACCGCCACACGGCAGCGGAGCTGATCGTGGAACGGGCGGATGCCAGCAAAGAGCATATGGGACTGACCACTTGGGAGAATGCGCCAGAAGGGAAAATCCTGAAAGCGGATGTGACCGTCGCCAAAAACTACCTCAGTACAGAGGAAATGCGCTATCTGGAGCGCATTGTGTCGCTGTATCTGGACTATGCCGAGCTGCAGGCCGAGCGTAAGATCCCTATGAGTATGGAGGACTGGGCGAAGCGGCTGGACGGCTTCCTCGAGTTTAACGGGAACCAGCTGCTGACCAGACCCGGGAAAATCAGTGCGGAGCAGGCAAAGCTCCACGCGGAAACGGAATATGAAAAATACCGCATCATTCAGGACCGCCTGTATGAAAGCGACTTTGACCGTTTTCTCCTGCTGGAGCAGGAAGTGAACCGGAATGACCAATAAGAGCAGGATGCGGGCACCCAAATTTAAGATAACAGCGGAGGAAACCGAAGGAGAAAACCATGCGTTCCATGAGACCTGACCCGGAGATTCGGGTGAAAAAAATCGCCATTCCCGCAGGCCGACGCCGGACTCCGGCGCTGGTGCTGTCGCCGAATGAGGCTCCGGTGCTGGCTACCGGCGTGCTGTGGCTCCACGGCGGCGGGTACATTCTCGGCATGAAGGAAATGGTGCATATGTCCCGGGCGGTCGATCTGGTGAAAAAGTTCGGGGCGGTGGTAGTGTCGCCGGGGTATCGGCTGGCCTTTGCTGCGCCATATCCTGCTGTGCTGGACGATTGCCATGCGGCGCTAGTGTAAATGAAGTCCCACGCTGCCGAGTTGGGCATCCGTGCTGACCAAATCATGGTGGGCGGCGAGAGCGCAGGCGGCGGGTTGTGCGCTGCCCTGTGCATTAAGGCCCGGGACACCGGTGCGGTGAATGTCGCCTTTCAAATGCCCCTTTACCCCATGCTGGACGACCGGGAGACGGAGACCTCCCGGGATAACCACGGCAAGGTGTGGAACACCCGGCGCAACCGGTTTGCGTGGTGCTGTTATCTGCGGGGGCAGAAGCGGGGCGATCTGTCGCCCTATGCCGCTCCCGCCCGTCTGACGGATTTTTCCGGCCTGCCGCCTGCCTACACCTTCGTAGGGGATGGAGAGCCGTTTTATGCCAAAACGGTGCGGTATATCGAGAACCTGAAGAAATGCGGGATTCCCGCCAGCGTGGACGTATACCACTCTGATATGCACGCCTTTGACATGATGCAGCCGGATACACCCCTGAGCCGGGAAGCCGCCCGGCGGTTCAACGAACAGTGCGCCTATGCACAGGCGCATTATTTTGCGCCGCAGGGGGAAAGCGAAAGGTGAAGAGACATCGACAGATCGGAATTTACGGAGTTGATGAAATGATTAGGAAATATGTTGACGGTGATATAGATGCAGTGATGCAAATATGGTTAAATACGAATATTCAGGCACATAGTTTTATATCTCCAGATTATTGGCAGAGCAATTTTGATACAGTAAAAGGAATGATGCCCCTTGCGGAAGTGTATGTATATGAAGATGATTGCACAAAGCAGATAGGCGGATTCATCGGAATGAACGATAACTACATTGAAGGAATTTTCGTGAAAAAAGCAGTACAATCAAAAGGAATCGGAAAGCAACTGTTAAATTACGCTAAAGAAGGCAAATCTACACTAAGATTAAGCGTTTATCAGAAGAACAAGAAAGCTATTCGATTTTATCTGCGAGAAGAATTTGCCATTCAATCCGAAAACATAGATAACAATACGGACGAAAAAGAATTTGTAATGGTATGGAATCGGTAACTTCCGGTTTGTCGTACCAACTGAGAAATGAGGCAGAAACCACCCGAACCGATCAAGGAGTAACACCATGGATATCGACGCAAAATTGAGACCGCTGTACCTTCTGCAGATCCTGCAGGAATGCACGGATGAGGACAACTATCTGACCACCGCCCAGTTGGCCAGCATTCTGAAGCAGCGCTCTGGCAGGCATCTATAAGGCCCGGGATCTGAAGCGCAATGTGGTTGTGGACGGCCGGGGAAAGCTGGAAAACAAGCAGATTTTCTACATCATCGACACCATCAACGAAGCCATCAACCGGCATAAGAAAATCCGCTTCCGGAAGATTGAATACAACGTGAAGAAGGAGCGTGTGCTTCATCACGGCGGAGAGAAATACACCTTCAGCCCCTACTCCCTGGTCTGGGACGGCGACAACTACTATGTGGTGGGCTATTCGGACAAGTACGAGAACATCGGCAGCCACCGGGTAGACCGCATTGCGGAGCAGCCGGAGATTCTCGACGAGCCTGCGGTGCCGCCCAAGGCCGGTTTCTCCGTCGAAAAGTATGTGAAAACCACCTTCCGGATGTACAACGCTCCTCGCAAAGAGGTGGAGCTGCTCTGCGACAACGGCGTGATGGATGCGATCATCGACCAATTCGGGCCGGACGTCCACACCTATGCCGGAGACCTGCAGAATTTCCGGGTCATTGAGGAAGTTGCTGTCGGCAAGGTGTTCTTTAACTGGATTTTCGGCTTCGAGGGCAAGGTGCGCATCAAAGCTCCGGCGGACGTAAAAGAGCAGTACCGGCAGATGGTGGAGAATGCGGCGAAGGTGTTATAACTTGCAGGAGGATTCCCATGACAGAAGAAAATAACAAATCCCGCTGCCGGTGGTGCAACCTGGCCAATCCCCTTTATGTCCGCTACCACGATGAGGAGTGGGGCGTTCCGTGCCACGATGACCACGCTCTGTATGAGCTGCTGATTCTGGAATCCTTTCAGGCGGGCTTGAGCTGGGAGACGGTGCTGAACAAGCGGGCGCGGTTCCGGGAGGTCTACGACGGCTTTGACCTGGACAAGGTCTGCGCTTACGGCGAGGAAAAGATTGCCCGGCTGCTCTCTGACGAGGGCATCATCCGCAACCGGCTGAAAATCCGGGCCAGTGTCAAAAACAGCCGTATCTTCCGGGACATTCAGGAAGAGTACGGCAGCTTTGAAAAGTATATCTGGGGCTGGACAGACGGCAAGGTCATCTACGAAAATGACCCCGCCGTTACCACCGGCCCGCTGTCCGACGCCATTTCCCAAGACCTGAAAAAGCGGGGCATGACCTTCGTTGGCTCCACCATCATCTACGCCTATTTGCAGGCCATCGGCGTCATCAATGCCCACAGCGACGACTGCTGGCTGCATGGCGGGAATGGCTAAACAGTTCGAAGAAAATAATTATGCCCCATTATACCCTTGATTTCGCGGGTATAATGGGGCATAATTCTACATAGAATAGTATCTCGCAGGAGGTGCGCTATGGAGTTATCTGAGATGCAGGCACGTGCGGCGGAGCTGGAACAGCTGATTGCTGATCTGCCAGCCGGTTCCATTACGAAGAAAACCGTCAACGGCAAGGAATATTTCTACCACCGCTGGACAGAGGACAAGAAGCGGCGGGAGAAGTATATTCCGGCGGATGAACTGGAGGATTTTCGCGCTCAAATCGAGCAAAGAAAAGCTCTGGAACGGGAGCTGAAAGCGCTGAAGAAGCAGCTGCCCAAGGGAAAATCTGTGGATACCTCTGCGTTTACCACGAATGTCCGCACCGGAGAGGCGCTGCACTCCTTTGCATCCCCTGTTCGAGCCTATCGCAAGCGCGAGTGCTTCCGACAGCTGCACGACTACATTTACGGTGGGCAGCAGGACAAGGTGTTTATCCTCTACGGTCTGCGCCGGACGGGTAAAACCACCATGATCCGTCAGATTTTCGCGGAGATGAGCGAGGCAGAACTTGCCAAGGTTGCATTCATCCAGATTACCGCAAGAGATACGCTGGCGGATGTAAACCGTGATCTCAAGCTGCTGGAGGCGCAGGGCTTCCGCTATGTGTTCCTCGATGAAGTGACACTCATGGAGGATTTCATCGAGGGCGCGGCGCTGTTTTCTGATGTGTTTGCGGCCTGCGGCATGAAAACCGTACTCTCCGGCGCGGACTCGATGGGATTTCTCTTTGCTGAGGACGAACAGCTCTACGGACGCTGCATCCTGCTGCACACCACGTTCATCCCTTACCGCGAGTTTGAGTCCGTTCTCGGCATCCATGGCATCGACGAGTATATCCGCTACGGCGGCACCATGAGTCTCGGCGGCATCCACTACAACGAGACTTCCACCTTTGCCAGTAGGGAAAGCGCCGATGAGTATGTGGACACGGCCATTGCCCGCAACATCCAGCACTCCCTGCGCTGCTATCAGTACGAGGGGCATTTCCGGCATCTGTGGGACCTGTACGACAAAAATGAACTGACCAGCGCCATCAACCGCGTGGTGGAGGACATCAACCACCGCTTCACGCTGGAGGTGCTGTCGCAGGATTGGAAGTCCCACGACCTTGGCATTTCCGCCAGCAACCTGCGCCGGGATCGGGAGAACCCGACGGACATCCTCGACTGCATTGACCTTGCGGCTGTCACCGATAGTCTGCGAAAGCTGCTGGAGATCCGCAACAAGGCGGAGCAGACCGTAAAACTGGACGATGTTCATGCGGCAGAGATCAAGGAGTATCTGGATTTGCTGGACCTGACGCGGGAGATCGACGTGCTGCACCTGCCGGATGTCGGCACGAAGTCCAGCCGCACGGCGATCGCGCAACCGGGTCTCCGCTATGCGCAGGCGGACGCGCTGATCCGCAGCCTGCTGCTGGATGAGACGTTCAGCGCGCTGTCTCTGGCGGAGCGCACCGCCGTGCAGCAGCGCATCCTGACCGATATCAAAGGGCGGATGTTGAAGGACATCGTCCTGCTGGAAACCAAGCTGGCAACCCCCAAGAAGCAGGTGTTCGTCCTGCAATTCCCTGTGGGTGAATTTGACATGGTGGTGTTTGACCCGAAGGCAGGCTCCTGCCGGATTTTCGAGATCAAGCACAGCGAGGAAGCTGTCCCGCAGCAGTACCGCCATCTGATCGACGAGCAAAAATGCGCCCAGACCGAGCACCGCTACGGCCCGATCACCGGAAAGTTCGTCCTCTATCGCGGGGAAAGCCAAGTGATAGACGGCATTCGGTATCAGAATGTGGAAGAATATCTGAAAACACTTGTATAACAGAGCCGCGACCCTAATGTATAGCTCAGGGCGGCGGCTTTCCATCGCTCATTTCATCAATCATTTTCTCGGCTCGTATGAGCGATGCTCTCAAATCCAATATTTTTTCAGATTTTTCCCTTGGGTACCTTTTCAAATGGAATCCGATCCGTTATAATGTGCTTATCAACCTAACGATATGCGCGAGGTGCCGCTATGAAGACGAAAGACAAGTCGAAGCAATATGTTATCTACTCCCGCAAGTCCAAGTTCACCGGCAAGGGCGAGAGCATCGAAAACCAGATCGAGCTGTGCCGCCAGTACATCGCCATGCACTTTGGTGACGACGCAGCGGAGAATGCGCTGGTCTACGAGGATGAGGGCTTTTCCGGCGGCAATCTGGAGCGCCCGCAGTTCAAGAAAATGATGAAGGACTCGCAGAAAATCGAGTTTGCCGCCATCGTGGTCTACCGCCTTGACCGCATCAGCCGCAACATCGGCGACTTTGCCAAACTCATCGAGGACTTAGGCGACCGGCACATCGACTTCATCTCTATCCGCGAGCAGTTCGACACCAGCTCCCCCATGGGCAGGGCCATGATGTATATCGCGTCGGTCTTTTCCCAGCTGGAGCGGGAAACCATCGCCGAGCGCATCCGGGACAACATGCACGAGCTGTCCAAAACCGGGCGCTGGTTGGGCGGCACCACGCCCACCGGTTACGCTTCGGAGAGCGAATCCAAGATAACGGTGGACGGCAAGGAGCGCAAGGCCTACAAGCTGAAGCCCATTCCGGAGGAAATCCAGCTGGTCAAAACGATTTTCTCCGTCTTCATGGAAACCGGCTCCCTTAGCAAGACCGACCAGTACCTGCTGGAGCATCGCTGCGTCACCAAGCGCGGCAAGCAGTTCACCCGCTTTGCCATCAGGGGTATCCTCACAAATCCCGTCTATATGATCGCCGACGAGACGGCGTACCAGTACCTCAAGGAGAACAACGCAGACCTGTTTGCCGAGCAGTCCGAGTTCGATGGCGAGCACGGTATCATGGCCTACAACCGCACCCTGCAGCGCCCCGGCAAGGCCAACCAGATCCGTCCCATGGAGGAATGGATCGTGGCAGTGGGCAAGCATCCGGGCATCATCTCCGGCAGCGACTGGGTGCAGGTACAGGCCATGCTGGATGTCAACAAGTCCAAGAGCTACCGCAGGCCACGCAGCAATGTGGCGCTGCTGTCCGGGCTTCTGCGCTGCGGCGAGTGCGGCGACTATATGCGCCCCAAACTGACCAACCGTACTAATGCCGATGGCGACCTAATTTATACTTATATGTGCTCCACCAAGGAGCGCAGCCACGGCAGCGTCTGCGCCATGAAAGACTGCAACGGCAACACGCTGGACGCCAAGATCATTGAAGAGATCCGCAAGCTCTCCGCCGACAAGGAGACCCTTTCCAAGCTCTTGGCGCAGACCAAAAAGGTTATCAGCGGCAGCAAGGAGGGCTACGACGCGGAGCTGGCATTGCTGAAAGAAAAGCACACCGAAACGGAAGATCGTATCAAGCGTCTGGTAGAGTCCCTGTCCGTTGCCAGCGACACCTCTGCGAAGTACGTCATGGAGCAGATCGACGCGCTCCATCAGGAGAGCGAGACACAGCAGCTGCGCCTCGCCGAGCTGGAAGCCCTCACCGAACAGAGCCGGATGCTGCATCAGGAGTTCGCCTTCCATCAGGAAATGATCGAGTCCTTCGCCAGCACAGTGGATTCTGCCACGCTGGAGGAAAAACGCCGCCTACTGCGCACCATCGTCAAAAAGGTGGTCTGGGACGGCAAAAACGCCTATGTTTACCTCTTTGCAGAGGATGGAGAGGCGGATTTGCCACCCATTGACCAACCTATGTATCCGCTGGGAGAGGATAGCGAATGAAATCCTCATGCACTTCCGCGCCCAGCGGAAGCTGCAGGGGGAGGTGTCGCTGTCGGAGGCCATCGAGACGGATAAGGCCGGCAACGCCCTGTATCTGCAGGACGTGGTGGGGGCCGACGACACCATGCAGGAGGACCTGGAGGGTCGGGAGGATCAGCGGCTGATCCGGCGGCTGGTAGGGGAGTGCCTGACGGACCGGGAGGCCGACGTGATCCGCCGCCGCTACGGCCTGGACGGCCACCCGCCCCAGACCCAGCGCCAGGTGGCCGCCGCATACGGCATCAGCCGCAGCTATGTCTCCCGCATCGAGAAGCGGGCCCTGGAGAAGCTGGAGACGGCCCTGCGGGAGCACTGCTATCCATAAACAGCAAGAACGGGGGCGGCAGCCCCCGTTCTTGCTGTTTGAGCAGTCCGCAAGCAAGAACGTTTCGCATCACGGCGCGAAACGCTCTTGCTGCATAATCGGAAATGATATATATTCCTATGTATTCAACACTTATTCTTCATTGAAAGTGGCGCATGAGAGCGGAAGCGTATATGAGAAGATGTCCGCCGTCTACAGCGCCTATGATAACACCGGCGCGCTGATAAATTTGTTGCAAATGGTCTATCACAATGTGAAGCATTATTTCCAGATGCAGATCGACATGCAGGATGTGAACCAGGTGCTGGCGTCCCACTTCAATGATTTTGGGCAGAAGGTGATCGAGGCATACATACGCCCCCTGAAAATCAAGGACTCCGTTCCCAAATACCGCGTTCCCATCCAGTCCGTTCTGAGAAACTGGGCAGAGGACGATGTATTGCTGCTTGCCATGGCCAACGCGGCATTGCAGGATAAGCGCGGCGACACCGTGGAGAAGTGCCGTGCCGAGCTGCTGCGAAAAATTTTCTGGATCGACGAGCGATACGATAACATGGAGCACGACTATCTCGATGAGATCGACGCGCAGGTTCGCCGCTATACAAGAGCGGCGACGCAAAAAGTGGAAAATCTGACGAATCGGGATCAGAACGTCCGCGGAAACCTAAATACTTTGCTTACGGCATTGTCACGAAATCGCCGCGCGGGTGATTTGGTGGACCGGATACAGCCGGTGTTTCAGCTCTATGAACAGTCCTTCCTTTCCGAAAAGAGCCTGTGGTACCGGAAGCGCCCCGGAAAACGGACAAGGGCTGCGCAGGTCCTTATCCGGGAGGCGGATCCTGATGCGGATGCTGCCGCCCAGGCCGCGAAGCTGCTGCGCTCCGAATATGGCCGCGCGGCCATAGCGGCTTATGTACAGGGGTGGTTGGGAGATGCGGATATCCGTTATTCCAAAGACCTGGGAATCCGGGATGATAAAGGATATATCATGAGCCTGCTGGCTGTGCTGGCAAGCGGAGAACCCGCTGCCGGATATCAGATCCAGGAGTTAGGCGGCGCCCTCAACGAAAATGGCTACTCCATCCCCCAGATGCAGATTTGCCGGAAGGAGAAAAAGAAATGAATTTCGACTTTATTCAGCAGGCAACCTCCAGGGAGCTGGAGCAGTTTAAGTCTGTGTGCAACCAGCTCCTCAGCCGGACCTATGTGGTGCGGACCCTGTACAGCCCCGGGAAAGGGCGGGTGAACAATCCGGACTATACGTTTCTGTCGCTGCATTATGAGGCCGTGCAGGACTATCTGGGCCTTCTGGATTGGGACTTGCGCAAAGATAAGCCGGCAGCTTGCGTTCTTAAGAGAAAGGATAGCCTATGGACCCACGAAAGCGCTTAATTATCATAAAGGGGAAAGACCAGACGGACTCGGTGGCTTCGTTCCGGTTTCATGACGGGAGGTGCGAGGTCGTCTATACCAGTGCACCCAATAAGACATACGACTTTCAGAGCGGTAATGTTGAGATTCTGCCATTGCAAAAGAAAATCGATCCCGCGCAGGTGATCGTCACGGCTAATGGGCAGACCATCAGCGGAATGGATGAGCTTCTCGATTTTGGCGCGTATTATCGCATTGTCCGCTGCGGAAAGAAAGATTTGTCGTTCCGTAGGAGCGAAGTGCAGCTCCGGCAGAATTGCCTGACAGACGGTAAAAACAAGGAAGCCTTTCAATACTTCAAAGAGACTGCCGCGGCAATCAGTCTTGTGGCTGAAAACGGCATCAACATTCTGAGCATGCAGTACGACAAGATCCAGCAGGTCAGCGAGGATGCCGTGCTGGCAAGCTATCTTGCGCCGCAGAAAGAAGTCAAAGCGCCTCGGATGCCGGAGACGATCATCTATCCGTTCGGCCTGAACCAAAGCCAGAAACTGGCGGTAGAACGGGCACTTTCCTCCAAAATCAGCATTATTCAAGGCCCGCCGGGGACGGGAAAGACACAGACGATCCTGAATATCATTGCCAATGTTGTCCGGAGTGGAAAGACCGTGGCAGTTGTTTCCAACAACAATTTCGCAACACATAATGTGGCGGAGAAGCTGGAGAAGAAAAATGCCGCCTTCCTGACGGCGTTTCTCGGCAGTCTTGCCAACAAAGAGAAATTTCTGGAGGCCCAGACGGGCGTCTATCCGGATATGAGCGATTGGGAGATGCAGCCGGAGGAACGGCAGCAATTAGAGCAGGAAACGACTGCTCTTTCCAAGGAATTGAACGAAATGCTCAACGCAAAGAACCGCATTGCGGAAATTGAGCAGGAGTTCTTGCAGCTGAAGCCGGAGCAGCATTATTTTACGGACTACTATGCAACTTACCGTGATGCACCGTCTGAAAGTCTGAATAAGCTGTCCTCACAGAAAATTCTCGCCCTCTGGATGGAGTTTGAACAGTATGCGGAGCATGAGACTCGCTTGGGCCTTTTGCAAAAACTCTCCATCATGTTCCGGTTCAATCGCGGCGCACTCAAATTGTTTCTCCGCTCCCCGGAACTGGTCATCCCCTATTTGCAAAATCAATTCTATTTCGTAAAAAAGCAGGAGTTGGAGGACGAGAAAGAAACGCTGAACCGCAAGCTGGAACACTACGCTTTCGATGAAAAGATGGACGAGCTTACGCAGAAGTCACTGCGACTGTTCCGGGCAGAGCTGGCGGCGAGGTATCCGTGGAAAAGTGGACGAAAGCGTTTTGAAAAGAGTGATTTCCGGCGGGACTCTGCCGCGTTTACGAACGAATATCCGGTGGTGCTCAGCACGACCTATTCCATCAAGGGGACCCTGGGCATCGATCATATCTACGATTATCTTATCGTGGATGAGGCCTCGCAGGTCGATCTGGCCACCGGCGTATTGGCCTTTTCCTGCGCACGAAATATCGTGATCGTCGGTGATCTGAAGCAGCTCCCCAATGTACTGACAGAGAACGATATTCGCACCAGTGATGCGATTTGGCAGAAGTATTCCTTGGATGAACGATATCGCTTTTCAACGCATAGCCTGCTTTCTTCTACGCTGGAAATATGGCGGGATGCACCGGTCACGCTGCTGCGTGAACACTACCGCTGCCATCCAAAGATCATCAACTTCTGCAATCAGAAGTTCTATCATGGGCAGTTGATTGTCATGACGCAGGATCACAATGAGCCGGATGTATTGACCATGTACCGGACAACCGCCGGCAACCATGCCCGTGGCCATCTCAACCAGCGTCAGATCGACGTGATTCAGCAAGAGGTGCTTCCGCGGCTTCGTAAGGAGAACTACCAGAGCATCGGCATTATTACGCCGTACCGGGATCAGGTAGCCGCCATCCGCAAGCAGTTGGGTGATGCCTATGAAGTGGACACCGTCCATAAATTTCAGGGTCGGGAACAGGACGCCATCATTTTAACCTCGGTGGATAATGTCATCACAGATTTTGTGGACGATCCCCATATGCTGAATGTTGCCGTTTCCCGCGCGGTTCATTCATTGGCGGTGGTCACGTCACAGGACCCACGCAATGACCGGACCAACTATGGCGATCTGACGCGATACATCGAATACAACAATTTTGAGGTGATCCGGAGCCAGGTTTACTCGGTATTCGATATGCTCTATCAGGGCTATGCCGAGCAGCGCCGGGCATATCTGCAAAAGCATAAAAGAGTATCTGAGTACGATTCCGAGAATCTCATGTATTCCGTGATTCAGGAGGTGCTGTCTGAGGAGGCGTATTCCGCCATCGGCTGTGCTGTACACGTTTCTCTTGCGACGCTGGTAAAGGACTATGAGCCGTTGACAGAGGAAGAATGCAAATATGCCCGGAATCCATTGACACATGTTGATTTTCTGCTGTTCAATCAGATGGATAAGCAGCCTGTACTGACGATTGAGGTGGACGGAACGGGCTTCCATGAAGTCGGAAGCAAACAGGCGGAGCGGGATATAAAGAAGAACTCTATTTTGGAGAAATGTGCTGTTCCTCTGCTGCGCTTGCGCACAGACGGCAGCGGAGAAAAAGAGAAGATCAAGGATATGTTGAAAACTGCACCACAGAAGTAAGAGGATAAGGGTTCTATAACAAACGTTGGGGCCAGGCTGATGCCTGGCCCCATTGTCATAAAAAAGTTGAGGATAGAGATAAAATCGTCAGCCATTCTTGTTGCCCGTTATAGCCTTCATGGCATTGCGGGCGCGTTTTGCCACATAGGCATCCCGATCATTTGCATACTGTCGCAATAGCGCCATTCCATCGGGGATGCTCCTGCGTCCAAGCAGCTCGGCGCATTGCCACCGGGCCTGGGGAAATATGCTGTGCAGCCCGGCATGTGTCAGGACGGATATGAGCAGTTCGTCTCCCTGTGCAGTCAGACAGTCCAGAACGTCCTCGGTTTCATCGTCCAAAGCCATCATTGTCAGCAAACAGTCCATATCTGCCGGGAAGAGCCCGCCTCGCTTGATAAGTGAACACACTTCATCCAGCATCTTTTCCCATTCCGGAAACATATACGGCTCTGGATCCCCCGTTCCGCAGCATTCTGCGTACTGGCGCGGTGTCATTTTCAGCCAGTGCCACAGATTGTGTATGTAATTTTCCAGTGACTTCCTCATCGCTCACACTCCTGTCTGGGCTGGGGCATCGGATGCATCCTATACCGCCCCCTATTCAATGCACTCCACCTGAACAATTACATTTGTAAATTCATCAAAATAGATCGTATATTTCCGGTCACTTACAAAGTCATCGGGGAATATTTCTTTTTTGAGAAAATGTCCAGATAAAAAGTTTGTTTTTTTCCTTCGCCATTCCAAAACACATATTCATTTGTTACCGGCAGTGGGGGCGCGACTCTGGAATTGCGGTGACTGTCAATAAACTCCCCTGTATACGATGATACGCCAGGGAACACGATCCTGGATGCATACAACAGGCTCAGGCCGATCGCAGCAGCAATCATAATCAGTCCCAATTTACAATCTTTGATTTTAACTTTTCTGGCCCACGGTCTATTAAGCAGGATGCACGCAACTCCCAAAACCAGGATCACCCCGCAGACGCCCCATATCCTATACAATATACTCCGGAAAAATTGAACATACCATGCCCTCAACTGAATCAATATAACATCACTCTGACAATATCAAATCCAATAATAACCGACCTGGAATCGATTGAGAATTGAAGTACGCACTATTTTCTCTTATAAAGCAATGACATAATCATGAAAAATATCTCGTTCACTATTATCAGACAGCTATGAAACACAATTTTATATTTTGGCGTTAAGCGTAGGCGATGCTGCTGCCGGATTTGCTCATGGACGCCAGCTGACGGCCATGCTGCCAGGCATAGGTCCATGTGCCGTCGGACAGGGGGTTGCCTATGGCGTCGTAGGTAATGGATTTCCCGTTATATGCCGTCAGCAGGTCCGGCCAATTGGCGTCGCCGTAGGCATAGGTGCTGCTTGCTGTCCGGACGTGGCCGTCTTTTGACGGCCACGCCCGTCAGCCGGGACGATTATTCACTCTGGTCGGGTTCCTGGTCCCCCTGATCGGGAGGTATTTCCCCGCGCCGCAGGCTTTCAAATTGCATGCGTTCCTCGCCTGTCAGCGGTGGAAAAATCAAAACCTGCGGCCAGCGAAAGGTGGCACGCTCTATATTGATCCGTCCACCGGCTG
>OLJF01000183.1_pt1 | contig 98650 bp, 109 predicted proteins | sample 1609751 | NCBI WGS metagenome assembly OLJF01 (sample SAMEA4350171, study PRJEB24818) | metagenome | biome: human; feature: gut; material: faeces | place: Denmark | collected 2013-09
CATCGGCGACGGCAGCGGTATTACGCATTCGCTGTCGCACGCATCGGCGAGCGGTGTTTATGTTGCCAGAGAGATTCTGGAAACGGTTTAACAAAACCATTTGCAAATTGTTCCGCGCAGGCGCGGGGGGATTTCCTGCGCCGCGCAGGAGTGCGTAAAAGGGGGATACTCTCTTTCTCGAAAGAGAGTATCCCCCTTTGCAACCCCCGAGAGAAAGGACGAGGGGCCTTCCCCCTCGACCCCGCTCATTGCCGGTCTGTAGCTCGAAGAGCTGCAATGCTTGCCGAATCAGGTGCGGTGTACATGGCTTCGCCATGAATCCCTGCGATTCGTGACAACTCTCAACCGCGCCTTACTATCGTGAGGCGCGAGTGACGGTAGCACGGCGGCAGACTGCGTGCGGGCGGCATTGCTGCGCTCGCCGCATAACGACAAAAACGGCCGCGTCAGCGGTCGTTTTCTTCTTTGATCTCGCCTTGTTCTGCCTCGATGTCATTGATATGCTTGAGCAAAACGTATTCGATGTAATTTGTCATGGAGCGATGCTCTCTTGTGGCCAGCACGCCGATTTTGTCAAACACTTCGTCGGATAAACGAAGTGTAAATACCCGTTTGTTCGTTGCCATACACAGCCTCCTGCTTGATCTTTAGCTTATTGTATGGTTTTCGTTCAGAAAAGTATGCAGTCTATTGACTTCTAAGTGATATCACTTTACAATAAGAGAACATTAAAAGAAAGGTGATGGACAACATGGCAAATTACGATAAAATGTATTCTTTGCTGTTCAATGCAATCACAGACGCACTGGAAAAGTTGGAAAAGCAGAATTTGGGTGATGCCAAAGATATTCTCATCTCCGCCCAGCAAAAAGCAGAAGAAATCTATATCACAGCAGAAAACTAAAAAAGCAGCACCACAAAGCGGCGAGCGAAGCAATGCCGCGCCGTCAGAAGCAACAGCGGGGTGGATAATCCAAAAAGGAGGGGCAAGGCCCCTCCCTTTTGGTCGTTAGGGGTGCAGGGGCGAAATCGAAACGCCCCTGCCGTTCTCTTAGGGGTTCAAAAGGGGACCTTCTCTCACGTGAGAGAAGGTCCCCTTTTATCCGCACTCCCCTGCTTGCAGGGGGAACATTTCAATGATTACTTTTTAAAGCTATCTTTAAGCGTTACCGACCGGTTGAACACCAGATGATCCTCGGAGCAATCCTTGTTGTCAAGGCAGAAATACCCAAGGCGCATGAACTGGAAGCTCGGCGCGGTCTTGCCCTTCTTTTCGGTCTTGTCGTACGCCGCGGCGATGTCGCGCATGCGCGGCTCGACCTTGCAGCCACTCAGCACCTCGAGCGAATCGGGGTTCATGCAGGCAAGGAAATCCTTGTCCGCGCCGTCGGGTGCGGGGTCGCTGAACAGCTCGCTGTAAACACGCACCTCGGCGTCCAGCGCGGTCGCGGCGTCGACCCAGTGGATCGTCGCGCCCTTGACCTTGCGGCCGTCGGCGGGATTGCCGCCCGGCGAGTTCGGGTCGTACTCGGCGTAGACCTCGACGACATTACCGTTTTCATCCTTCTTGCAGCCCGTGCAGGTGATGAGATACGCGCCCTTGAGGCGGCACTCGGGGCCGTTCGGCGTCAGGCGCTTGTACTTGGGCACGGGGACTTCCATGAAGTCGTCCGCCTCGATCCAGCACTCGCGGGAGAAGGTGATCTCGTGCGTGCCGGACGCGGGATCGGTCGGGTTGTTCTCGACCGTGACGGTCTCGCTCTTGCCCTCGGGATAGTTCGTGATGACGAGCTTCACAGGGTGCAGCACACCCATCGTGCGCTCGGCCTTTTCGTTGAGGTCCTCGCGCAGGCAGTGCTCAAGGAAGCTGTATTCGACCACGCTCGCGCTCTTGGCAACGCCGATGCGGTCGCAGAAGTTGCGGATGGACGCAGGCGTGAAGCCGCGGCGTCGCAGGCCGCACAGCGTCGGCATACGCGGATCGTCCCAGCCGGAGACGATACCCTCTTCAACGAGCTTTCTGAGCTTGCGCTTCGACATGACCGTGTGATCGATGCCAAGGCGGGCAAACTCGATCTGGCGCGGCTTATTAGGCACGGAAACATTGTTCACCACCCAGTCGTAGAGCGGGCGGTGTGCCTCGAATTCGAGCGAGCAGAGCGAGTGCGTGATGCCCTCGAGCGCGTCCTGAATGGGGTGCGCAAAGTCGTACATTGGGTAGATGCACCACTTGTCGCCCTGACGGTGATGGTGCATGTAGCGGATGCGGTAAATAACAGGGTCGCGCATGTTGAAGTTGCCGGAGGCTAAGTCGATCTTTGCGCGCAGCGTGCGGCTGCCCTCAGGGAACTCGCCGTTTTTCATGCGCTCAAAGAGGTCGAGGTTCTCCTCCACATCGCGGTCGCGGTACGGGGAGATGGCGGGCTTGCCGATGTCGCCGCGGTACTCTCTCGCCTGCTCGGGCGTCAGGTCGCAGACGTAGGCAAGGCCCTTTTTGATGAGCTCGACAGCGTACTCGTAGTCCTTTTCAAAATAGTCGCTGCCGTAGAAGAAACGGTCGCCCCAGTCGAAGCCCAGCCAGTGGATGTCCTCTTTGATGGCGTCGACAAATTCGACGTCCTCCTTCGTGGGGTTCGTGTCGTCCATGCGCAGGTTGCAAAGGCCGCCGAAGCGCTCAGCGGTGCCAAAGTCGATGGTCAGCGCCTTGCAGTGGCCGATGTGCAGATAGCCGTTCGGCTCCGGCGGAAAACGGGTGTGGACCTGCTGGCCCTGGAAGCGCCCACCCTCCGCGATGTCTTCTTCGATGAAGGCGTCGATAAAATTTTTGCTGCCGGATTCGCCCTCAGCGGCGGCAGTCTTGACTTCCTCAGCCATATGATCCATTCCTTTCTTCGCGTCTGCTGTGAGGCAGACAAAATAATGAAATATTATATCCCGTATTGGGAGTTATTGCAAGCATAATATGCTTGCAGATTCCCTGCACCGGTGCAGGGGTGCGGGACAAAGGGGATATTCTCTTTCGCGAAAGAGAATATCCCCTTTGGAACCCCAAGAGAAAGGCGTTTAGATTGGCAGTCTCGGGCTTGAATGACCTTGATGCCTCCGGAATGGAAATACCTGCGCGCGGCGTTGCCGCGTTTAGTTCTTCTATACGATTTGGCCTACTTCTATTTTCGCTGTCGCTTTGCCTGCGATTCGTTACCCTTACGCAATTTCCGACTACTTCAGATTTGTACAAACTTGCCATTGCCTGCCAAGGCGGCATTGCTGGCGCTCGCCGCAATATACGCACTATCGGTAGACGGTGATTAGGCTGTACCAAAACGAGATCAGCAGAGCGGAAGCGGATAATAGGAGCAGAGGCAAGTCGTATCGCAGCGCCAATGGCAGCGAGCGATGCGATGCTGCCACGCAGGCTCCCGATTCCGCAGGCTGTGCACCTCTTCAAGCCCCAATCTCGCAATGTCAAAACCTTTCTCTTGGGGGATTTAAAGGGGGCTGTTCTCTTTTGTGAAAGAGAACAGCCCCCTTTGCCCCGTTCCCTGCTGGCACGCAGGGATAATTTTGCTCTTCATTGGAAGAGCTTTTCAAGCTCTTCCCTGCTCATCAGCAAATTGAGCACCTCCACCAGCGCATTTGCGCTCAAATGCTCCGGCAGCTCCAGCCTTTTGCACAGCGTTTTGCGCTTTTCCACGCTGTCCGGGCCAATCAGGCCCAAATCGTATAGGTCTGCTTTTGTGATGGAATTTCCCTTTACAGCGCTTTTTTCATCAATGGTTGCGCCCGCACGGTGCAGGGCGTCAAGCAAAATCTCCGGCTTCATGCCCTCAACGCCGAGCTTGCCCTCTTTTCCGCCCTTGCGCTTGCGCTTTTCCTTGCCGTAGATGTCCGGCACGTAGGCTTGCAGCACACGACCTTCGGGGATATTGCCCTTGACGCGGTTGCGGATCACGAATCCCGCGCCGTCGGGGTCGGTGAAGAGGATAATGCCCCGCTCCTTGGCGAGCTTTCGCAAAAAGGCCTGCTTTTCCTTGTCGTTGAACACGGCGAAGCCGCCGAGCTCCACGATGACCGCGTCCACGACCTGCGAGAGCGTGTTTTTGTCGTACCGCCCCTCGACGACGATGACTTCCTTTACCTTCGGCTTTGCCATAGATTCACTTCCCCTGTGCAAGGCGCATCAGCAGCAGCTTGAGCTCACCCTCGCTGTCGATGCCCTTTTCACTCTTCATGCGTTGGTCGAGCCGCTGGCACATGAGAAGGCTCTGGCTGCACCACTCGCTCGTCGTTTTGCGCGCCGCTTCCATCAGTAAGCGCGCGGGATAGTCTGACCGCATCCCCCACAGCTCCATGAGCCAGAGCTTGTCCTTGCCGTTGTCGAGCGCGATGCGCGCGGTGTAGATGCGCCGCAGCTCCTTGCTGATAACGGCCAGAATGACAAACGGCTCCTCCTGCTTTTTGAGCAGCTGACCCAAAAGCTCCGACGCGCGGCCGTAGTCGCGCTTCGTGATGGCGTTCGTCATATCGAACACCACCGCGTCGAGCACAGGATCGGCCACGGCGTTGATGTCATCGGTCGTGATGTTCTTTCCCTTGGCGTAGGCGCCGATCTTCTCGATCTCCGGCACAAGGCCGGTCATCAGCGCGCCGCAGGTGAAGATCAGGTGCTCCGCCGTCTGCGCGTCGATGCCCTTGCCCAGCGCGCGGAAGCGCCGCGCGATCCAGTTGATGAGATCGCTGCGCTCCTGCGCCTCGAACTTGACGCTCTGCGCGTTTTTGTCGAGCGCCTCGTAGAGCTTTTTATACGTCTTGCTCGGCTTGTACTCGACAAGGTCGTACACGAACACAAGGCAGCAGTACGGCGGGAAATCGTTGAGCAGCGCGATGAGCGCCGTGCGCTGCTCCTCGGGCAGCTTGAAGAGGTCACAGTCCGTCACGACGACGAGCGTGCGCTCGGCCATCATCGGCATCGCCTCGACCGCCTCGGAAAGTTCCTGCATCGTCAGCGTCTTGCCGCTCAGGCGGTGGTAGTTGAACTCCTCAAAGCCCGCCGGGACGAGCTTCTTTTTGATCTCGCCAAGGTAGTATTCGCGCAGATAGCTTTCCTCGCCGTAAAAGATGTAGACCTGACCGATATTGCCCGCGCTCAGGTCGCTTTTTAATTTCTGATAGCCCTTGTTGGGCGTTTTTCTCTCTGCCATGTAGTCCTCTCAGTCCACTGTGATCAATATATTGCCCTGCATGTCCGTGCGGTAGACCGTCATGCCCGCGTCCGTCAGGCGCAGCAGCGCCTCCTCGGTCGGATGGCCGTAGCTGTTGTCGCCCACGCTGATGACGCCGACCTCCGGCGTCACCGATTCGAGCAGCGTCGTACCGGTGGAATACTTCGAGCCGTGATGTCCGACGAGCAGCACCTCGATATCCGGTAAATCGTAGGTCTCGACGAGCTTTGTCTCGGTTTTCGCGTCCATGTCGCCGGTGATGAGCGTGTCGAAATCGCCGAGCGAGCACAGGATCGTCAGGCCCAGCTCGTTCGCGCCCTTGTCGCCGAGCGGCGGATAGATGCTCATTGTCGACGCACCGTTCGCAACGTCCGTCACCTCGGTGACATAGTGGATGTTCACGCCGTAGCGCTCGGCGAGCGCTTTGACCTCATCGCGGTCACCCTCGCCCGCGTCGATATCGGCAAGGTAGATGGTATCGACATCCACGCGCGCAAAGAGCGCGGCAAGGCCGTTGGCGTGGTCCTCATGATAGTGCGTCAGCACCACGGAATCCAGCGTCGCGCCCGCAGAGCGCAGATAGTCCGCCGCGATCGCGCCGGCGTCGATGTAGGAATTTTTGCTGCCGCAGTCCACAAGCGCCGCGTGGCCCTCGGAAATGAGCAGCACGCTCTCCCCCTGCCCCACATCGAGCGCGACGACGTTCAGCCCGCCCTGTTCATAGTGTAGGGCATTGACCTTTGCCGCGGCGAAGAGCGACAGGACGGAAAGTCCCACCGCCGCAAAATAACGGTACTTCCCGCGCTTTGCCAGCGCGCAGGTGATGAAGATCGCGTACACGTACGCAAGCCATGCGACGGAAAACGCGGTGTTGAAATAGATGGCGTGGAACGGCAGTTCCTCCAAAAGTCCCGCGATGGCGAGCACGGCGCGAATGCCGAGCGCCGGCACAAAGGCACAGGCCGCGCCGAGCTGCGGCACAGCCGCCGCGATCAGTACCGAAAGTAATCCCAGCGCGAACACGACGCTCACGAGCCACAGACAAAGCAGGTTGCTCAAAAGCGACACAATGGAGAGCGTTCCGAAATAGTAGCACGCAAGCGGCGTGGAAAACACCATCGCGCCGAGCGTCGTCGAAAACGACAGCAGCGCCGCGCGCACAAGCTTGTGCTTGCCGTTGGCACGCTTCGTGAGCTTCGGCGTCAGCCAGATAATGCCCGACACCGCGGAAAACGATAATTGTAAGCTGATGCTTGCGATGGCGAACGGATTTTTGAGTAAAATGAGCAGCAGCGCAAACGAGATCGACGTCGGCGGGTCGTTATCGCGCCCCAGAAGCGGCGCGATCATGCCCATCGAGATCATGATGCACGCGCGCAAAATACTCGGCGTCAGGCCCGTGACAAACGCATAGAGGAAAATCAGTGGGATCGTCACGGCGCAGCGGAGCTTTTTCCGCTTATCGCCCATCAGCGAACCGATCAGCGACGCCAGAAAGCAGCAGTGCAGACCCGAGACGGCCATCACGTGGGAAAGGCCGACCTCGGATAGGTTGCTCGCGTCCTCCTCGTCGAGATATTTCTTGTCGCCCAGCAGCAGCGCCCGCAGAAATGCGCCCTCGCGCTCGCCGTAGCTGTGCTCAATGGTCTCGCCGAGCGTTCTTGCGATGCGCTGCGGGAGATATTTGAGCGCGCCTGTGTTCGCGTCGTCATAGGTCGGGTCACCGCGCTGATAGAGCAGGATGTAGACGCCCTTGGCTGTGAAGTTGCGCAGTTGCAGCCCCTTCCCCGTCGGGTCGGTCGCGCTGTTGAACAGCGCCTCCGCCGTCACGTGCGCGCCGGGCTCGAGGTCCATAAGATCCGCGTCACCGTAGTAGATGGCCCGCCCCGGCAGGCCGCGGTTTAGAATCTTCACCGTCACCTTCGCGCCGTGGCTCGTCTCCTCGGCATAGCCCAAAAGTTCGACCTCAACCGTGTCCTGCGTGCCGAGCAGTGCGTCGTTCGGCGCTTTGATAAAATGCGCATAAAGCGTGTTGTACCCGAACGCAAAGCATAAGCCCAGCGCGCACAAAAACGCGCGCTTTGCCCAGTCCCCGCGCTTGTTTGCGCAGCCACAAAGTCCCATGACAAGCGCCGCCGCGGCAAACACGCCGCACAAAATGAGCGCCCACTGCGCGCTCAGTAAATACTGCGCGAGCGCAACGCCCGCCGCAAACGCCGCGCAGAAAATCGCCAGTACTCTCATCGGCGCGCAGGGTCGTCCGTCAGCCCGAGCAAGTAGTCGGTGCTGACGCGGTAGTAGTCGGCGAGCTTGATGAGCGCCCATACAGGGATCTCACGCTCGCCCTTTTCATATCGCCAATAAACGTTGCGATTCAGATTGAGATATTCGGCGATCTCGATCTGTGTCTTATCGTTGTCAACTCGAAGGTCTTCCAGCCGCTGGAAATACATGAAATCACCTCGGATTTATGCTACCATTCGGTAACATTTCCGAGAGAATCTTCACCCATACGGCTTCACATTATGCATGTAAGCATACAACAATTCTTGCCGTTTGGCAAGGAAGAAAATGCCGCCTGCGGACGGCAAGGGCAAAGGGGGATATTCTCTTTCACGAAAGAGAATATCCCCCTTTAAATCCCCCAAGAGAAAGGTTTAGATTGGCAGTCTCGGGGTTGAATAACCTTCATGCCTTCGGAATGCAACTGCCTGCGCGCGGCGTTGCCGCGGTTAGTGTTGCTATACGATTTGACTTTCTTCTATTATCCGCTGCCGCTCTGCCTATCTTGTAGGAGTACAGACTAATCTCCGTCTACCCGGACACCCATCAATGCGGCGAGCGTCAGCAATGCCGCATTCGGTAGGCAGTCTGTCGCCAGACAAACGTCACTCGCGCCTCACGATAGTAAGGCGCGGTTGCAATCGGTGCCGAATCGCAGGGATTCATGGCGCAGCCATGTACACCGCACCCACACTGCGCAGCGCGTGCAGTCATTCAAGCTACAAGCCCGCAATGCGAATTTTCTCTGGGAGGGTGTAAGGGAGGGGTATCTCTTTTTGAAAAAGAGATACCCCTCCCTTATCCGCATCCCCTGCGCGGCGCAGGGAATGGATGCAGTGCTGCCGCGCTGCCAATTTCGCTTCCCCTACGGGAAAACAATCAGCCCGGAGGCCAAGTCATGTCGCGGCCGGCGAGAACATGAAAATGCAGATGCGGCACGCTCTGTCCCGCCTGCTCGCCGATGTTGGACACGACGCGGTAGCTCTCAATGCCCTTCTCCTTGGTGAGCTTGGCAATGACCTCGAAGATGTGCGCGACGACGGCGCTGTTCTCTTCGTTCACGCCCGCGACGGACGCGATGTGCGCCTTCGGGATCACGAGGAAGTGCACCGGCGCCTGCGGCGCGATGTCGTTGAAGGCATAGCAGAGGTCGTCCTCGTAGACCTTGTTCGACGGGATGTCGCCCGCGATGATCTTGCAGAACAGACAATCAGACATGTTTTATCGCTCCTTTCTGTAAAGTAATTTTGTCTTACACAAATTGATTTTTCTCGGCATCGTAGGTGTAGCCGATGCCTGCAAGCGATGTTTCGATGCTCTCGCGCGCAACGTCCAGATCATCGCACAGCGAATCGACAGAATCGTAAAAATCGCGCAGCTTCATATTCACGGCGCTCAGCAGCATCGCCGGATCTTTCGGTAACGCCGCCATCAGCCGAGCTTGCTCAGGATGAGATCATCCACCGCCGCGAGCGCGTCGTCGACCTTGCTGACTTCGGTGCCGCCGCCCATGGCAGAGTCGGGCTTGCCGCCGCCCTTGCCGCCGCAGATGGGCGCGATGGCCTTGATGATATCGCCTGCCTTGATTCCGCTTGCGACCGCTTCCTTGCCGCACACGGCCAGAAGCGTGACCTTGCCGTCGTTGACGGAGGCGAGCACGCCGACGATCTTGGGCTCCTTGTCGCGCAGGAAGTCGCCGAGCTTGCGCAGGGCATTCGCGTCCATGCCGTCGCGCTGGGCGGTGACGAGCTTGAGACTCTTGACCTCCTTGGCGGACGTGAGGAAGGAACGTGCCTCGCCGAGGGAAGCCTGCTCCTTGAACTTTTCAAGCTGGCTTCTGATCTCCTTCATCTCGCTCAGCATGCCGCCGATGCGGCTTTCGAGCTCGTTCGACGTGGTCTTCAAGAGCTGGGCCGCGCGCAGGAGCTTCTCCTGGCCGCTTCTAAGCTCTTCGAGCGTCTGCTTGCCGGTGATAGCCTCGATGCGGCGCACGCCGGAGGCAACGCTGCCCTCGCTCTTGATGCGGAAGAGGCCGACCTTGGCGGTGTTGTCAAGGTGCGTACCGCCGCAGAACTCCATAGACACATCGCCCATCTCGACCACGCGGACAACGTCGCCGTACTTTTCGCCAAACATGGCGACAGCGCCCTTCTTCTTCGCTTCCTCGATGGGCAGCACCTCGGTCACAACGGGGATGCCGCGCAGGATCGCGTCGTTGACGAAGGTATCGACCGCGAGCAGCTGCTCGGGCGTGATGGACTCAAAGTGCGTGAAGTCGAAGCGCAGACGGTCGGGCTCAACAAGAGAACCGGCCTGATGCACGTGATCGCCGAGCACCGCCTTGAGCGCGGCGTCGAGCAGATGCGTCGCGGTGTGGCCGCGGCGGATGGCCATGCGGCGTTCCACATCAATGGATGCCGTCACGGTGTCGCCGAGCTGGAAGCTGCCGTGGATGACCTTACCGGTGTGCATGAACTTTCCGCCCTTGTTCTTCTGGACGTCCGTGACCTCAAACACGGCCTCGCCGCAGCGGATCACGCCCGTATCGCCGATCTGGCCGCCCATTTCGGCATAGAACGGAGTCTTGTCGAGCACGATGATGCCCTCCACGCCGCTCATCATAGCCTCGGCCTGCTCACCCTCGACCACCAGCGCGACGACCTTCGCATCGTCGACGGAATCGTGGTCGTAGCCGACAAATTCCGTGGACGGAATGTCCTTGCCGAACTCAACGCCCGCCCAGCCGAGGTCACCGAGCGCCTTGCGCGCCTCGCGGGCGCGGGTCTTCTGCTCCTGCATCTCGTGGTCAAAGGCCTTGCGGTCGAGCGTCATGCCCTCGTCCTCGACCATCTCGACCGTCAGGTCGATGGGGAAGCCGTAGGTGTCGTACAGCTTGAATGCGTCCGCGCCGGAGAAGACGGTCTCGCCCTTCTCCTTGTGGGCGTTCAGAAGCTCGGTGAAGATCTTCATGCCGCCGTCGATGGTCTTGGCAAAGTTCTCCTCCTCGGTGCGGATGACCTTGGTGATATAGGCCTGACGCTCGCGCAGCTCGGGATAATGGCCTTCGTTCTCGTGCACGACCGTATCCACGACCTCATAGAGGAACGGACGGTTGACGCCAAGCAGCTTGCCGTGGCGGGCGGCTCTTCTCAGCAGGCGGCGCAGTACGTAGCCGCGGCCCTCATTGCTGGGCAGCACGCCGTCGCAGATCATAAAGGAAGCCGAGCGGATGTGGTCGGTGATGACGCGCAGGGACACGTCTTTCTCGCGGCTCTGGCCGTAGCTCGCGCCGGTGATCTCCGTGACCTTGTTCGTGATGTTCATCACCGTGTCGACGTCGAAGAGCGAATCAACGTCCTGGCACACAACGGCCAAGCGCTCAAGACCCATGCCGGTGTCGATGTTCTTCTGCTTGAGCTCGGTGTAGTGGTCGTGGCCGTCGTTGTCGAACTGGGAGAAGACGACGTTCCAGACCTCCATATAGCGGTCGCAGTCGCAGCCGACGGTGCAGCCGGGCTTGCCGCAGCCGTACTTTTCGCCGCGGTCGTAGTAAATTTCAGAGCAGGGACCGCACGGACCGGAGCCGTGTTCCCAGAAGTTGTCCTCCTTGCCGAACTTGAAGATGCGGTCCTCGGGGATGCCGATCTCCTCGTGCCAGATGCGGAACGCCTCGTCGTCGGCGGGCGTGGTCTCGTTGCCGGCGAAAACAGAGGGATACAGGCGGTTCGGGTCGAGTCCGACCCACTCGGGGCTCGTCAGGAATTCCCACGCCCAGTGGATGGCCTCGGTCTTGAAATAGTCGCCGAACGAGAAGTTGCCGAGCATTTCAAAGTACGTGCCGTGGCGCGCGGTGTGGCCGATGTTCTCGATGTCGCCGGTGCGGATGCACTTCTGACAGGTGGTCACGCGGTGGCGCGGGGGCTCCTGCTCGCCGGTAAAGAACGGCTTCATCGGCGCCATACCGGAGTTGATGAGCAGCAGCGACGCGTCGTTCTGCGGGATCAGGGAAAAGCTGGGCAGGCGCAGATGGCCTTTCGTCTCAAAAAAGTGCAGGAACATTTCCCGCAGCTCATTGAGACCGTAATACTTGGGCTGAGACATGGTTGGTTTCTCCTTTTATTGTAAAATTTACTGTTGTTCGTTCTGTGTTTTCAGATAAGCGCTCAATTCCGCGAGCTCACGGTCGAGATTTTTATAGAACTGCGTGACGTGCCATCCGTCGCAGAGCGCGTGGTTGATGAAAAGTGACATCGGCAGCATCATGCGGCCGTTTTCCTCGCGGTATTTTCCCCAGGCGAAGCGCGGATTGCTGTCGTCTGCGCCGCCGGCGGGCTCTTTGATCTGCGTGTAGTAAAGCCACGGCACACAGGAGACGAAGAAATTCGCCAGCACGTCGCCATCCTCGGTCAGCGTACCGCGCTCGAGCGTCTCCTTCTGCCGCTGCTTGCCCTCGGCGACAAACTTTTCGTAAGACGACAGATCGTCCTCAAGCAGGCAGTAGACGTAAGCGCCCGTGCCGTCGGGCTTCATCACGGTGTACGACGGGTCACAGTGATCATACTCAACGACCTGACCGTCGGGCAGCAATCTCCGCCGCAGCTCGGGCACGGCGTTCGCCGCGCGCATCACCGCATAGAGATAGCTGAGGAAAAACGGACGGCCGTTAAGCGAAGCAAGAAGATCCGTAATTTCCACCGGAACCGTGATGCCCGCCCACGGGTCGGTCATCGTGCGGAAGTATTCAAACTGGCCGCCGCGCGGGTCCTTCGTCATGTCGATGATTTTTCTTGTCATCTGCTCACTTCCCTCTCACGTCCAGTCCGATGAGGTTCATCTCCGTATCGAATGCGATGCGGAACACCACGGACTTTTTGTCGTATTTTGCGCCGATGACGGCGATGGCATGCGGCTCGTCCGCGTCCGTCACGCCCGTCACCATCGAATCCTTGACCTTTTTGAAGCTGCCGCGCCCCTCGGTCGCGGCGTCCATCATCTTTTTGATATCATCGGCGCTCGTCTGCTCGCGCACGTCCTCGCGCAGCGCGTCGTAGACCTCTTCATATTCGCCCTTCGTCAGCTGCGACATGACGGCAAGTCCCGCGCTCGAGACCTTGTCCTCGTCCATGCCGTCGGGCAGCTCGTTTCCGCGGCAGCCGGCCAAAATCACCAGCAGCACCGCAGCCAATGCGAAAAGCCACACTTTTTTGCGCATATCTATCCCTTTCCAAAAAAATAAAGCCCCCGTCCCTACACATAGGGGCGAAGACTTGACACTTCACGGTACCACCCTAATTATCTTTCCGCTTGGGGGAAAGCATCTTAGCCGTCCGGTAACGGGGACGAGGCGTTCCGCTCCTCGCGGACGGCTCCAAAGCGGCTGCTTCGCACCGGTGGCCGAGGGCTTGCACCATTCCCCTCTCGCTTCAGGCTCGTCTGCAAAGCTGACTTTTTCATCGCGTTTTACTTGCGTTATTATATCTCAAATTCAGCTTTTGTCAAGCATCCCTTGCCTTTGGGCAGAAAATGGCATATACTGCTTTCGTTTGAATGATGAAGGGAGAATCGCTATGAACCGTTCCCGCTCCGGCTATGTCTATATCGTCCTCTGTGCTGTCATTTTCAGCACGATGGAGGTCATGCTCAAAACCGTGCACGGCGTGTTTGCGCCCATGCAGATCACGTGTCTGCGCTTTCTCGTCGGCGGCATTCTGCTCATCCCGTTCGCCTCGCGCTCGATGAAGAAGAAAAACGCCTCGCTCTCGCGAAAGGACATCGGCTTTTTCGCGCTTTCGGGCTTTCTGTGCGTCGTCATCGCGATGTCGCTCTACCAGATGTCCGTGACCTATACGCGCGCGTCAGTCGTGGCGGTCATCTTCTCCTGCAATCCGATCTTCGTCACGGTGTTCGCCCATCTCTTCCTGCATGAGGACATTCATCGCAACCACATTATCGCGCTCATTTTGGAGCTCACGGCGGCGCTCATCATCATTGACCCCATTCATGCGACGCTCGATCCCACAGGCTCGGTGCTCGCCATTCTCTCCGCCGTGATGTTCGCACTCTACAGTGTGTTCGGCAAAAAGCGTACACCGCGCTTCGGCGGCATCGCTGTTACGTGCCTGAGCTTTCTCTTCGGCGCGGGCGAGCTCGTGTTCATTCTGCTCTTCGGCCGCACGGCGGCGGGCGCGTCGCTCTATGGCGCGGTGGGGCTGAACCTCTTTATCGACGTGCCGCTCTTTGAAAATATCCCTGCCTCGGCCATTCCGGCACTGCTGTACATCTGCTGCATCAACTCCGCGGCGGGCTTCGTCTGCCACATGATGGCGATGGAGAAAACATCCGCGCAGGAGGCGTCACTCATTTTCTTCCTAAAGCCCATCTTGGCGCCGATCTTCGCGCTTATTTTCCTCAAGGAGGAAATTCCGCTCAATATGATCGTCGGCATCGTCTGCTTCCTGATTGGATCGCTGTGCGCGATCCTGCCGGAGATCCTTGCTCAACGCAGGGCGTTGAAAGCGCAAAAATAAGTTTTTGCATTTTTCCCTGCGGCCGCGCAGGGGGAGCGATTAAGGGGGATATTCTCTTTCCTCGGAAAGAGAATATCCCCCTTTGACCCCCAAGAGAACGCAAGGGGAGGGCCCCTCGACCCCCGACATTGGCAGTTTGCAGCTTAAAGAGCTGCACGCGCTGCGCAATCAGGTGCGGTGTACATGGCTTCGCCATGAATCCCTGCGAGTCGTTACCGGTTGCAACCGCGCCTTACTGTCGTGAGGCGCGTGTGACGTTCCCTCGGCGGCAGACTGCCTGCCGAATGCAGCATTGCTGCGCTCGCCGCATTGTGGAGTGCTCCGTTAGACGGAAATTAGGCTGCACTACTACGAGACTAGCAGAGCGGCAGCGGATAGTAGGAGTAGGCCAAATCGTCTTGCAATGCTAAACGCGGCTTTGCCGCGCTATGGGCAGTGCAATCGGCAAGCTTTGCAGCTCTTCAATCTGTTCGCTTGCAATGGAAATTTTCTCTGGGAGGGTGTAAGGGAGGGGTATCTCTTTTTGAAAAAGAGATACCCCTCCCTTATCCGCACCCCTGCGCTTCGCAGGAAATGTGGTGCAGCACCTTCGGCGCTGCCTATCCCCCCGTGCCCGAAAGGGCGCGAAAAAGCGTTTTAATCCTTTGCGCTCAAAGAAACCGCATGGCGCACAAAGCTCATCGGCGGCACATAGCGCGGCAGCTTCATCTTAAACACCGTCTGCGGTGTGCGCGGCTCGTAGAGCTCGAAGCCCTCGAGGTCGTGCATCACTGGAGCGGTCATCGTGAAGGGGCGGCAGTCGGGGCCGACGAGCTCGATCTCGTCGCCCGCGGCAAACTTGTTGCGAAGCGACAGCGTCGCGTTGCCGTCCGCATCGCAGTCCGTCACGACGGCGCAGACCTGCCAGTCGCGGATGTAGCGCGAATTGTCGTAATACTGCCCGGGCTGGCCGTAGTAGAAGCCCGTCGAATAATGGCGGTGGCTCACATGCTCTACCTCATCGCGCCATACGGGGTCGACTTCCCTGCCCGCGGCGACGTCGTCGAGCACATGGCGGTACGCACCTGTGACGATGGCGGCGTAGTAGGCCGACTTCGCGCGCCCCTCGATCTTGATGCAGTCGATGCCCGCGTCCATGATATCGTCTAAATGGTCGATCATGCACATATCGCGCGAGTTCATGATGTAGGTCCACTTCTCATCCTCGAAGATGGGGAAATATTCGCCCGGACGTTTCTCCTCCATCAGCGCATACTGGTAGCGGCAGGGCTGGGCGCACTGGCCGCGGTTCGAGTCGCGGCCGGTCATGTAGTTTGAGAGAAGGCAGCGGCCCGAATAGCTCACGCACATCGCGCCGTGACAGAAGGTCTCTATCTCCAATTCCTCGGGAATTTTCGCGCGCATTTCGCGAATTTCCTGTAAAGATACTTCCCTTGCCAGCACCACACGTTTCGCGCCCAAATCGTACCACGCGCGGGCGCACTCGTAGTTTGCGATCGACTGCTGGGTCGAGATATGGCGCTCGCACTTGGGCGCATACTTCCCCGCGAGCGTAAACGCGCCGAGGTCGGCCAAAATGAGCGCATCGACGCCCGCGTCGTTCAAGCGCTCGAGGTGATCGGGCAGGCGCGCGACCTCGTCGTTGCGCGGCATCGTATTCACCGTCACGTGGACGCGCACACCATGGTCGTGCGCGAACTTCACCGCTTTGGGAAGCTCCTCCGGCGTGAAGTTTCCCGCAAACGAGCGCATGCCGAAGCTCGTACCGGCTAAGTACACTGCGTCCGCGCCGTAGAGCACGGCCATCTGCAATTTTTCCATATCGCCCGCCGGGGCGAGGATCTCGGGTTTTCTTCTCATCGTTGTCCTCTTTCAAAGCGGCAGCGTGGCATAAGCCACGCTGCCGCGTCATTTTATGTTAGCCTGCGTACTGGCTGGAGCTGACGAAGCTCGAGTGCTCCGCGTAGGTCTTGAAGAAGTGGTGCACGCCGTCCTTGCCGAGCGCGTAGAAGTAGTAGTTCGTCTGCGCCGGTTCGAGCGCCGCCTGGATGGAGGCGAGACCGGGGTTCGCGATGGGCGTGGGCGGTAAGCCCTCGTACATCGAGAGGTTGTAGGGCGTGTTGTAATTGAGGTCGCTGCTCGTGAGCGTGCCGGTGTAGTTGTCACCAAGGCCGTAAATGAGCGAGGCGTCGATCTGTAGCTTGTGATACGTCTCGCCGATGTTGTTGAGACGGTTATAGATGACCGACGCGATGTTCTCGCGGTCCGTGCCATCCGTCTCCTTTTCGATGAGCGAGGCGATGGTCAAGATCTGGTTGAGCGAATAGCCGGAGGCCTCGACCTTCTGCATGAGCTCATCGCTCATCTTTGTATTAAAGTTGTCGAGCAGTCTCGACAGCGCGTGCGTCGGGTCCTCGTCCACGAAGAACTCGTAGGTATCGGGGAAGAGATAACCCTCAAGGCGCGTCAGGTCGCCCTTCTTATTGTTGTCGATGAACGAATAGTTGAAGTCCGAGTTCATCGCCGCGTCGGTGAGCTTTTCCGCCGTGTTGACGCCGTACTTGTCCATCAGCGCGATGATCTGGCGGACATTATAGCCCTCGGGGATCGAAATTTTAACGGTATTCGCCGTGAGCGACGCGTTCTTGTTGCTCATGCGGTTGATGAGCGCGTCGTAGTCCATGTCGCTGTCGACGGCGTAGGTGCCGATGCCGATGCGGCTTTCCGCGTGGCGGAGCCTGCCGAACGCCTTGAAGAACCACTTGTACTTAATGAGCCCCTCGTCGTGGAGCTTCGTGGCGATGGTGTTCAGGTTGTCGTCGCGCGTGATCTCGATGGTCGTCTCGACCGGTGCCTTGTTGAAAGAGCACATGTCGTTCGCCAGCAGCCAGCCCACACCGGCGAGGATCGCCGACGTGATGAGCACGAACGCGAGCCACAGCGTAAAGCGGCGGCGCTGCCCTTTCTTCTTCAGTTTTTGCCGCTCGGCGCTGCTGCGCGTGGAGCGGTGCTGCGTGCGCTGCTCCGCTTCGCGGACGCTCTCGGCGTCCCAGCGGGCGGTTTGATCGTAATTGTCCTCGTAGCTCATAGCTCCTCCTTGCTGATTTGAAATTCCCTCACCTTTTTCTATCGGTCAGGCTCACCTTTGCGCGCTCGCGCATAGGATAGGGCATGACAAGTGAGGTGAAACGAAAATGTGCAATAACAACAATAGCTGCGTGTGGCTGATCCTCATCATCATTCTGGTGCTGTTCGGCTGCGGCGGGTGCGGCAATGGCTGCGGTTGCGGCTGTGGCTGCAGCAACAACTGCGGCTGCGGCAACAGCAACGATTGCTGCTGCTAAGGCACTCTCCTCCTGTGAAGATGGGGCGCGTGAGCGTCCCCTTTTCACTTGTTTTTGATGTGGTCAAGCCTTCAAAAGTTCCGTCACGCGGCGGTAAATTTCCTCGTGTATGTCTTCGACCGTGCGCATCGCGCCGTCTTTCGAGCAGCCAATGCGCTGCCAGGAGCAGCGCTCGGCGACCTTTTTCGCATTCTCGCGGCACGCGCGCAGGTAAGCTTCGTCCTGCTCGTGGATGTCGGCCTTCGTGTTTGTCGCCTGTTCGCGCTCGCGCATCATCTTTTCGGTCAGCTCGGTCGGCACGTCGAGATAAAAGACGAGCGACGGCTCGGGCAGGCCTAAAAGCCCGTATTCAAAGTCGAAGAGCCAGTCGAGATACTTCTCCCGCTCGCCGTCCGGCAGCTTGCTCGCCTGATGCACAGCGTTCGAGGTCGTGTAGCGGTCAGCGATCAGAAGTCCACCCGCCTCGTAATATTTGCCCCAGTCCTGCTTGTAGGACGCGTAGCGGTCGACGGAGTAAAACGTCGACGCCGCGTAGGCGTTCACATCGCTCGGGTGCGTACCGAACGCGCCGCCGAGGTACAGCTCGACGAGCGCGGCGGACTTTTCCCCATAGCGGGGAAAGTTGAGCTTGCGGCAGTCGACACCCTCGCGCTGCAGCCTCTCGAAGAGCAGCTTGCTCTGCGTCGCCTTGCCGGAGCCGTCCGTGCCTTCAAATACGATCAGCTTGCCGCTCATTTGCGCTTCTCCCCTGAAACGTGGACAAGGAAGAGCGGCAGCTTCATCATGCGGCCGATGCGGGACGGATTTTTGATGAGGCGGTAGAACCATTCCAAATTATGCTTGCAGTAGAACTCCGGCGCGCGCTGCGCGACGCCCGCAAAAATATCCATCGAGCCGCCAAGGCCCATCAGCAGATGACAACCCGTCGCCTCGCCGTATTTCGCCATGAAGAGCTCCTGCTTGGGCGCGCCGAGGCACACGAGCGCCATGTCCGCGCCGCTCGCCTTGATCTCCGCGGCGATGGGGGCATCCTCCTTAAAATAGCCGTCGTGCGTGCCGGCGATGACAAGGCCGGGAAAGCGGTTTTTGAGGTTTTCCGCCGCCTGCTCGGCGACGCCCGGCTTTGCGCCGAGCAGGTAAATGCTCTTGCCGAGCTTGGCGCAGCGCTCGATCATGCCCGTGCCGAACTCGATGCCGGGCACGCGGCCTCTGAGCGGCTGGTGCAGAATTTTTGCGCCGTACACGATGCCGATGCCATCCGGCAGCACAAGGTCCGCGCCGTTGACGGCGGCGTTCGCCGCGGCATCCGCGCGGCAGGTCTCCACGATCTCGGGATTGGGCGTCACGACATAGTGCGCACCCTCGGAGCACAAAAGCTCTTCCCCGCGCGCAAGTGCCTCGTCCATCGTCACATTATCAAAGCCAACACCTAAAATATTGATCCGCATGATAGTCTGTCCGTTTCTTTCACATTTTTATTAAAGCAGTTTATTATATCACTCTTTTTTGCCGCTTTCAACCGCTTTGGCACTTTTCTCCGGCAACTGCGAGAGGATGACCGCCGCAAGCATCAGCGCGCAGCCGAAATACTCGCGCAGGCTCATGCGCTCGTGCAGGACGATCGCGCCGCAGACAACGGCAAAAAACGACTCGAGGCTCAGCAGCAGCGACACGACCGTCGGGTCGCCGTCCTTCTGCGCGATGATCTGCAGCGTGTAGCCCACGCCGCTCGACACCACGCCGACATAGAGCAGATACGGGATGCAGGTCTTCACCGCCTCGAGCGTGGTGTGCTCGCCGAATGCAAGTGCGCCGATGGCTGAGAGCATGATGACCACCACGAACTGCGCGCAGGAAAGCGCAATGCCGTCCACCCGCTGCACATAATGATCCACCGCGAGGATCTGCGCGGTAAAGGCAAAGGCGCAGAGGAAAATATAGAAATCGCCGCTGCTGAACGAGACGGAGCCGCCGTCAAAGCAGAGGAAATAAAGCCCTGCCACAGCAAAGAGCACATAGATCCAGGTGCTCTTCTTCGCCTTTTTGCCCAGCACGATGCTGAACACCGGCACGAGTATGATATAGAGCGTCGTGATAAAGCCCGCCTTGCCCGCGGTCGTCGTTTCAATGCCGAACTGCTGCAAATTGACGCCGAGTGTAAGGAAGAACCCGCAGATCAGGCCGCCGCGCAGCAGCGCGCGCTTTTCCTCCGCGGTATACTTCTCGCGCGGGCGAATGCGCCGCACAACAAGCAGCAGCAACAGCAGCGCCAATGCCGCGGGAATGGCGCGCAGCGCGTTGAAGCTGAAGCATCCGAGATGCCCCGCGCTGAGGCTCTGCGTGACAAATGCGCTGCCCCAGATCAGGGCCGTGATCAGCGGCAGCACCACCTGGCGGACTTTCGGATTTTTCATAGTTGCCTCCCGGATATCACACATGTTACAATGCAGAATAGCATATCAAAATACCGCATTTTTCGCAAGTATTCCAGCGGGAAAATTTGCACCGAACGGAGGCATTCCATGCAGATCGACGATATTCTTCTGCTTCGCATGAACCGGCAGTATCTTTTTGCCCCCGCGAAGGATGAGTTCACGGTGCTGCGCGGTCTCTGCGGCTTACAGGCGCAGTTTTACGGCAACTGCCTGCACGCGCTGCGTCTCCGCTGCGGGAAAGCGCCGGATGAGGATATCCTGCGCACCTCCGCCGTCAAAACATGGACACTGCGCGGCACACTGCATCTGATCGCACAGAGCGACCTGCCCCTCTTCCTCTACAATGGGCGCAGCCATTTTCTTCGTCCGTGCGACACAATGGAAAATGATGACCATCTCTCCGCCGCGCGCAAGCGCGAGTTGGCCGCGATCATTTTAGACGCCGCCCAAAAAGGCTGCGGCGGCCGCGAGGAGCTGCGCCTTCTCTGCCGCGAGCACGGCATGACCGCCGATGAAGAACAAAGCGCGTTCGATCCTTGGGGCGGGCTGCTCCGCGCGCTGTGCGAAAGCGGCGTGCTCTGCCACACCGCGCAGCAGAAAAAGGCCTTTCGCCCCTGCCCACCGTTCGATCCGATAACGCGGGACGATGCGCTGCGCGAGCTGCTGCACCGGTATCTGACACACTACGGCCCCGTAACAGTACAGGACGCAGCGTACTTCTTCGGTCTGCCCCAGCGAGAGCTGCTGCCGCTCATCGAATCTCTCTCCCCGCGCGAATTCGTCTGTGAAGGTAAAACATTTTACAGACTTGATGATATTAACATTATCGGTGACCTATCCTGCTGTCGTTTTCTCGCGGGCTTTGATCCGCTGATGCTCGGGTATGAGAAGCGGTCAAACCCGTTCCTGCCCGAAGAGGCTCTGCGCGGCATGTTCACGCTCGCCGGTATCGTTAGACCGAGCATCCTGCTCGACGGGAAGATCGTCGGCGTTTGGAAACGCCGCGGGAAAGCTGTTGAACTGACATGGTTAATGCCTTTACAATCCTTGCAGCGCAAAAGAATCGAAGAGGAAGCTCTTCGGATTTTCGGAGATTCGGTCTCCAAACTGGTTTGGAGGGATTAAGTCGCGCCCGTTGGGCGCGAGGGGGATAGCAGCGCCCGCAGCGCTGCACGGATCAAAGGGGGAATTCTCTTTCGCAAAAGAGGAACCCCCAGAGAAAGGCTTGACATTGCAGGCGAGCAGCTCGAAGAGCTGCAATGCTTGCCGATTGCACTTCCCTGCGCGCGGCGTTGCCGCGTTTGGATCTGCTATACGATTTGGGTTACTTCTACTACCCGCTGCCGCTCTGCTGATCTCGTAGAAGTGCGGACTAATTTCCGTCTACTGGGGCACTCATCAATGCGGCGAGCGCAGCAATGCCGCATTCGGCACGCAGTCTGCCGCCGTGCTAACGTCACACGCGCCCCACGGTAGTAGGGCGCGGTTGCGAGTGGTAACGAGTAGTAGGGATTCATGGCGAAGCCATGTACACCGCACCTGATTCCGCAGGCTGCGCAGCTCTTCGAGCTGCAAACCTGCAATGTGCGGGGTCAAGGGGCAAGGCCCCTTGCGTTCTCTTGGGGGTCAAAGGGGGCCATTCTCTCACGTGAGAGAATGGCCCCCTTATCCGCATCCCCACACGGTGTGGGGCAATCACAACTTAGTAATATGTACCCCCGCTGTTTTCAGCATCAATTTTTTGGTGCCAACGGTATCAAACGCCACCTCAAGCAGCGCATCGCCGCCCATAGGGGTGACGGAGATGACCAGTCCGTCACCGAACGTCTTGTGGTGGATCTGATCGCCGGAAGCAAGCTGCAGCAGCGGCGCGGAGGCGGCAGGCTTCTGCGCTGCGAGTTTTTGCGACGCCTGCGATTTTGGTCTTCGCTGCATGACGCTGTCGTAGCGCGCCGCGCCCTGACCGTAGCTACCGTAGCCGCGCGTAGAATACGAGCTTCCCTCGTCAAAGCTCGTGTCGCCAAAGCCGGACGCGCCCTGCGCCTGACGGCCGACCCAGTCGGCATTCTCCGACGGAACCTCCTCCAAAAAACGCGAGGGTTCACTGACGCTCGTGCGGCCAAACAGCATGCGCTGGCGCGTGCAGGTCATCGTCAGGCGCTCCTTTGCACGCGTCATCGCGACATAGCACAGTCTGCGCTCCTCTTCGACCTCTTCATCGTTGTAGCGCACGCGCTCGCCGGGGAAGATGCCCTCCTCCACGCCGACGACATACACACACGGGAACTCAAGACCCTTTGCGCTGTGCATCGTCATCATCGTCACGCAGTTGTCGCTCGTCGCGCTGTCGAGGTCGGTGTAGAGTGCGATCTCGTTCAAAAAGCCCGAGAGCGTCGCATCCTCCGGATCGTTTTCGAGGAACGAAACGATGTTCGACTTGAGCTCCTGCACGTTTTCCAGTCTTCCGCGGCTCTCCATGTCGCCCTTTTCCCTCAGTGCGCTCACGTAGCTTGTCTGCTCGCAGACAAGCTCGTAGAATTCCGCAAGCTCCGTCGTTTCCGCCGCCTCCCGCAGCGTGCCGATGAGGGCGGCAAAGCGCTCGAGCTTGCCCGCCGCGCTCTTGAGCACGGCGTACTCCCCTGCGTGCTGCAAAACGGCCATCATCGGCACGCCCTGCTCGCTCGCGAGATCCTGCACGCGCTCGATCGTCGTATTGCCGATGCCGCGCGGCGGATTGTTGATAATGCGGCGAAGCCTCAAGTCATCGCTCGGGTTGTTGATGACCGCGAGGTACGCGAGCATGTCCTTGACCTCTGCGCGTTCGAAGAACTTTGTCCCGCCGACGACCTGATACGGCACGCCGTTGCGCTTGAACGCGTATTCGAGCGCGTTCGACTGCGCGTTCATGCGGTACAAAATGGCATTTTCCTTCCAGTTCCGCCCGCGGTTGTAGTCCATCATAATGCTGCTGACGACAAAGTTCGCCTCGTCCTGCTCGTTGAAGACGGTCTTGATGAGCACCCTATCGCCCGCACCCGCATCGGTCCAGAGGGTCTTGCCCTTGCGGCCCGTGTTATTCTTAATGACCGCATTCGCCGCGTCGAGGATGTTCTGTGTCGAGCGGTAGTTCTGCTCCAAGCGGATCGTGCGGCAGCCCTTGTACTCCTTTTCAAAATTCAGGATGTTTGTGATATCCGCACCGCGGAACTTGTAGATGCTCTGGTCATCGTCGCCGACGACGCAGATGTTTCCCTTCTCCCCCACGAGCTGCTTCATCAAAAGGTATTGCAGCCGGTTCGTGTCCTGATACTCGTCGATGAGCACATAGCGGAACTTGCGGCGGTAGTAGTCGCGCACCTCGCCCTCCTGCTGCAGCAGAGTGACCGCGTGGAGGATGATGTCGTCAAAGTCGAGCGCGTTCGCCTCGGCCAGACGGTGCACGTAGCGCGTATAGATCTTGGCGATTGCCTCTTTGCGCCAGTCGCCGCTGTCCTTCCAGCGGCGGGAGTAGTCCTGATGCGACTCCATCGCGTCCTTTGCGTTCGAGATGGCCGAAAGCACCTCGCGCGGCGTGAGCTTCTTCTCGTCGATGTTCAGCTCTTTCAAAATGTCCTTGATGACGCGCTTGGAGTCATCCGTGTCGTAGATCGTAAAGTCGCGCGAAAAGCCGAGGCGGTCGATATCGCGGCGCAGGATGCGCACGCAGGCGGAGTGGAACGTCATCGCCCACACGCTCTCCGCACCCTGAATGCCAAAAGCGGACAGGCGTTCGCGCAGCTCGTTTGCCGCCTTGTTTGTGAACGTCACCGCCAGCACCGACCACGGCGCGGCGGGCTCAAGCGCGCAGAGGTGTACCATGCGGCTGCGCTCATCGCTTGTCGGATGCTCGGGGTAATTTTCCAAAAATGCAAGGTCGTCCTCCGTCGCCCACGCCGGCACGTCCGCGCTGTCGCTCCCCCGCCCGTAGGTCAGAATATTCGCCACACGGTTGATGAGCACCGTCGTCTTGCCGCTGCCCGCGCCCGCAAGCAGCAGCAGCGCCCCCTCGGTCGTCAGCACGCCGCGGCGCTGTTCAGGGTTGAGTTTTGCAAAATCCCGCGCAATGGCCGCTTTTCTCGCAGCGGCATAGCGGGCGATAAAATCGCTCATATTGTTTTCACCTTTCCTGATCTTTCCATATCTTACCCTTTTTTCGTGCTCCGGTCAACTCCGTTCGACAAAAATCGACTTTTTGTTCGATTTTTTGTTGACAAGGACGTTTGTTCGATTTATAATCATACTCGAACAAAGATTCTATTTGTCAGGAGGAACTTTCCATGGCTGCTTCCACATTTATTTTCGTTTTCATCGGCGTCAGCGTCGTCACCACCAAGGTGATGAACACGCTGCTCCTGCTCGACCAGCCCAAGCGCCGCAGAGCGAGATCCGCCCGCTGAGAACATGGACCTTCTCGACAAGCTCACGATCCTTTCCGACGCGGCAAAGTACGACGCCGCCTGCACCTCGAGCGGGGCAAAGCGCGGCTATCGGGAGGGTAAGATCGGCTGCACGTCCACCTCCGTCGCGGGCTGCTGCCACACGTTTTCGTCCGACGGCCGCTGTGTGACGCTCTTGAAGGTGCTGCTCTCGAACGACTGCTGCTACAACTGCAAATACTGCGTCAACCGCTGCACGAACGACACGCCGCGCGCGACGTTCGCACCCGAAGAGCTTGCCGAGCTGACGATCGAATTCTACCGCCGCAATTATATCGAAGGGCTGTTCCTCTCCTCCGGCGTACTGCGCTCGCCGGACTATACGACGGAGCTGATGATCCGCGCGCTGTCGATCCTGCGCAGCGAGTACCGCTTCAACGGCTACATCCACGCCAAGGCTATCCCCGGCACGTCGCCGGAGCTTGTCGAACAGCTCGGCTTTCTTTCAGACCGCCTGAGCGTGAACATCGAGCTGCCGAGCGAAGCAGGACTCAAGCTGCTCGCCCCCAATAAAACAAAGCAGGCCATCCTGCGCCCGATGACGCAGATCCGCGACCGCGCAAAGCAGAGCAAGCAGGAGCTTGTCAAATACAAGCACGCACCGCGTTTCGCCCCCGCGGGGCAGAGCACACAGCTCATCGTCGGCGCGACAAAGGAAAGCGACCTGCACATTCTGAATCTCACGCAGGCGCTTTACGATTCCTATCGGTTAAAGCGCGTGTTCTACTCAGCCTATGTGCCGGTAGTCGAGAACACGCTTTTGCCCGCGCTCGACACCAAGCCGCCGCTGCTGCGCGAGCACCGGCTCTATCAGGCCGACTGGCTGCTGCGGTTTTACGGCTTTCGCGCAAACGAGCTGCTCGACGACAGCGCGCCGGACTTTGATCCTGCCCTTGACCCCAAGTGCTGCTGGGCGCTGCGCCATCCCGAGTTCTTCCCCGTCGAGGTGAACCGCGCGGACTACGAAGCGCTACTGCGCGTGCCGGGCATCGGCGTTGTCAGCGCCAAGCGCATTTTAGTCGCGCGCCGCTCGGGCGCGCTGCGCGCGGAGGACCTCAAAAAGCTCGGCGTCGTGATGAAGCGTGCGCAATACTTTCTCACCTGTGGCGGGCGCTATGCCTCGCCGCTCAAGCTGTCGCAGGAGGGCATTTTGCAAAACCTGATGGCCGTGGAGCGCCGCGCGCTCCCACAGGCCGAGGCACAGCAGCTATCCCTTTTCGATCAGGTCGGCTAAGGAGGCCGCTATGGCATGGCGCGAGATCATCTATCAATACGATGGCAGCTTTGAAGGGCTCCTCTGCTGCGTGTTTGAAAGCTACACAAAAAAAGAACGCCCCACCGCGATTTTGCGCGATGGGGACGACGAGCCCTCCCTTTTTGAAATTCGCGCGGTCACGACGGACCGCGCCCACGCGCAGCGCATCTACCGCAGCCTCTACAAGCGAAGTCCGGAAGTCGGCCCCTTCCTGCGCCGCGCGTTTCTCACCTGCCTTCCCGACAAGGAGATGGCCATTTACCGCTTCATCGTCAAATTTTACCGCGAGGGCGCACCGCTGCTCTCGCGCCTGAGCGACGACACCTATCTGCCGCTGCTCAAGGCCGTGCGGCAGCTTTCGGGCGAGGTCGAGCAATTCCGCGGCTTCACCCGCTTTTCCGACTTTGACGGCGTACTCGGCGCGGAGATCGAACCGAAAAACCGTGTGCTCCCTGTCCTGCGCCGCCACTTCTGCGAGCGCTATCACAACGAGACGTTTTTCCTCTACGACCGCACGCACCGCGAGGCGCTGCTCTATAGCGGCGGCGTGTCGCGCATCGTGCCGCTCAATCACTTTGAAATGGCGCAGCCGGACGAAGTCGAGGCAGGCTATCGCCGCCTCTGGCGCCGCTTTTACGACACCATCGCCATCGAGGCGCGCAAAAATGAAAAGCTTCGCATGACGCACATGCCCAAGCGCTACTGGGGCATGATGACGGAGTTTCAGGACGAAAGCTACTTCAAAGCCCGTCCGAAAGAGACACCCTCAGCTTCTCCAGCGCCCGGCGCTCCAGCCGCGATACCTGCACCTGCGACACGCCCAGAAGGCGCGCCGCCTGCTCCTGCGTCAGCCCCTTGAAAAAGCGCAGCAGGATCGTCATTTTTTCGCGCTCGGGGAGCTCGTCGATGGCCTCGCGCAGTGCGATGCGCTCGATGAGCCCATCCTCGGGCGACTCACCGCCCAGCATCCCTTCAAGCGTCAGGCCGTCGCCCGTTTCGCGCTGCAAGCTGTCCGGCGCAGCGACCGCCAGCTCACACTGCGCGATCTCCTCGGCATTGAATCCCGTCTCCTCCGAAAGCTCGGAGAGCGCTGGTTCGCGCCCGAGTGTATTTTTGAGCTTTTCGCGCGCGGCGAAGATCGTCGCCGCCTGCTCACGCATGCTGCGGCTCACCTTGATTGCGCCGTCATCGCGCAGAAAGCGTCGAATTTCGCCCGCGATCTTCGGCACAGCGTAGGTTGAAAACTGCGTGCCAAATGCAAAGTCAAATCCCTTTATTGCTTTGATGAATCCAAGGCATCCGAGCTGATAGAGGTCGTCCGGCTCCACGCCGCGGCCGTAATAGCGCCGCACGATGCTCCAGATAAGGCCGCTGTTCTCGCGCAGCATTTGCTCGCAGGCCTGCTCGTCGCCCTGCGCCGCGGACTCGAGCAATTCCGGCGCGGCGTTCATCGGCGCGCCGTGCGCAGCGCGATCCTGCGCTTCATCGTCACGACCGTGCCCTTGCCGTTTTTCGAGCGCACAGCGAGCGAATCCATAAAGCTCTCCATGATCGTAAAGCCCATACCGCTGCGCTCTTCACCGCCAGTCGTGTAGAGCGGCTCTCGCGCTTTTTCGACGTCCGCAATGCCGCACCCCCAGTCGCGCACGGTGATCTCAAGGAGATTTCCGTCGAAGATGCATGCGCGCAGCGCGATCTTGCCGATCTCCTGCGGATAGGCATGGACGATGGCGTTCGTCACCGCCTCGCTCACGGCGGTCTTGATGTCACCGAGCTCGTCGAGCGTCGGGTCGAGCTGCGCGGCAAACGCCGCGACCGCGGCGCGCGCCAGCCCTTCGTTGACGCTGCGGCTCGGAAATTCAATGGCTATGTAGTTATTCGGTTTTACTTTCATCGCTCTTTTCCCCCTCCTCAAGCGGTACGATGCGGAAAATTCCCGCGGCGGTAAACACTTTTTTTGCCTGCGGCGGAACGTTTTTGATCGCAGCGCTGCCGCCCATGGCGCGCATACGCTTGAGCGCGCGCATCACGACGGCGATGCCCGACGAATCCATAAAGCTCACACCCGAAAAATCCAGCGTCAGTTTGCTCGGCAGCGCCGCATCCAGTTCCCATTCGAGCTTCCGCATTGCCTCCTTCGCCGCGTGATGGTCGAGCTCCCCGCGCAGCGTGAGCGTCAGTTCACGCCCCTCGCCCGATGAAATGACCTCCATTGCTCTCCCTCCGTTTCTTTCAAGCGTTTTCCCTTTCGTTTCTCAAAGTATAGCCTGTCCTCCTGCCATTTTTTTGTCGAAGACCGCCGGTCTTTTGATTTTTCTTTGCCGCGCCGCCTTGACATCTGCGCTTCCGCCCAGTAAAATGAGGAAAACGATCAAAGGAGGATATCCCATGCGAAGAAGCGACCGCGAGATCACCGATCTGGGCGAAATTCTCTCCATTATCAACGATTGTAAAGTGATCCATCTTGCCATGGTAGACGATGGAGAGCCGTATCTTCTGCCGCTGAATTTCGGCTATGCCTGTGAAGGCGGTGCGTTCTCGTTCTTCTGCCACAGCGCACGCGAAGGCCGTAAGCTCGACATTCTGCGCAAAAATCCGACCGTCGCCTTTGAAATGGACTGCCGCGGTGCGCTCGACGAGCACGATGTCGCCTGCCAATGCGGATACTACTTCGCCTCCGTCACCGGCGTCGGCCATGTCGAATTTTTGGACGGTGAAGAAAAGCTCGCCGCGCTGACCGCCCTCATGCGCCACATGGCGGGCCGCGAGGACAAATTCACCGAGCAGCAGGCCCGCACGGTCGAAGTCTTTGTCATTCGCGCCGACAAGCTCAGCGCCAAGGCAAAGGTGCCGCACAGTGCGCAGTAGTCATGGATAGCAAGCAAGTTTTCAAACCCAAAAGGACGTGTTGTACATGAAACGCTCTGAGTCCGTCGAACTGATGAATATGTGCGTGCTCCGCCGCGGCAGTAAGGTTTTGGTGCAGGACCGCACAGATCCCAACTGGCCAGGCGTTGCTTTTCCGGGCGGTCATGTTGAAAAGGGTGAATCCTTTACAGATTCCGTCATTCGTGAGGTTCAGGAGGAGACAGGTCTGACAATCTCCTCTCCGCGCCTGTGCGGGATCAAGGACTGGTGCGAAGACGGCGTGCGTCATGTCGTGCTGCTCTATCGCGCGGAGCAGTTCACCGGAACGCTGCGCTCTTCCGACGAGGGCGAGGTCTGGTGGGCGGAGCTCGCCGGTCTCCCCTCGCTCGATTTTGCATCTTCCGACATGCTCGACCTTCTCCGCGTGTTTGAAGAAGATGATCTCAGCGAGCTGTTCTACCGCCAGAACGGTGAAGATTGGACTTACGAATTGAAATAGTCGCTAACAATGAAAAGCACCGCTGTGCAGATACCCTCTGCACAGCGGTGCTTTCTTTACTTTTACAGCGCGCGTTCCATCGGCAGATACGCCGAATCGCCGTGCGGGAATTCCTCACCCGTCAGCGCAAAGCCGTTCTTTTCCCAGAACGCTTTGCTCTGCGGATTGCCCCTGTCGACCGCAAGGCGCACCTTGCGGAACCTCTCTCTCCGCAGTTCGTCCATCAGCTCGCCGATGAATGTCGAACCGAGGCCGTAGCCCTGCCGCTCCTTTTTCGTCATAAAGAAGCCGATGTAGGCGGTGTCATCTTGCGGGTAGCGCTCGATCAGGTCCAGCACGGCGACGAGCGTTTCTCTGTCGAAAAAGCCAAGATAATGCTTATCCTCCGCACATTTTTCCGGCGGCAGCGCCGTCATGTCCTCCAAAACGCTCTCCCTCGTCGCAAGCGGCGGATGGTAGCGGTAGAACTGCTCGTTCTCCGCGCAGAGCGCTAAAATCTTGTCTACATCCCCCGCCGTCAGCGGCCGGACGGCGTATTTTTGTGAAAAATCCAGCTTCATTTCTCCGCCTTGCTGGCCGCGAGCACTTCCCAGTAGTCCTTGTAGTTTGCCTGCAAAAGCTCGGGCGTGTTCAGGCCGTAGGGGCACTTCGACATGCAGTGGCCGCAGTGGCGGCAGTTTTCGATCTGGTGCATCTTCTGCTGCCATTCCTCGGTGAGCCACGCCGCTGCAGGGGCGCGGCGCAGCATGAGCGACATGCGCGCACACTGGTTGATCTCGATGCCCGCGGGGCACGGCATGCAGTAGCCGCAGCCGCGGCAGAATTCGCCGCATAGCTCCTTGCGGTCACGCTCGATAGTCGCTTTGCGCTCATCCGTCAGCTCAACGCCCTCGCGGATACACTGCAAAAACTGATCAAGCTCGCTCTCGCGCTGCACGCCCCAGATGGGCACGACGCCATCCTGCTGCGCCATCCACGCCGCCGCCGTGAAGCCGTCGCGGATCAGGCCGCCCGCCATGCCCTTCATGGCGATAAAGCCCATATTTGTTTCGCGGCATTTTCTGACAAGTTCCATCTCCTGCTCGCCCGCGAGGTAGCTGAACGGAAACTGCAAGGTCTCGTAGAGGCCCGAGTCGATGGCCTCGTGCGCCACGGCGAGGCGGTGGTTCGTGATCGAAATGTGGCGAATTTTGCCCTGCTTTTTCGCCTCGAGCGCCGCGTCGTACAGGCCGTCTTCTCCACCCGGCTTCGGGCAGAAGGCGGGATTGTGGAACTGATAGATGTCAATGTAGTCGGTTTTCAGCGTGCGGAGACTGGTCTCCAGATCCTTCCGGAAGCCCTCCGCCGTCTGCGCGCCGGTCTTCGTCGCCAGCACGATCTTGTCGCGCATCGCCGAGAACGCCGCGCCGACCTTCTGCTCACTGTCAGAATAGGCGCGCGCCGTATCAAAAAAGTTGATGCCGCCGTCATACGCCTTGTGCAGCAGGTCGACCGCATCCTGCTCGCTGATGCGCTGGATCGGCAGGCAGCCAAATCCGTTTTTCTCGATGACAAGATTCGTCTTGCCAAGCGTGATCTTGTTCATGGAAATTCTCCCTCCTATCTTGGATACCCCAAGCATAACAAAATCGCTCTTTTTTTGCAATATCCTGTTTCCCGCTTGACAACGCGCCGCACTCCCGCTATTATGTAGGCAATCTACTATGTAGACAATCTACTTATCAGGAGGCGTATGTATGACGGTCGACAAAAGTCTGCTCGCGGGCAGTACGACGATGCTGGTGCTCAAGCTGCTCGACGGGCAGGACATGTACGGATATCAGATGATCGAAGAGCTCTCCCGCCGCTCCGATCACGCCTTCGCGCTCAAGACCGGCACGCTCTATCCCCTGCTGCATTCGCTCGAAGAAAAGGAGCTGATCATTTCCTACGAAAAGGACGAGTATGCGGCGCGCCCGCGCCGCTACTACCATTTGGAGCGCAAGGGGCAACATTTGCTGCGCGAAAAAGAAGTCGAATGGGCGACATTTACCACTGCGGTCGATCGCGTGCTGAAAGGGGGCGTCTGCCTTGGCTCTGCCTGAAACTTTCACACACTTTGCCCGCACCGCGGCTGAGCAGCTGCGATGGAAAGCGGCGCGTCCTCTCGTTGAAGACGAACTTCTGACCCACCTCTGTGACCAGCGTGACGCACTGATGGCAGGCGGCATGGACGAGGCCGCAGCCGCCGCGGAATCGCTGCGTTTGACAGGCGATCCCTATGAGATCGGCACGGCACTCGACCGTGTTCACCGTCCGAAAACACCAAAGCTTCTTTTTGCGCTCGCGGCACTCATCGCGCTTGCAGGGCTTGCATTCACCGCGCTTGTAAGCTTTCGTGACTACGAATTGTCCTATTTTGCTGTGCATCAGAGCGTGGCGCTGCTGCTCGGTACGGCAGCGCTGCTCGCGGCGTATTTTCTTGATTTTACGCTGCTCGGGCACTTCGCCCTGCCGCTTGCGCTTGTGTTCCACGCCGCATTGATCCTGCTCGGTCTCCTGCCCATCGGCGGGTTCTGGCTCTTCCACTACACCTATGTTTCGACACATATTCTTCTGCGCGGTCTGCCGCCGCTGCTCCCGCTGATGTTCGCTGTGCTGCTCTATGCGCTGCGCGGGCGGCACGGCTGGGGCGTCTTCGCCGCCTTCGTCTGCCTCGCGGTGCAGTGCATGTTCTGCCTGCGCGTCCCGTGCCTGCTCGATCTGGGCTTTCTGTTTCTCTGTGACAGCGCGCTGCTGATCTTCTGCGCCCGCAATGGCTGGTTCGGCCTTGGCAAAAAGTTGGAGACGCTGCTCACCACCCTGCCGCTCGCCGCCGACATCGTGTGGGTCCTTGTTCTCGGTGCAAACTGGTTTGCGCGTCAGCTCGCCATTGTACTTGATCCTTACCCCTACATTGACGGACACGGCTATCAAACCGTTGTACTGCGTGAACTGCTGCAAAATGCCAAATTCGTCGGTCCGGGCGGCGTGGGACCGTACAGCGCACAGCACCTTGCCCGCTGGGAGGGCTTCGGCATGGTCGACTTACAGGCGCACGCGCTAACACTGCTCGTCCACCGCTGCGGCTGGCTGGCGCTCATTGCGCTCGTTGCGCTGCTGACGGCGCTGCTTGTTCTCGCCTTCCGCCGCTGCCGCAGGCAGGAGAGTATGCTCGCCCGCCTCGTTTCCTATTCCGTGCTGCTGTCGTTCACCACGCAGGCGGCCGCCTATCTTTGCTGCGACCTCACGCTGCTGCCGTTTTCCGCCGCAGCCTTCCCGCTGTTCACCTTTGGTCTCAGAACGCTGCTGGTCAACATGACGCAGCTCGGGTTTCTACTCTCCACGCTGCGCGTCGGCAGCGTCGTACGCGACAAGGATGTTGCTGCTGGGCCGGTGCGGCCCAGGCGGCGCTTACGCGTGAGCTTTACATGGGAAAGCACCTAAAGTCCGCGCCGTGCGCGGAGAAATAGCAGCGCCGCCGGCGCTGCACCACATTCCCTGCGTACCCGCAGGGGAGCGAATAAGGGGGATATTCTCTTTCCTCGGAAAGTTTGACCCCCAAGAGAAAGGGTCTGATTGGCAGTCTCGGGCTTGAATGACTTTTATGCCTCCGGAATGGGAATGCCTGCGCGCGGCATTGCTGCGGTTGGTGTTGCTATACGATTTGACTCACTTCTATTATCCGCTGTTGCGCAGCCGTTGGCGGCTCTGCTGCCTTACGGATGCGGCACACCCCTTGCGGGTGCCGCTCTCGAATCTAATCGCAGGTTCAGTGTAATCGCCTACTACCGATAGTGCGTATATTGCGGTGAGCGCAGCAAAGTCGCCCCGGCAGGCAGAAGCAAATTTGCACAAATCCATAGTAGACGGAGATTGCGTAAGACTAACGAATCGCAGGCAAAGCGACAGCGAAGATAGAAGCAAACCAAGTCGTATAGTAACACCACCTGGCAGGCACCTAATTCGGCAAGCGTCGCAGCTCTTCAAGCTGCTCGCTTGCAATGTCAAAACCTTTCTCTTGGGGGATCAAAAGGGGGAGGTTCTCTTTTGTGAAAGAGAACCTCCCCCTTTATCCGTCCCCTGCGCGGCGCAGGGAACCAAATCCGTTTCCTAAAGAAAAGTAATTATTTTTTCATCGCCGCAGCAGAAGCATCGAGCTTCTCAATGAGCGCCTTGAGCTTCTCTGCATCGGCGCGGGCGCCGTTGACGACCGCCTCCGGCGCTTTGGCGAGGAAGCCCTCGTTTTTCAGCTTGTTCTCGATACCGGCGAGTTGCTTTTCGGCGTTTGCCTTCTCCTTGGCAATGCGTGCGAGCTCCTTTTCAAAGTCGACGAGTTCGGCGAGCGGCATGAAGATACGCGCGGCGTGGGTGTCGACCTCGACCTTGCCGTCGGCGTCGATGGCGGCATCGGCGGGCACGATGGTCACATCGCTGGCAGAGGCCAGACGCGTGAAGAACGGGATACCGGCGCTGAATGTATCGGCGTGCGCGGTGGCGACGGTATAGTGCACCTTCTTCGACGGTGCGACGTTCATCTCGTTGCGGCGGGCACGGATGGCGGTGATGGCCTCGATGACGGTCTGCATCGCCTCCTCCTCGGCGGGGAAGCTGAACTTTTCGTTGTACTCCGGCCACTTGGAGAGCATCAGGAACTCGCCCTCGTGCGGAAGCGCCTGCCAGATCTCCTCCGTGATGAACGGCATGAACGGGTGCAGGAGCTTGAGCGTCTCGATGAGGACATAGCAGAGGACGTTCTGTGCGTTCTCGCGCGTGGTCTGATCGTCGCTGTTGAGACGGTTCTTCGTCAGCTCGATGAACCAGTCGCAGTAGTTGTCCCAGATGAAGTCATAAATTTTTGCGGACGCGACGCCGAGCTCGAAGGCGTCCATGTTGTCCGTGACCTCGCGGATGAGCGTATTGAGCTTCGAGAGGATCCACTTGTCCTCAAGCTCGAGCTTTTCGGGCAGCGCAACGTGGTCGATCGTCAGGTTCATCATCACGAAGCGGCTCGCGTTCCAGATCTTGTTGCAGAAGTTGCGCATCGCCTCGCACTTTTCGACGTAGAAGCGCATGTCGTTGCCCGGGGAGTTGCCGGTGATGAGGTTGAAGCGCAGCGCGTCCGCGCCGTACTTCTCGGCCATCTCCAGCGGGTCGATGCCGTTGCCGAGCGACTTCGACATCTTGCGGCCCTTGTCGTCGCGGACGAGACCGTGGATGAAGACGGTCTTGAACGGCTCCTTCTTCATCTGCTCCATGCCGGAGAAGATCATGCGCGCGACCCAGAAGAAGATGATATCGTAGCCCGTGACCATGACGGACGTGGGATACCAGTACTTGAGGTCGGGAGAATCGAGGTCGGGCCAGCCCATCGTGGAGAACGGCCATAGCGCGGAAGAGAACCAAGTGTCGAGCACGTCCTCTTCGCGCGTCAGGTGCTTGCAGCCGCACTTTTCGCACTCGGTGGGGTCTTCGCGCTTGACGTTGATGTGGCCGCACTCGTCGCAGTACCACGCGGGAATCTGGTGACCCCACCACAGTTGGCGGGAAATGCACCAGTCATGCACGTTTTCCATCCAGTTGATATAGGTCTTGGTGAAGCGCTCAGGCACGAACTTGATCGTGCCGTCGTTGACGACGCGGATGGCCTCCTTGGCAAGAGGCTCCATCTTGACGAACCACTGCGCGGAGATGAGGGGCTCGACGTCGTTGTGGCAGCGATAGCACGTGCCGACGTTGTGGGAGTAGGGCTCGGTCTTGATGAGGTAGCCCTGCTCTTCTAAATCCTTGACGATGGCCTTGCGGCACTCATAGCGATCCATGCCGTTGTACTTGCCGCCGTTTTCGTTGATCGTGCCATCGTCGGCGATGACGCGGATGACCTCGAGGTTGTGGCGAAGGCCGACCTCAAAGTCGTTGGGGTCGTGTGCAGGGGTCATCTTAACAGCGCCCGTGCCGAAGCCGATCTCGCAGTATTCGTCGCCCACGATGGGAATTTCGCGGTTCATAATGGGCAGGATGCAGGTCTTGCCGATCAGGTGCTTGAACTTCTCGTCCTCAGGGTTGACCGCAACGCCCGTATCGCCCATCATCGTCTCAGGACGGGTGGTGGCGACGACGATATCGCCGCTGCCGTCGGAGAGCGGGTAGCGGATATACCAGAGGTGACCAGGCTTGTCGACATACTCGACCTCCGCGTCGGAGAGCGCCGTCAGGCAGTGCGGGCACCAGTTGATGATGCGGCTGCCCTTGTAGATGAGGCCCTTATCGTAGAGCTCGCAGAACGTCTCGCGCACGGCCTTGGAGCAGCCCTCGTCCATCGTGAAGCGGGAGCGGGACCAGTCACAGCTCGCGCCCATCTTCTTCTGCTGCTCGACGATGCGGTTGCCGTACTTTTCCTTCCACTGCCACACGCGCTGTAAAAACTTCTCGCGGCCGAGGTCGTAGCGCGTCAGGCCCTCCTTGGTGCGCAGCTCCTCTTCGACCTTGATCTGCGTGGCGATGCCCGCGTGGTCGGTGCCGGGAAGCCACAGGGCGGAGTAGCCCTGCATGCGCTTAAAGCGCGTCAGGATGTCCTGCAGCGTCGAGTCCATTGCATGGCCCATGTGCAGCTGGCCGGTGACGTTCGGCGGCGGCATGACGATGGAAAACGGCTTTTTGTCCGGGTCGGGCTCGGCCTTGAAGCAGTCGTGGTCCATCCACATCTGATAGATGCGGCCCTCGACCTGCTGGGGCTCATAGATCTTGGGTAATTCTTTCATTGGTTTTCTCCTATCTTTTGAACAATATTGCTCTTATTTGATATTTGCGATGGGTTTTCCCGTCTTTTCGGCAATAAACGCGCGGAAGTCTTCAACGCTCCCGCCGCGGATAGTTCTCTTGTCATACGCCTGCGTATGGTGCGAGGACAGGGCAAAGACGAAGTAGCGCGCCGTCTCGGCGACAGCCACGATCTGGGCATAGGAAAACCGGCTTTCCGTCACACCCGTTGCCGAAACGTAGCCGTCCTCTTCAAACGTGGCGGCGGCGTGCTCCGTGCCCGGCAGCAGGCGCTTTCTCGCAAACCAGGCGTTGAGCCTGTCCTCGAAAAGGCTCACCAGAATGACCACCAGCATCGCCAGCAGCGTCACGACGCCGCTCGCGCCGAGCGGCTCGCCACCTGCGGTCGTGGCAAGAATTGTCAAAAGGCCGAGGATCAGCACGACTGCCGCAAAAATGTGCACGCGGCGGCTGCGCTTTTTGCGCACGGTTTTGCGCAGGCCCTTAGCCATGGCCGTCAGCGTTTCCATATTGTAGTCGGTCTCAAACTGTATGCCCATATTCGCTTCCTTTCATTAAAAAACGCCCTGAGCAGCTTTGACTGCTCAGGGCGATCAATGACCGTGGTACCACCTGGATTCCCGCATTGTGCGGACACTCATGCCTCTGTAACGGGAGTTCCCGTCCGGCTTACTCTCTTTTCAGCGCGGCAGCTCCAAGGCGACTTCCCCACATCCTGCACAAGGGCTTACACCGGCCGCCCTCTCTCTTCGCTTTCGGATGCGGATACTGCTCCTCTTCTTTGCATTTCTACGCTAAATCATACCGTTTTTTGTGCCGCTTGTCAACTCATTTTGAGGATTTCCTTCTTCAGCCGCACGATGATCCGCTTCTCAAGCCGCGAGATATAGCTCTGCGAAATGCCCATCAGGTCGGCGACCTCCTTCTGCGTCTTTTCCTCCCGTCCGCCGAGGCCGAAACGCAGCGTGATGATTTGCTTTTCCCGCGCAGTGAGCTTGTCGACCGCGTCCATCAAAAGCTGGCGGTCGACATCGTCCTCAATGGGCTTCAAGACAAGGTCCTCGTCGGTGCCGAGAATGTCGGAGAGCAGCAGCTCGTTTCCGTCCCAGTCGGTGTTGAGCGGCTCGTCAAAGCTGACCTCGGACTTCTGCGGCGCGGTCTTGCGCAGGTGCATGAGTATCTCATTTTCAATGCAGCGCGAGGCGTAGGTCGCGAGCTTGATGTTCTTGTCGCTGCGGTAGGTGTTCACCGCCTTGATGAGCCCGATCGTACCGATGGAGATGAGGTCTTCGATGTTGATGCCGGTATTTTCAAACCGGCGCGCGATGTAGGCGACAAGCCGCAGGTTGTGCTCAATGAGCGTGCCGCGCACGCTCTCGTCGCCTTCATCCATGCGCGCGATGAGCTCAGCTTCCTTCTCCCGCTCGAGCGGCGGCGGGAGCGTATCGCTGCCGCCGATGTAGAAGATCCCCCGCCGCGCGATGAGCCCCCAGTCGATGAGATAAAAGCGCAGTCTACGCCACAGCGTTTTGAGCAAGCTCTCCATACTTCTCCCCCTTTTCGCATCCTTCGCACCACAGTCCCGCATATGCACCGCCGTCGCCGAGCGGGTGCTCCGCCAGGGCAACGGCACGCGAGCCGAGTTTGATTTCGTCAACCGTTATTGCTTCACAGCGCAGCAGCGGCAGCGTTCCATCCGCATTGCCGACGCTGCAATACGCAATATGCGGCAGCGTCGCGGTCTCTTCTTCGCTGATGAGGTCTCCCAGTGCGTGACGGTCGATGACCGGCACGCCGAGGCCCGTCACAGGGTCACAGAGCGTGTTGCCCGTGTCGCGCAGCAGCCGCACGCGGGCCGTTTTTCCTCGATAGGCGATGACCACATCCGCCGTCTCGCTCCCTGTCCGCGCCGCGCCGTAGCGGAACACGACGGAAAGCAGCAAATACGACGTCCCCGCCGCGATCAGGAAGACGCCCCACGGCAGGTCTGCTGTCACCACGCCGCGCGCAAGGCGCGCCATCGACCCCAGACTCTGCCCTAAGAGCATCACCACGCCAGCGAGGCCGCACGAGGCAAGGAAAAACAGCAGCGTCAGCTTGACCGCCCGCCCACTGCCGCGATACGCCGCCGCGCCCATCAAAGCGAGCCCAAGCAGCAACAAAACGACGCTTTTCGGCAAAAAGAGCTGCACTGCCGCATAAATACCGCCGACCGCCGCGCCGAGCAAAAGTCTTCTCCGCGCGACTGTCCGCCCTGCGACTCTCGCCGCGCCGAACAACAACAGATAGTCGACGAGAACGTTGAACGCGAAGACGCTTTCTATGTAGATGACCATGGCACACCTCCCCCTGATGGGTTCTCATTATAGCTGTGACCCACCTGAGAAAAGGGCGAAAAAGCGCCGCTACGCTATCTTTTGTCCCAAAGGGCAGAATTGCAGCGCATGGCGCTGCATCGTTTCCCTGCGCCGCGCAGGGGACGCGGTTAAGGGGGATATTCTCTTTCCTCGGAAAGAGAATATCCCCCTTTGACCCCCAAGAGAAAGGGATTAGATTGGCAGTCTCGAGCTCGAACAATCTTTATGCCTCCGGAATGAAAATGCCTGCGCGCGGCAAAGCCGCGTTAGCATTGCGATACGATTTGCCTCTACTCCTATTATCCGCTGCCGCTCTGCCCATCTTGTAGAAGTGCGCAGTAATTCCCGTCTATCGGGCACTCCACAATGCGGCGAGCGCCAGCAATGCCGCATTCGGCAGGCAGTCTGCCGCCGTTCTAACGTCACTCGCGCCTCACGATAGTAAGGCGCGGTTGCAAGCGGTCACGACTTGCAGGGATTCATGGCGAAGCCATGTACACCGCACTTACACTGCGCAGCGCGTGCAGTCATTCAAGATTAAAGCTACCAATGTGCGGGGTTGAGGGGTAAGGCCCCTCGCCTTTCTCTGGGGGATTCAAAGGGGGTATTCTCTTCGGAAAGAGAATACCCCCTCTGGTGCCGCGGCGCGCACGCCGCTCGCCCCCCCGCGCTCGCGCAGGAAGCAATGTGCAGCGCTATCGCGCTGTATTTTATAAATACGGAATAACCATCGATGCAACGAGCGATAAGATCATCACCGCGACCAGCAGGATCGCAACGGCTCTCGTCTTCTTATTCATGGGGTTCCTCCCTTTCTACGATTTTCTTGATGCCCTTTTCCGCCTTGGCGCGCGGGAGCATCACCTCGCGGCCGCAGCGCGTGCATTTGAGCTTGATGTCCATGCCCACGCGCGTCACGAGCCAGAGCTTTTCGCCGCAGGGATGCAGCTTCTTCATTTCGACAATATCGTTCAACCTCAGGTCCATGTGCTCACCCCTTGATCGCTTCCCAGTACTGCGCGGCGGCGCGCTCGACCTTGTTGTCGCCGTAGTGGTAGTACTGCACGTTTTTGAGCTCGTCGGGCAGATATTGCTGCTTCACCCAATGGTTCGGGTAGGCGTGCGGGTACTTGTAGTTCTGCCCCTGCGCGCCGCCGGTCGAATCGGCGTGGACATTCTGGAGGCAGCGCGGGAAATTGCCGCTCTTGCCCGCCTTTACATCCGCCCAAGCAGCGCCGATGCCCTCGATCACGCTGTTGGACTTCGGTGCGGTGGCAAGCAGCACCGCCGCCTGCGCCAGCGGCAGCTGCGCTTCGGGAAGGCCGAGCTGCATCGCGGTGTCGACGCAGGCCTTGACGATGGCGATAGCCTGCGGATAGGCCATGCCGACGTCCTCGCTCGCCGAGCAGAGTAACCTCCTGCATGGCGTGACCAGATCGCCCGCCTCTAAAAATCTTGCGAGGTAGTGGAGCGCCGCGTCGGGGTCGCTGCCGCGCAGCGACTTCATCAGCGCGCTCGCACAGTCGTACATCGCGTCACCGCCCTTGTCGTAGCGCATGGCACTGCGCTGTGCGACCTGTAAGGCGTCTTCACTTTTCAGCAAAAGTTCGCCGTTCGTGACGTCCGCCGCCTCATATAAAAGCTCGCACGCGCTCACGGCCTTGCGCACATCGCCGCCGCACTGCTGCGCGATGACGCGCGGCACGTCGTCCTCCCAGGAGAGCGGCAGCTCGCTGCGCTCTTTCAAAATGCCGAGCGCACGCTCGACTGCGGGGATGGTCTCCTCCGCGCTGACGTTTTTGAATTCAAACACTGTCGAGCGGGATAAAAGCGCGCCGTAAACATAGAAATACGGGTTCTCCGTCGTCGACGCGATCAGCGTGATAGAGCCGTTTTCCATGAATTCGAGCAGGCTCTGCTGCTGCTTTTTGTTGAAATACTGAATTTCGTCGAGGTAGAGCAGAATGCCGCCCGGTGCCATCATCGTGCCGACATCGGAGATGATGCTCTTGACATCCTGAAGGCTCGCGGTCGTCGCGTTCAGGCGATACAGTGTCTTGTTCGTGCGGTTTGCGATGATGTTGGCGATGGTCGTCTTTCCTGTGCCGGACGGGCCGTAGAAGATCATATTCGCGCTCGAGCCGGACTCGATGAGCCGGCGCAGCAGCGCGCCCTTTCCGAGCAAGTGCTTCTGACCCACGACCTCGTCGAGCGTCAGCGGGCGGATCTCATCCGCCAAAGGTCTCTTTTCACTCATATCAGTTGTTCCTGCTGCATTTTTCCGCGTCGATGGCCAGCACGACCATCAGCGCGCCCAGCGCGTCCTGCGGGTCGGCGACGTCGATGACGTAGGTGTCCGTCCAATGAAAAAGCTCTTTCGTGATCGTCGCGATACAGCCGCGCGAGGCGCTGTCGATCGTGTAGTCCCACTCCATGAAACTGCCGTTCACTTCCCAGTCGCTGCACTCAAGTGTAAAGCGCGGGGTAAAGAACGTGAACTCCTTGCAGATGCAGCCATAGTACTGCTCACCGATGTAGAGTTCGAACTTGGGTAAAAACGTCAGCACGCGCTGCTGCACGGTGCCGATGTGCTCGCCCGCGGCGTTCAGAATATGCAGGCAGTGCCCCCAGGCGAGCTTGCCCTCGACCGTAAAGACGGTGTTGCCGTCCTCATCGTAGATATCATAGCTGTCGAACCACGAAAAAAAGCGCTGCTTGAATAGTAGCCGCATCGCACAAGCCTCCTTTTTCACAGATGGAATGATTATAGCACGTTTTTTCTTCACTGCACAGACTTTTTCTGTCGATTTTTCCGTGTCTCTGTGCTATACTGTCGGCAGTATTGATGAAACGCAGGAGGTCTCGCCATGAAATCCAAAGCCGCCGTCCGCCGCATCGTGGAGGAACTGAAGGTCCTCTACCCCAACGCGCGCTGCTCGCTCGAATATAAAAAGGACTATGAGCTTCTGTTCGCCGTGCGCCTTTCCGCCCAGTGCACCGACGCGCGCGTGAACATGGTCACGCCGTCGCTCTATCAGAAGTTCCCGACGCTTGAGGCCTTCGCGAACGCGACGTATGAAGAGGTCGGCGACGCGATCCGCTCCTGCGGATTTTACAACACGAAGTCGAAGGACATCGTCGAGTGCGCAAAAATTCTGCTCGAAAAGTACGGCGGCAAGGTCCCCGGCACGATGGAGGAGCTCACAGCCCTCCCCGGCATCGGGCGCAAAACGGCGAACCTGATCCTCGGCGACGTCTACGGCCAGCCCGCCTACGTGTGCGACACGCACTGCATCCGCATCACGGGCCGCCTCGGCCTGACGGACGGCAGCAAGGACCCGCTGAGCGTCGAAAAGCAGCTGCGCGCCATCCTGCCGCCGGAGGAGTCGAACGACTTCTGCCACCGGCTGGTGCTGTTCGGCCGCGACCGCTGCACCGCCCGCAAAGCCAACTGCGACGGCTGCCCGCTGAGAAAAGACTGCGACTACGGGAAGGCGCAGAAATAATATCTTCCCAAAAGCGGCTTTGCCGCTTTTGGGAGAAGGCCGCGCTGCGCTCCGTGCCTCGCCGCCAATATGGCAGCTCGACACACGCTCCGCGAGAGGTGTTTTTCACCACGTACACGCCGCGGCGAAAAACGATTTGATTTTATTTCGTGCCTGCGGGCACGAAACTCTGCGAGGCTTTCCCCAATAGGAGAAAGGTTCCGCACAGCATCGCTGTGCGGAACCTTTCTCGTTTTTCTTTCAGTTGTTGAATTCGTTGGGCAGGATGTACTTTGTCGTGCTCGTTGCGTAGCCGTTGCCGCGCTTGATGGTCATGTAGATCGTCTTTTCGCCGCCCTCAAGCTGCACGTAGCAGACGCCGTCCTCGTCGAACTTGTCCGTGACGTCAAGCTTCTGGTCGAGGTAATAGACCGTGACCGTGCCGTCCTCGCGCTCTTCGACCTCGGGCGCGTTGAGATGCTCTAACATCTCTTCCTCCGTCAGCGCCCGCTCCGTGCCGTCATCTTCGATGGCAATGCCACCGCCGCCCATTTCGTGCTCGGTGCCGTCCTTGTCCGGATAGCGCAGGGTGTAGCTTCCCTCGTTTACCGTCAGCGTTGCGTCCGTCATCTCACCGTTGAGCCAGAGCTGCACCGTGCGCTGAATGCCGCCGAGGTCCGAGGCATAGGCGACGCTGCCGAGCGCCAGCACGAGGGCGGCGGCGAGGCCAAGGGTCGCCGCGCGGCGCAGCGCGCGCTTTCCATGTTTCTGTTCCGTCATCTTCATTACCTCCGTCAAGGTGTCCGGGGAGGCGTGCAGCGGCGCGAACGCGCGTTGGAATTTCTCTTTTTCTGTCATTGCCTTACTCCTCCTCCAAAATCGTTCTAAGCTTCGCCCTTGCGCGGTAAAGTCTTGTGCTGACGGTCTTCTCCGCGATGGAGAGCATCGAGGCGATCTCCGCCGTCGAGTATCCTTCGTAGTAAAAGAGCAGCAGCGGCACGCGGTATTTCCTCTCGAGCGCCATCACAGCTTCGAACAGTTCTCCGTCCCGCGGCTGCTCGAAGGACAATGTCTCGGCATAGTCGTCGATGTCCTCGTGCCGGCGCCACGGCGAGCGGAAGAGCATCTTGCAGCGATTGACAGTGACGCGGATGAGCCAGTTTTTCAAATGGGCGTCCGACTCGAACGCCTTATCTGTTTTGTACAGCTCTATCAATACGTCCTGTGTCACATCGTTGGCGTCGTCCGGGTTTTTGAGCCAGCCGTAGGCCACGCGAAAGACCGTGTCCATGTACTTTTCTGCATTTTGGGCAAATGCTTCGTTTGAAAACATATATGTTTCTCTCCTCAAAGGCCTTACACCATACATGTGCGCGGGCAGGGCGTTTTCTTTCACGGGTTCGGAAAATTTTTCAAAAAATTTCGCCGCTGCGGCGGCACAACTGCCGCGTCCCTCTCATATACTGCCTTGAAAGACAGGAAACGGAGGCACAGCTATGGATCACAGCACGCAGCAGCTCATCGACAAGTTCAAGCGCAATCCTGCCATAGCGCAGTCGCTCCTGCAATCGGGCGACGGGCAAAGGCTCATGCAGATGCTCACCTCTCAGGATGGCGGCGCGGCGCTCAATCACGCGGCGCAGAATGCCGCGGCGGGCAACACGAAAGAGTTGGCCACAATGCTCTCGAACCTGATGAAAAGTCCCGAGGGCATGGCCATTATGAACCGCATCAACGACAGCGCAAAAAAATAAAAACCGCGGGAGGGCGTCACGATGAGCGAGTGGGAGGAAAAACTGAATACCCTGCTCTCCGATCCGGACGCCATGGCGCAGGTGATGAACATGGCGCAAAATCTGTCGCAGCAGATGGGGCAGTCCGGCGGCAGCGCGCCGCCTCCCCCGCCCACGGGCGGTGCGGCCGGTCCTGCGCCGTCGGCTCCCCCTCCACCACCGCCGCAGGGCGATCCGATGGGCGATCTTTCGTCGCTGCTCGGCGGCATTGACCCCGGCATGATCGCCAAGCTGCTGCCCGTGCTCTCGCAGCTCAATCGGCCCGAGAGCGGCGAGACCGCCGCGTTTTTGCGCGCGCTGCGCCCATTTTTGAAGCCGGAGCGGCAGGACAAGGTCGAGCGCGCGGCACAGCTCGCGCGCTTCATCCACCTGGGGAAGACGCTGCTCCTCAGCGAAGGGGGGCCGCGCAATGTATAACCGCTATCTGCGCAACGACGACGGCGTCTACACCCGCATGCCGATGCAGGACGCGCCGCGCGGCGAACCGCCGCGTGATAACAGACCGCCTCCCCCGCCGCCCTCCGGCGGAAACGCACCGCCGCCAAGGCCGCCGCAGGGGGACGCTCCCCCTCCGCCGCCGATCAGTCAGGAGGCGTCGCAGTTTTTCTCGCGCATCCTCGACAAATTACCGCTCAAGGGCGTGGACACGGCGGACATTTTGCTGCTGCTCATTCTCTTTTTCCTCTTTGAGGAAAAGGCGGACGACGAGCTTTTAGTCGCGCTGGGGCTGCTGCTCATTTTATGACATATTTTGACAAAAAGGCCGTCCGAAGAACGATCTTCGGACGGCCTTTTCAGTTTCTTTTACCGGTTTGCGCCGTCGAGCGCACTTTCGTGGAGCACTGTGCCGTCCGGCAGCGTAAAGGCGTCCTCCGCCACGTTCCCGCTGTCGACACTCATGCCCGCCATGCGGTAGATGACATCCTCGCCCTGCAATTTTTCCGCCGCGCAGAGAAGGCCGTCGCTCACGCTGACCCAGTAGCGCTCAATGTAGCCGCCGTCATCGGCGGCAGTTTCCACAAAGATGCAGTCCACGGTGTCGAGCAGGCGGTAATCCGCCGCGGCGATGCGCTTTTTGTCAAGGCGCAGGATGTCCTCATACGTCGGGATGCCCTGCTCCTCGTCGGCGGTGAAGGCTGCGGCGCTCTCGTAATAGAGCTCGCTGCCGCCGTACCAGACCCACGTTCTTTCCCCGTTGGAGATCGTGTGGCTCTGCGCGCCGCTCGCCTGCTCGGTGTCGACGCGCATCCACGCTCCGTCGACGCTGACACTGCTGCGGTCGACGCCGCTGCCGCCGGAATAGTAGCGCTCGATCGTGATGGCGCGCGAGTAGCGCGCGGGACGTTCAAGCGTCGCAATGGCGGACTGCACCGTGTCGGGCCGCACGGCGATGCGGCCCACGGCGCTGTCGTCGAGCGACGCGTCGCTCACATCTCCGCTGCTCGCATCCTGCGGCAGCACGACATGCGCGGGGCGGTGCAGCGCGCCGCGCACCACAAACAGGAGCACCAGCAAAACGAGCGCGACGAAAGCAGCGCCAATGGGCGTCACCCTCCGCTTTCTCATTCCGCTCCACTCCCTTCTTTCATTCCGTCAAAATCAGGCGTTAAAATCCGCGGGGCGCTCGCTCCGGCGACCAAAGTGCCACAAAATCGCGTCGGCGATGCGTGCGCAGGCGTGGCCGTCGCCATAGGGGTTGACGGCGTGCGCCATCGCGTCGTACGCCTCCCTGCTGCGAAGAAGCTCGTTGCCCATGCGCAGCACATCGTCGTACTCGACGCCGCAGAGCTTCACCGTGCCGGCGGCGACCGCCTCAGGGCGCTCGGTCTCTTTACGCATGACAAGGACGGGCTTGCCGAGCGCAGGAGCCTCCTCCTGGAGTCCGCCGCTGTCGGTCATCACCATGTAGCAGCGCGCCATAAGATTGTGCATCTCGTCCGCGCTCAGCGGGTCGATCAAATGTACGCGCGGCGTACCGGCGAGGAACTTCTGCGCGTTCTCGCGCACGACAGGGCTGAGGTGCACGGGATAGACGAGCTCGCAGTCCTCATTCTGGAGGGCGATGTCGCGCAGCGCGGTCATGATGTTCTCCATGGGCTGGCCGTAATTCTCGCGGCGGTGGCATGTCACGAGCACGACCTTTCTTGAATAGTCCAGCTCGTTGAGCAGTTCTGTTGTAAAGTGGTAATCCTTGCGCACCGTTGTTTTCAGTGCGTCAATGACCGTATTGCCCGTGATGAAAAGGCCCTCGGTCACGCCCTCTTTGAGTAAGTTCTCGCGGTTATTTTTCGTCGGGCAGAAATAGAGGTCGGCGATGGCCGTGACGAGCTTACGGTTCATCTCCTCGGGGAACGGGGAGTATTTGTCGTAGGTGCGAAGGCCCGCCTCCACATGTCCGACGGGCACCTTGTGGTAAAAGGCCGAGAGCGCACCGGCAAACGTCGTGCTCGTGTCGCCGTGGACTAAGATCATGTCAGGCTTTAATTGCTCAATGGCGTCGTCCATGCCGAGCAGACACTTGCTCGTGATGGTCGAGAGCGTCTGCCGCGGGGTCATAATATCAAGGTCGCAGTCGGCCTTGAGGTCGAAGACCTCCATCACGCTATCGAGCATTTCGCGGTGCTGCGCCGTCACGCAGCAAAGGCTCTCGATCTCGTCGCGCGAGGCAAGCTCCTTGACGAGCGGGGCCATCTTGATGGCCTCCGGCCGCGTGCCGAACACGCTCATAATGCGCAGTTTTTCCATTTATGCTTCCTCTTTTTTCTTTTCGTTGGATTCTTCTTCAGGTCCCGCAGGCACGGTTTCCGCCGGTGTGGCGCTCTCTGTGCTCTTCTCCTCTGCCGCGGCCTTTTCCGCCTGCAATGCCTTGTCGATATCGCGGCGGAAGATGACGCGCGAGGCGAGGAACGCCGCCACCGCCAGCGCCATCAGAAAGAGCATCGCCTTGATCGCGCCGCTCGACGTCAGCACCACGGCGGAAAGGCCGAGAATACTGCTGATGACGTACAGCGCCGCGACGGCCTGCTTCTGGTTGAGGCCCATGTCGATGAGGCGGTGGTGGATGTGTCCGCGGTCAGGCGCCATCGGGTTCTGCCCGTGGGCAAGGCGGCGGATGATGGCAAAGAGCGTGTCGAACATCGGCAGGCCCAGGATCAGGAACGGCACCGCGAACGACACGATGGCGTAGTACTTGAAAAGGCCCTGGATCGAGATCGTCGCAAGGATGTAGCCGAGGAACGTCGAGCCCGTGTCGCCCATAAACATCTTGGCCGGATTCTTGTTGTACGGCATGAAACCGAGGCACGCACCCACAAGCGCGGCCATCACGAGCGCCACATCGCTTTCAGAGACGAGCAGTGCGATGACGAGCATCGAAATGGCGCTGATGGTCGAAACGCCGCAGGCAAGGCCGTCAAGGCCGTCGATGAGGTTGACGGCGTTCGTGATGCCGACGATCCACAAGACTGTGATGGGGATGGACAGCCAGCCGAGGTCCCAATACGGGCTTTCAGCAAAGACGTTCGGGTTGGAGAGCGTCTGGATCACGACGCCGTGGAACACGGCGACGAGCGCCGCGAAGATCTGCACGCAGAACTTAAAATACGCGCGCAGCGGGGACATATCGTCCACTACGCCTAAAACGACGATGATGGACGCGCCCAGCAAAATGCCCTGTAACTGGTGGTCGACCTTGACGAACAGCAGCATGCTCACGATAAAGCCGAGGAAGATCGCGAGGCCGCCGAGGCGCGGTACGGGCTTTTTGTGCATGCGGCGGTTGTCCTTCGGCACGTCGATCGCGCCGATCTTATAGGCAAACGACTTGACGAGCGGGCACATCAGAAAGCTGACGGCAAACGCGCACAGCAGCGCGCCGCCGACGCTCAGCAATAACTCTTTCGGAATTCCGTTCATGTTCTCCACCCTTTAATCAGCGCGCGACAAAGCCGACCTTCTTGTAGACCTTGCGCAGCGTTTTTTCTGCCACGTAAGACGCCTTCTGTGCGCCCGCGCGATACACGGACTCGAGATACGCCTTGTCGCCCAAAATGCGCGTGGCCTCCTCGCGGATGGGGCGCAGGGTTTCAACGACGGCCTCGCCCACGGCGGGCTTGAACGCGCCGTAGCCCTTACCGGCGAACTCCTGCTCGATCTCGTCAAAGCTCTTGCCCGTCACAGCGGAGTAGATGGTCATCAGGTTCGCAACGCCGGGCTTGTTCGTGGGATCATAGCGCACGCAGTTTTCCGTGTCGCTGTCGGTCACGGCGCGCTTGAACTTGCGCAGGATATCCTCGGGCTTTTCCATCAAGTAAATGGAGCCGTTGGGGTCCTTATCGGACTTCGACATCTTGGCTCCCGGGTCGCTCAGGCTCATCACGCGCGCACCGACCTTGGGAATGTACGGCTCGGGCATCTTGAAGACGTCGCCATAGATGCCGTTGAAGCGCTGGACGATGTTGCGGCAGAGCTCGACATGCTGCTTCTGATCCTCGCCCACAGGGACATAGTCGGGCTGATAGAGCAGGATATCCGCCGCCATCAGCGCAGGATAGGTGAAGAGACCGCCGTTGATGTTCTCGCTGTTCTTGGCGGACTTGTCCTTAAACTGCGTCATGCGCGAGAGCTCGCCGAACATCGTATAGCAGTTCAGGACCCAGCCGAGCTCGGCGTGCTGCGGCACGTGGGACTGGATGAACAGCGTGTTCTTCTCGGGGTCCAAGCCGCAGGCGATGTACTGCGCCAGCTGCTCGAGCGTGCGGCGGCGCAGCGCCGCAGGGTCCTGACGCACGGTGATCGAGTGCATATCGGCCATGAAGTAGTAGTTGTCAAATTCCTCGTCGCGCTCCGCCCAGTTCTTGATCGCGCCGAGGTAGGACCCGAGGGTCAGATCGCCGCTGGGCTGAATGCCGGACAGCATCACTTTCTTGCGCGCCGCGTTTTCCATGTTTTCCATCGTTTTTTCTCCGATCTTTTTGTTTTTCTCATTTTATCTCGAATTGCGCCGTTTTGGCGCAGCTATCGACCCAATTTGTTATGTTACCATACCCCTCTTCAAAATACAAGCATGTTCCGGTGAAAAAGAGCGTCGTGCGTTCGTTGACTTTTCGGTCAAAATATGGTGTAATAAGCTATCTTTATTTTGATTTCACTTCAGGAGGTCATCTATGTCCATCGACATGAAGTATTTTGAGGAAATGGAAGCGAAGATCCCGCACGGTAAGGTGCGCACGCGCTTCGCTCCCTCCCCCACGGGCTATATGCACGTGGGCAACCTGCGCACCGCGCTCTACACCTATCTGATCGCCCGCCACGCAAACGGCACGTTCATTCTCCGCATCGAGGATACCGACCAGGGGCGTCTCGTCGAGGGCGCAACGGACGTCATCTACCGCACGATGGCGGAATGCGGCCTTTCCCACGACGAAGGCCCCGACGTCGGCGGCCCCGTCGCCCCGTATATCCAGAGCGAGCGCCGCGACACCTACGGCAGGTACGCCGAGCTTTTAGTCGAGCGCGGCCACGCCTACTACTGCTTCTGCGAAAAGGCCGAGAGCGAGGAGGATAGCGGCGAATTTGACCGCGCGGACGATCCCTGCCGCGACCTGCCGCTCGAAGAGGCCAAGGCGCGCGTCGCCGCGGGCGAGCCCTACGTCATTCGCCAGCGTATCCCGAAGGACGGCACCACGACCTTCCACGATGCAAGCTTTGGCGACATCACGGTGGAGAATAAGACGCTCGACGATCAGGTGCTCTTGAAGCGCGACGGTCTGCCGACCTACAACTTTGCCAACGTCATCGACGACCACCTCATGGGCATCACCCATGTCGTGCGCGGCAGCGAATATCTCTCCTCCGCCCCGAAGTACAACCTCCTCTACGAGGGCTTCGGCTGGGAGGTGCCGACCTACGTGCACTGCTCCCCCGTCATGCGCGACGCGCAGCATAAGATGAGTAAACGCAACGGCGACCCGAGCTATGAAGACCTCAAGGCGCAGGGCTACCTGACGCCCGCCATCCTCAACTATGTGGCGCTGCTCGGCTGGTCGCCGCGCGGCGAGCAGAGCGAGCAGGAGTTCTTCACGCTCGACGAGCTGGTGGGGGCGTTCGACATCGGCGGCATCTCCAAGTCCCCTGCCATTTTCGACATCGAAAAGCTGACGTATTTCAACGCGAATTATCTGCGCAATCTCCCGCCCGAGGAATTCTGTAAAGTTGCTGAGCCTTACATCCGTCAGGCCGTCAAGAACGAAGCGTACTCCGTCGGTGAGATCGCAGCACTCTTACAGGCCCGCTGCGAAAAGCTCACCGATATTCCCGAAAAGGTCGACTTCTTCGATGCTCTTCCCGAGTACAGCGTTGAGTTCTACACGAACAAGAAGTCCAAGACCAACAGCGAGGTCTCGCTCGACATGCTCAATAAGGTCCTGCCCAAGCTCGAGAGCCTTCCCGAGTGGACGAATGATGCCATCCATGACATGCTCGTCTCATTCGCCGAGGAGCTCGGCGTAAAGAACGCGACGCTCATGTGGCCGCTGCGCATCGCCGTTGCGGGCAAGCTCGTCACGCCCGGCGGCGCTGTCGAAATTTGCCATATCCTCGGCCGTGAGGAGACGATCAAGCGCGTCAAGGCCGGTATCGCCAAGCTGGCATGATCTTCGAACTCTGCCCCACGCTCTCGCGCGATCTCATCAAGCGGGAATTTTTGAACACCGCCGCCGCGTTCGGCGTGCTGGTGCTTCTTGGCTTCGCCGCCGGAATGATCTTCCCCGACATGGCGCAGCAGACGCTTCAAAACTTCGCCGCACAGATCGAGCAGTTGGGACTTACCGACGATGTTCCCCAGTCGCAGATGATGGCGACGCTGTTTTTCAACAACATTACGGCGTCCCTCCTCTCGATGCTCTACGGGCTCATTCCGTTTCTGCCGCTCAGCGCGCTCGCGCTCGGCACGAATGCGCTGATGCTCGGCGCGTTCGCCGCCATCTATCAGCAGCAGGGCATCGGTCTCGGTGTGTATGTTCTCGGCGTTTTGCCCCACGGCATTTTTGAGCTGTCCGCGCTGATCTTATCCTGCGCGCTGGGCCTTCTCCTCTGCCGCACGGGGACGGAACGGATCCTCAAAAAGAGCGATACGCCCTTTTTCCGCCGTGTGCTGGACTGCATCCGCGTCTTTTTGACATTCTCTGTGCCGCTGCTGCTGGTGGCCGCGCTCATCGAGACGTACGTCACGCCTGCACTTTTGAACCTTGTGCTGTAAACGGCAAGGTTGACTTTCGTTCCACACAACTATATAATGGACCTGTCAAGATTTTGTAGAATTTTCATCTGCTGTTTCTTCAGGAATTGAGGAAAAGCACCGCTCCTGCGGCGCTTTTCCTTTTTCGTCAAAAAATGAGAGATTCGTCCCGCCGCGGGACAGAGAAAGAGAGGTGCGCATGGCGCAGACAGTTCCGGCAAGGCAGACCGTGCAGAACATGACGGAGGGCAGCCCCGTCTCGCTGATTTTGCGCTTTGCGCTGCCGATCTTCATCAGTCAGGTCTTCCAGCAGCTATACAGCACGGCGGACGCGTTCATTGTGGGCAAATACCTCGGCACGAACGCCTTTGCCGCCGTCAGCTCGTCCGGCACGCTCATCATGCTGCTCACAAGCCTCTTTATCGGCACGGCCATGGGCGCGGGCGTCGCGATCTCAAAGTACTTCGGCGCGGGCGACTATGAAAACGTCTCGCGCGCCATCCACACGAACCTGGCGTTCGGTATCGTGTCGGGCACACTGCTGACGCTCATCGGCGTATTCCTCACGCCGACGTTTTTGGTCTGGATGAACACCGACGCGCAGGTCATGCCGCAGGCGGTCGAATACTTCCGCTACTACTTCCTCGGCGTGCTGGCAACGGTGCTCTACAACATGTGCACGAGCATTCTTAACGCCCTCGGCGACAGCCGGAGGCCCCTGCACTATCTGATCATTTCGTCGCTCGTCAACATCGCGCTCGACCTGCTGTTCATCGGCGCGTTCCGCTGGGGCGTCTGGTCCGCCGCGGTGGCGACTGTCCTCTCCCAGGGGACGAGCTGCGTGCTCTGCCTCATCCACCTGCTCAAAAAGGGCGAGGTCTACACCGTCACGCCGCGCAACATCCGCTTCCATGCCGGTATGCTGGGTGAGATCATCCGATACGGTCTCCCCTCCGGCATCCAGAACTGCGTCATCGGCCTTGCCAATGTCATCGTCCAGTCGCAGATCAACTCTTTCGGCATGCTCGCGATGGCGGCCTACGGCGCGCACTGCAAGATCGAAGGCTTCGCCTTTCTGCCCATCACGAGCTTCACGATGGCCTGCACCACGTTCGTTGGTCAGAACCTCGGCGCCAAGCAGTATGACCGCGCCAAGCGCGGCGCGCGGTTCTGTATCATCATCGCCGTCGTGATGGCCGAGCTCATCGGCCTGTGCTATTACATCTGGGCAAGTCAGCTCATTTCCCTTTTCGACAGCACCCCCGGCGTTGTCGCCCTCGGCGTGCAACAGGCGCGCACGGTGGCACTGTTCTACTGCCTGCTGGCGTTTTCGCACTCTATCGCGGCGGTCTGCCGCGGCGCGGGCCGCGCGGTCGTGCCGATGATGATCATGCTCTCCGTCTGGTGCGTCATCCGCATCATCTACATCATGCTCGTCGTCCACTTCATCGGCGAGATCGGCTACATCTACTGGGCCTATCCTCTCACCTGGGCGATCAGCTCCACCATCTATCTCATTTATTACCTGCGCTCTGACTGGGTGCACGGATTTGAAAGGTGACTCTATGTCTTCTCCTGCGTTCCGCTTCCGCCTCGCCACGCTTGACGACGCTCCCGCGCTTCTGAGCATCTATGCGCCGTACGTTGAAAAGACGGCCATCTCGTTTGAATACGACGTACCGTCGCTCGACGAATTCCGCCGCCGCATCGCGGATATCTCGCGCAAATACCCTTATCTCGTCGCGGAGGATGAAAATGGCCAGCTCCTCGGCTACGCCTATACGCACACGTTCATCGCGCGTGAGGCCTACGACCACTGTGCGGAGTCGACGATCTATCTCGCCCTCGACGCGCGCAAGCACGGTCTCGGCAAGCGCTTCTACCGCGCGATTGAGGAGCTGTCGCTCGCTCAGAACATCTACAATCTCTATGCCTGCATCGGCGAGCCGCAGGGCGCGGACGACGAATATTTAACGGACAACAGCATCCGCTTCCACGAGCACATGGGCTTCCGCCGCATTGGTGTGTTCACGCGCAGCGGCTACAAGTTCGGCCGCTGGTACAACATGTCCTGGGCGGAAAAACTGCTCATGGAGCATCCCGCGCATCCCGATCCGGTCATCCCCTTCCCGCAGCTCGACAAGACGTTCGTCGCCGACATCCTTCGCCGCGCCGCGGAATAAAGAACCGAAATTTTACAAAAAATCATGCACACCCTATTGACATTGCCGATGGGGTGTGCTATATTTTCGCCCAAGTTAATACCGCAAACCGTTGAAGTGGAGATAACGGCAGTGATGCCTTCACAGAGAGCCTGCGATGCTGAAAATCAGGCAAGATACACATTGTCAAATGGACCGCCGAGGGTGCAGCGAAATGCGTTTTATGCGCAGAGTATCCTGCAACGTGTTGGCATACGTCAGTTGCCGGGAGATATGATGGTATCTCCGCCAAGCGCACGGGTAACCGTGAATTCAAGGTGGCACCGCGGATCGTTCGTTTCTCTCGTATCGCATTCGTCCTTGACAGACTGTACCGTTCTGTCGGGGGCGCTTTTATTTGCGCAATAAGCTCCTTTGGCAGAACGCCAAAGGAGCTTTTCTTTTTCAGGAGGTCACTCATGCATATCCTACCACCGCTCGAAACCGTCAAAGACATCGCCGCGACGCAGCAGTACGACGTGCTCCCGCTGAGCTGCGAAATTCTTTCCGACTTCATCACCCCCATCGAAGCGATGCGCATCCTCAAGAACGTGTCCACCCACTGTTACATGCTCGAATCCGCGCAGGCGGACGACCGCTGGGGCCGCTACACGTTTTTGGGCTTCGACCCAAAGCTCGAGATCACGTGCATTGACGGCAAAATGAAGGCTGGCGGCCTCACCGTCCGCACGGACGATCCGTCCCAATACCTGCGTGAGCTGATATCAAGCTATAGAAGCCCCCGCTTCGACTACCTCCCCTCCTTCACCGGCGGGCTCGTGGGGTATTTTTCTTACGATTATCTCAAATACAGCGAGCCGAGCGTCCGCTGCGGCGAGCAGGACGAGGACAGCTTCAAGGATGTCGATTTGATGCTCTTTGACAAGGTCATCGCCTTCGATCATGTGCGGCAGAAGATCGTGCTCATCGTCAACATGGCGCTCAGCGACGTCGAGGTCGGCTACAACAAGGCAAAGCTCGAGCTTGAGCAGCTCGTCTCGCTCCTCAAAACCGGCGAAAAGAAGCAGGAAGCGCCGGGGCGGCTCCTCGGCGAAGTCACGCCGCTCTTCTCCAAAGAGCAGTTCTGCGCGATGGTCGAAACTGCCAAGCACCACATCCGCGAGGGCGATATCTTTCAGATCGTACTCTCGAACCGCCTGAGCGCGCCGTTTGAAGGAAGCCTGCTCGATACCTACCGCGTGCTGCGCACCATCAATCCCTCGCCGTACATGTTCTACTTTTCCGGCACCGACGTTGAGGTCGCGGGCGCGTCGCCCGAAACGCTCGTCAAGCTCAAAGACGGCGTGCTGCACACCTTTCCCCTCGCTGGGACCCGTCCGCGCGGCAAAACGGACGAGGAGGACAAGGCGCTTGAAGAAAGCCTCCTGCACGACGAAAAGGAGCTTGCCGAGCACAACATGCTCGTCGACCTCGGGCGCAACGACCTCGGCAAGGTCAGCAAATTCGGCACGGTGCAGGTCGAAAAGCTGCACTCCATCGAGCGCTACTCCCACGTGATGCACATCGGCTCCACCGTGCGCGGCGAGATTCGCGATGACCGCGACGCGCTTGACGCCATTGAGGCCGTGCTCCCCGCTGGAACGCTCTCCGGCGCGCCGAAGATCCGCGCCTGCCAGCTCATCGGTGAGCTTGAGAACAACAAGCGCGGCATTTACGGCGGGGCCATCGGCTACATCGACTTCACCGGCAACATGGACACCTGCATCGCCATCCGCATCGCCTACAAGAAAAACGGGCGCGTGTTCGTCCGCAGCGGCGCGGGCATCGTGGCAGATTCCGTCCCCGAAACAGAGTATCAGGAATGCATCAACAAGGCGAAGGCCGTGGTCAGCGCCTTGACGCTTGCGCAGGAGGAAGACCTATGATCCTTTTGATCGACAATTACGACAGCTTTTCCTATAACCTCTACCAGCTCGTTGGCGCGATCGATCCAGACATCCGCGTCATCAGCAACGATGAGTTGAACATCGAAGAGATCGACGCGCTGCATCCCACGCGCATCATCCTCTCCCCCGGCCCCGGGCGGCCCGAAGACGCAGGCATTCTCATCGACGTTGTGAAGACGCTCTCGCCCCGCATCCCGACGCTTGGCGTGTGCCTCGGGCATCAGGCCATCTGTGCCGCCTTCGGTGCGACCGTGACCTATGCTAAAGAGCTAATGCACGGTAAGCAGTCGCTCGTCCACTTCGACACGAGCTCGCGGCTCTTCCAAAACTGCCCCAAGACCGCGCCCGTCGCGCGCTACCATTCCCTCGCGGCCGACGCCGCCACCATGCCGGACTGCCTGAAAGTCACCGCCGTCACAGACGACGGCGAGATCATGGCCGTGCAGCACACAGACTATCCCATCTACGGGGTGCAGTTTCATCCCGAATCCATTATGACGCCGAACGGCAAAACCATGCTGGAAAACTTTTTGAAGGAGAATTGAAACCATGATCAAAGAAGCCATCGTGAAGATCGTCAACAAGGGCGATCTCAGTTATGACGAAGCCTACGCCGTGATGAACGAGATCATGAGCGGTGAGACCACCCCCACCCAGAACGCAGCGTTCCTCGCGGCCCTCTCGACCAAGAGCGCCCGCGCCGAGACGACCGACGAGATTGCAGGCTGCGCCGCCGCCATGCGCGACCACGCCACAAAGGTAGACACCGGCATGAACATCTTCGAGATCGTCGGCACCGGCGGCGACAACGCCCACAGCTTCAATATTTCCACCACCTCCGCCCTCGTTGCGGCGGCGGGCGGCATGAAGGTCGCTAAGCACGGCAACCGCGCCGCCTCGTCCCAGTGCGGCACGGCGGACTGCCTCGAAGCGCTCGGCGTCAACATGGAGTATTACACCGTGCTCTGGAACAAGCTCAGAAAATGGGTTACATCCGCAATAATCCCCTCACAGCTGTCACGCTACCGCGCATTGAGAAAAAACAGATAAAGCCTCTGGAAGATAATGAATTATGCGCGTTTCTTAAGGAGATTCGCGGAGATACCTACGAGCTGGTGTACTTCGTCACCGTTTTCACGGGGCTGCGGCAAGGAGAAGTGCTTGGTTTGACTTGGGACTGTGTGAATTTTGAAAAACACACACTGCTGATAAACAAACAGCACGGCAAGAAAAAAGGCACTTGCGAGTATTGCTTCAGCAGTCTAAAAAACGACCGTCCCCGCCTCATCGAAGCGGCAGACGGTGTGATGGATGCACTTAAAAAACAGCAGATTCGGCAGCAGCGATGGGCAGCACGGTTGAAAGATGGCTGGGAGAACTCAGACAATCTTGTATTCACCACAGAAACAGGCCGTTACCTCTGCAATCAAACGGTCTATCTCGCATTCAAAAAGGTCATGCGCCGCTTACATCTTGATGAGACAAGATTTCATGATCTGCGACATACCTTTGCCGTAAACAGCTTAAAATCCGGCGATGACATCAAGACGGTTCAGGAAAACCTTGGACACCAAACGGCGGCATTCACACTTGATGTATATGCCCATGCCACAAGCAGCATGAAGCATGAAAGCGCAAACAGAATGGATCAATACATCCACAATGTGACCAAGCCGTAAAGGGTATAAATAAGGGTCAAAGAATCGCAGAAACGAAAAAATCCTTGAAAGCACAATGCTTTCAAGGATCAATCATGGTGCGCGAGGCGGGACTTGAATTCGCGGAGGCGTGTAAAATGCTGTAAAGCCGTGTCAAAAAAGTCTTGTATTTTCAGGGCTTTTCCGGTTTTGGTGTAAAATACTGTAAAACGTTGTAAAAGCTGTGAGGGGAAAACTTAGGGGAAATATAACGCTATAAAAAGCAGTCTCCCACCGAACGGTTAGAACGCTCGACGGGAGATGCCATTTAACGTCTTTTCTTTTGCTTGCCTTTTCCATGAGTTGGCCCAATCAATTGAGACTTCCTCAATTCGGCAACATAATCGGTTCGTTTATCAGAGGGAATGCGAAAGCTAAAAACAGTTTTGTCGCCAAAATTGCTAACAGCAAAGTCTCCCATCCCAATGACATCCATACCTATCAATACCCCAATACTTTGAGAGCCGATTTCTGAGTCAATAACAACTAAGTCTTTAATCAAAACATCATTTGGTAAACGCAAATCAACTAAATATGTGTTGCGCTCAGCCTCTCCAGAAGGAGTATGAATTTTAGTTTTGCCTGTTGCAATCAGAGATAACTCTTCCACAACATGGTTAGAAATACAGCTACTGGTAGCACCCGTGTCCCAAACAGCTTTCACGTGAAGGTCCTTATCTTCACAGCGAATCGTGACTTCATTGCTCAGTTGCCTTAGCAACCCATCTCCGTATGTCGTGAATGCACTCACACTCCCCATTGATTCCACTCTCTTTTCTTTCTCTCTTATCTCTTTACGCAAAGTTCATAGACGCAACATAACAGTGATATGCCTCGGTATGAGCATTACATTCCTGAATAATAAAAGTGCCAAGCTTTTCTGTCTTCGCTGTCTCGCGGACACCCTCAGCATAAGTTGAATACGCCCCTAAAACTTGCTTGTTTTTGATGGCAAGAAAGGCGTTTCCATACCGCTTCTGAAAATCTGCATAGTGCTCTTGGAACCAAGCAAAATCTTCACTCATGTAAAACACCCCCTTCACTTCAATATTTCACGTTGGATTATATGCGAATCCATGTATTTTGTCAATTAGCATTTGCATCCATCCAGCTTCCTAACCCCAGACGGTTATAGCGTTATAGTCTATAAAACTTTTGGTTAACTGTCGCCTCGACCTCAAATCGAAGCGAGCTTCACTGCCCGGATTTCAAATCGGCGCAGCGGCCGCCTGATCTGGACGACTGCAAGGGTCTCATTTCAGATGAGACTCTTAAGCTGCCGCAAGGCTCGGATTTCAAATCCGACCTTTAAGGCATTTCGCAATATATGCAGCAAGAGCGGAGGAATTGCCCTCCGCTCTTCTATTGTCCCTCTCTTTGCCCCTCAGAGGCCGCAGGAGCACTTTCATCGCGCTCTATGGCTTCCGTCTATGGCTCGGTTGATAAAGCCGTTCACGCTCTCGCTGTGGGCTTCTGCGTGGGCTCAACAATCAAAGCATTCCGGCCTGATTTCTTCCCGCGCGTTATCGTGTAAAGTAATTCCGAAAATCACTCTGCATTCTGCTTTTCTTCAATGCAGTCAAGAACATAATCGCGCAAAACTGCGTTCGACGTCTTCCCGATCTCTGCGCAGTATGCCTTAAATTTTTCCGCCTGGTCTTTCTTTACGCGGCAAGCAAGACTTGCTATGTTTTCGCGTTGGTATTTCGCTGATGCTCTCTTCTGTGCGTCACTTGGTGCCAATGGGCCACCTCCTTTCTTTTCAGTATTTTATCACGCAAAAATATGATTAACCATATATAGAATCAACAATAATCTATGGTTAATCTTGTGAATCATTACATCTTGATATAGGATTAATCATATATTATACTAAGACCATAGCAAAGAACAAGAGAGCGAGCGAAGGTCGATAGCCAACGCGACACCGTAAGAGCTGGAACGGAGAAGATTGATAGAAACTCCCAAAGGGATAGATACTCAGAGCCACCAGCCGCCGATCTCACCTGCAGATTAAGGAGGATAAAACAATGAGCATCAATGAAATGGACAGCAAGATCAAGGAGCTGCGCGAGTTTCGCCGGATGGCTGACGAGTTGGCCGCAGAAATGGAGACCATTCAGGACAGCATCAAAGCGCACATGGACTCCGAGGGCGTTGACACCATCAATGGCGCAGATTGGAAGGTGACCTATAAGGCCGTGACTTCTTCTCGCTTGGACACCAACGCATTGAAAAAGGCTCTTCCCGATCTGGCGCAGCAGTTCACCAAAACCACCACCGCGCGCCGCTTCTGCATTGCATGATGGAGACCATCGTAGCTATCGCCGGAGCAATTCAACTCGCAAACTGGCTCATGTCCCTGATTGAAGCAATAAAAAAGCCCCCTGCGCCCAAGCCGTCCAAAGCAAAGCGCAGAGAGCCCTAACCGCCAACCACCATAGCGGCGGTCGGTAGATCCATTATACCGGCCGCCCATCAAGAAAACAAGGAGAAATTATGAATACAAAAGATGAGATCATTTCCATAATTCACCGATCCAGCGGCTACAAACGTCTTTATATGGAGGCTGTCATCTGTACGATGGTCGGAGCCGTTATGCCTTGTACCGCCAGCCGCGGCGATATGAAGCGAGCAATTCGTTTAGGCCGCATCTTACAGCACAACGCCGAAATTCAGGCCGACCGGGACAACTATCAAATCGTCGAAAATACGATTGCCTTCATTCGCCGTGAATGGCTGAACAAAGGTGACTGCTTGAGCAAATTTTCCTCTCCGAAGGAGGCCATCTAATGAACAAACAGCTTAATGGAAAAGCCCTCGATCAACTGATTGCGGCGCAGTATCAGCTTCTCACGGAAGAAAATAAGGCAAAGGTCAATCGATTAGTTGCTCGCTTGGCAGACCCCGCCGTTTCAAAGGCGATTGCTTACCTTGAATCCTGCAATCAAGACAGTCCACTGCTGAACGCCGAATCGCTCGCAACCATGACGCCAAAAGAAATTCAAAATTTAATCAGCGCACTTGAAACATCTCATTCGACGGAGGAGGCTTAATCATGCATACGGAAAAATTTAATATTAGCACCAACGAAAAAAGACTGCTGCACATGATTAAAGGTTCAAAGGATCCTGATGCCGCTGCGGATGTGGCTATTGACGTAATTCGCGTCTCCTTAGCCCCTACCATGACGGAAGATCTTGCATTTCTCGAAGCCATTCAGGATGAAGAAAAACGGAGAGCGGTCATTGAGCTGCTGGAGGGGCAAAAAAGATGAATGACAAACAGCGAGAAGAATATTTGGTCATGCCAGACGCGCAGAAAAAGGAGTTTTTGCGAAAAGAGGTAGAACGGATCGCCGCGCTGCCGGAATGCGAACACGACGCGGCCTTTGACGCGCTGCGTGAAGCCGTTATGCCGAAAATCACCGATCTTCCTGTGAAGGGGAGCGATCTGACCTACGGGGAATATTGTCAAAAGAAAGGTCTCGATTGGCGGACAGGGGAACCCAGCCGCGAATAGCTCTCTTCGATAATATGCAAAGGCGCCTGCTTCTTTTAATCGGAAGCAGGCACCTTTTGGGTTATGACGGCCAAGCAGCGCTGCTCTTTGTTACCCTACTGCCTCCCCTACCCTGGCGGAGGCGGCGTCGGCAGCACCGCGGGCAGCTCTGCAACACCGCACACGCTCTCTTTGCTGTCGTCCTTCTTCTCGTCGACCCATCGGAAATTGTATTTCAGGCTGAATTCCGCGCCCCTCTCGCCGTTTCGGTCGAAGAGCCGTTCTTCTGCGTAAGCTTCTATCCGAGACTTCGCGCGCGTCACCGTGTCAACGAATCCTTTCTTCGTCTGATAGTCCAGCAACGCTTGACGGCTCGTAAACCCCAGCGCCAGCGCCAGCCCCGTCACTGTCGGCGGTCGCTGATGGATGATAAACGGCTTGCCCCACTTGTCGCAGATTGGGAACCCATCGTCGCCGATAATAGGCTCGCCCTTGCAATCCTCGAAGTACCGGTCAATGACGGCCTGCATCTGTTCCGCTGTCACATATTTGGGAGGTCTCCCCATTTTTGCCATACCACCACCTCCTTTTCAACTTTAATCCGTCTTCCTGACTTCTCTCACGTCGCTTTCTTCCGCATGATTGCAAGCTGCTCGTCCACCCGCACGCGGTTCCAATGGCGAATGCTCTTTGGCACGTCCAGATATTCGTACATTGCCGTGCGCTGCTGCTCGTTAAGCCCCGAGCGGAACAGCATTTCCATGATCTGCAAGCCCTTGCTATAGTCAATGCTGTCACCGTCCTTGTCTTTCAGCATTTCGCACTCGCTCGCCGCCGCCTTGCAGGCCGCGAACACGCCCGGGGCGATGCGGTACTGCTTCTGTGCCTCCTGCGCATTCTGAATCCATTTGGTCGTGATCTCGTACTGCCCGCCAGAGTTTTCTTTCAGCGCCACCGCCTCTGCGTAGCTCTCGACGTAGCCGAGCGCCTTGTCTTTGCCCTCGTCAGAAAGGCGGGAGAACGCGCCGCTGCTCGTTGCCTTATCAGCCTGCGTGCGGTAGGTCTCGCCCTTCTGCGTCTCATATTTGCTGAACGAGCTCGCGTTCAGGTCCGCCGCGCTGAATTTCTCCTTGTCCTCGCCGCTGTTATAGGCGTACTTTCCGCGAATGCCCAGCAGGTCAAGCGACTTCTGCGGAAACGAGTAGTTGGCCTCGCTCTCGGCCTTCTTGTTGTAGCGGGTCTTAAGGCTGCTTTGGATGCTCTCGCCGTCAATCCCCATCTGCTCCATCAGGTCGCGGCGGACGTGCTCATAGGTCGCGTAATCGCCCTGTTCCAGTGCATCATAGAGGATACCGATAAACCGGCTCCTGTTGCCGCTGTTGGCAAGGTTGTAGCTGAACTTCTCCACCTCGTACTGGAAGCCGAGGCTGCCGCTCGCCTGTGCGATGGTGCGCAGCGTCGCCATAAGGTCGTGCTTGATGTTGGCGACCGGCAGACCAAACATCTTGCTCGCCGCAGCCAGCAGCGTGAGCGTGGCCTCCTTACGTGTCTTCTTGCCGTCACCGCTTGCGCTGTCAACAAAGGTTCTCGCCGCGTTGATCAGATCGGAGAAAACTTCCATGTCAGGACGGGACACATCATAGCCCTGCGCAAGTGAGAGAATATCCTTTGCGAATGGGATTTGCGCCACGGGGTTCATGTTGCTGCCGACGTTGCCGTTCAGCACGACGTTGCCGATCAACTCGAGCGCGTTCTTCTCGTCTCCCTCCGCGCCCGTAAAGGCTGAAAGGAATTTCTCCCCGTAGTCCTTGTCGCGGTCATCGTCGCGCAGGCCGTCGACAATGCTCTGTGCCAGCGCATTCACCACATTCGTAACGACCAGCGCCGTTGCCGCGCGGCCCAGCGTCTTGAGGGCCTTGCTGCGCTTCGCCGGGTTCTCCTCATAGCGGAAGTTGTCATAGCTGCGAAGCAGCACGTTCAGGCTCATGATGGGCTCGCCCATAAAGGCCGTCGCCTGCTGCGAGAGGGTGCTCTTGCCGCGCATGATGTTGCTGCGCTGCAAGATTCCGTCGACGACCTGCGTCTGATCGATCATATCGGAGAACACATCGTTGACCGCGCTGTAAAATTCATTGCTGCCCGCGCGGACGTCGGGCTTTTCACGCTTCACCTGCCACTCGCAGGCGTTCCACAGCTTCCCCCACGTCGCGGCATCTGCCTTGCCCGCAGCAGCGCCCGCGAGGTCGTTCAGCTTGTTCGTCACGCCCTCCTTGCCGTAAAAGCGGTCTTTCAGCGTATACGGCGACGAGATATCAAAACTGCCGACGGCCTTGCGCATCGCGATAGGGGAATGCTCGAGCGCCTTCTCCCAACCGCTCCCTTTCGTCACGCCGCCGGTCATGCCCTTTGCCATGTCCTTCGGGTCAAGCACCGCTGCCGCGCGGAAGAATGCCGTCGGCTGCTGGATGACGACGCGGATGTTTGCGCCGACCGACGCGCCCTTGAATTTGCCGACGAATTTGCCCATTGCGCCCGTGATCGGCTCAAAGTCTTTCGTGCCGATGCCGTTCTGAATGTCGCCCATCAGTTTTTGCCAGTACTGCTGCGCGCCCTTGCCGCCCTTTTCGTCGAGCAGGCCCTTGACGCTCACGCCGGTCTTATTGCCCGCGTCGTTGCGGTACTGGAAGTTAAAGAAACGGTTTGCGTCCTCCATCGGTGAGAGCCATGCCGCGTAATCGATCATGTCGGACGCATGGTCGGCGAACGTATCAAACACGCTGCGCAGCTCCACGGCGTTATTCGCGTTCGGCGTCACCTGCTGCGCCATGCCGATATTCTTGATGGAGCGCACATTGCCGCTGTCCTTCTCGAGGTTGCTGTGCAGTGCTTCCTTTGCTGACTTGATGGGCCAGTAGTTTTTCTCGGTGAATTTGCGGTAGCCGTAGGCCTGCATGCTCGCGTCGTTGCCGTACTTGGCAAGCGTAGTCGCCGTCAATTCCTGCAAGCCGTCCGCCACGCGCTTCTGCTCGTCCGTTAGCTTGCCCGTGATGCGCTCGATATCGCCATCAGTCAAAAAGACCTGCTGCGTGCCGCGCGGCACTTTCGTCCTGCCGGTCTCCGCGCTCTTGATCTCCGGCTGGATGACGCCGCCGCCGAGCAGATGCCCAAGTGCCTGCTTGCGCTTGCTCAGAAGGTACAGTTCCATGATCTGCGGCGTCGTTAGTGTCAGTTTGCCGCCGTTGGCGACGGTGATGTCGTGCGTCTCCGCCTCCCACTTGCCGATGGCGCTGCCGCGCGCGTCGCGTAGTGCGCCTTTCAGGTCGCCGTGGATAGCCTTGCTAGCAATATCCTTGAAGCCCGCCTCGCCCAGCTCGTCGCCAAGCACCCTCCGCGTCTTCTCGGCAATGTCGCGCGCCATGATCTCCTGATGATCCTGTGCATTGCGCAACATCCGGTAGATGCTCTTGCCCGTCTCGCCGTAGTGCGCAAAGAACGTGTACGGCGTCTCTAAGCTGATCGTCGTATTGCCGCCGAGCTTCTTCCGGCGCGTGCTCACGTCGGCCTTGAAGGCATCCGCCATCTGCTTTGTGGTCTCGAATTTGCTCTTGGAGAGCACCTTACCCGCCGTCGAGACGGATTTCTCCACCGCGCGGATGGTCTTCCACATCGTCCCGAGCTCTTCCCTCGTCAGCTCGGAGAGCCGCTTGTCCTTCATTCCGATAACCTGTCCAAGCAGGCCGTCCTTGCCGTCCGTGCCCAGCAGCGACGGGTCAATGACCAGGTCGTCGCCGTCTTTCTCTCGCCCTGAAAGAATATCTTGATACTGATCTCGGAGTGCTTCGAATGCCTGCGTGCGCTGCGTCGGCGTGCCGCTGCCGTCATAGACATGCTTGCCGCTTTCGTCCACTGTGTAGGCGCTCTCCTGATTGATGCTGTTCAGCACTGCCGCCACCGCCGAGCGCATATTCTCGGGGATGTGCTTCGTGTCCGTCGGGCGCAGCAGCTTCTTCGACAGGTCTTTTGCATGCCGCGTGATCTTCGCGCGCAACTCGCGGCGCTTCTGCCCCTCGCGGCGCGTTGCGTCCTTCTCACGGTAACGGTCTTTCAGCGCGTCCAGCTTCTCTGCCTGCTGCGCGCGAGCTTTCTGCAAGGCTTCCTGCGTATGGCGCAGCTTTACGGCGTCCGTGCGTCCCTGTGCCATCTGACCGGCGAGCTTTGCATCCGCCGCAGCCTTGCGCCCTGCCGCCTTTGCCGCATCCAGCTTTTCCGCCTGCACGTCGGCGAAGGTCTTCTTTGCCTGCGGTAGATCGAAGAACCGCTCCATGATGTCATTCGAAATGGCGCTGACCGCCTGACCCATATAGCCCTCAAACGGGTTATACTCGCTGACGTTGTACAGCTGGTTCGCCACCTCGGCGATACGGCTGATCTGGTCGCTCACGTTGTTCTCACGCGTCTCGCTGAAAAACTCGGGATAGTTTTCCGCCAGCTCAGAATAGACCTGATCGACGTTCGTGTGCTCGACCTTGCCGAGATTTACCTTGCCGAAGAGGCTGCGCCGGAAGTCGGCGTAGTCCGTGATGCCGGCCGCATCCTCGGCGGAGAGCGTGATCTTCGTATCTTTCAGGTACTTGCGTAGCTCGCTATACTCGCGGTATACCTCGTCATCCTTTGCGATGGCGCTCTCTGCGATGCGCTGGGCGATGGCGTCCGCGCGGCTTCTCGCCTCGGTGTAGGTCAGCTCGCCGGTCTCGTCGCCGCCGCGTGCGATGTAGTCATACAGGCTTGCAAGGTCGCCTGCGATCTCGCCACTTTCGATCTCCGCACCGTAGCGGCGCGTCAGCTCCTTCGCCGCCTTTTCCACGCTCTTGCTGTCAGTGCGAACGCCGTCGCTGCGGCGCGTCTGCCCCTTCCAGTAGTCCACGCGCTCGCGCAAGGTCTCATTCTCACGCTTGAGCGCCGCGATCTCCTGCGCGTTCTCCGTGCCCTTTAGGGAATAGTCCCCATTGACATTTTCGCCATCGGTGCGTATACTATCCATAGAAGCATCACGCAGGAATGTAGACTTCGGGTTCTGCCCGTATGAGCTACTGATGTCCTGTGTGATGTTTTCTATTTTTGTAATGTCTTTCAGAAGCAGCCCCTTTGAAACCGGTTCGATATTAACGGTGCCCTTGTAGTACTCGTTCCCGACCTTGAACGTCGTATCGAAGTATTGAAAGTCCCCTACGGCGTTGGGGTGGACATGCCCGTCTTTCCCGTCCGGGGCCGTTCTAAAATTAGTCCCTGCATCAATCAGGTTGTCCAACTCCGTAGATGCCCTCATTTTCGCATCGCGGATATCGGAAGAAATATTCTTGGACGGGTGCCCATATTCCGCCGCACTTCGGCCATTGACGAACACGCGATTATCAATGCCGATGACTTTCCCTGCAAACTTTTCCTTGATGACTTGGATTGCTCGCTTCGTTTTCTGCTTGTCATCCAGCCCGTCAAATTGGCTTTGCTCCGTCTGCACATCGACAAATCGCTTACCGTCTGCGAATCCATTCAGAGAATACCGCGTGCCGCCCTCTGTGGCGGCATTTTTGCTGTTCTGCGCCGCCGCTTCAAATGCCTGCTGTAAAAGCCCCTCCGCTGTCTGCGCCTGCTGTTTCGCCTTGCCGGTCAGCTTACCCACGATCTCGCGGATCGCGTCGCGCAGCTTTTCAAGCAACGTCCGGTCTTCGCTGTGCCTGCGGATAAACTCGTTCAGCACGTCCGTGTTGGCGATCATCTCGCCCGCGTAGTTCGCCGCGGCCTCGTCCAGCGCTTCATCCGCGCTGATCTCAACTCCCATGCGGTTATACTGCTCATGCAGAATGTTCGCCGCCCCGGCAACGTCGGAGTCTTCCATAATGGCATCGCGGAACGCTGTGTACTGCTCGGGCGCAAGCTCCTGCACACGGTGTGTCCACTCATGGCCGACGACCTGCATCACGGGGTCCTGCGCGTCCTTTGCAATGCGAATTTCGTTGCCCTCGATGACGCCATTAGCCGTGCCGCCGCGCAACACGTCAGCCATGCGCACGCGCACGCCGAGCGCCTTTGCAACGGTGTTGATCTCGTCTGCCGTCGCGCTGTCCATTTCACGTGAAACGTAATCATCATAGACAAGGCCGCTGCCTCCGTCGCTCTCCTGTGCAAAGGTCTTCTTGCGCGCCTCGGCCTTCGCGTCGTTCTGCCCCGCGACATAGCCCGCATAGGCCGTCTCATTCGTCGGGTTCGGATTCGCCTTGCCTTCCACGCCCGCATTGTAGGCGGGGATAAAGTCCTTCACGTGCTGCGCCGTGTCCTTGCCCTCCTGGTATGAGCCGCGGATCGCCTTGCGCCCGCTCTCGCCGATCATGCTGTCATAACGGGCAAAGAGCCGGTCGGCAATACCGTTCACGATTTCCGCGTCGCTGCGCGTCTCCGTCTGCGTCTTCGGCAGTTCGGTACGGCTGTCATAATAGTGCCCACCTCGGTTGCCGATGGCCTCCACGCCACCGCCGAGCCCACCGAGGATACCGCCGACGAGGAAGTCGTTCAGAATTTCCGATGCTTCCAGCTCGCTATAGCTCCCGCCAAGCGTCTTCCCGTTATAGATCATCTGCAAAGCAGGCTGAATGAGGTCTTCAATGGTCTCCTCGCCGCCCTCTTCCAGGAACGACAGCGCAATCTTACCCGCCGCGCTGCTGTTGAGCCCTTGCATCGTGCGCTCGATGACATCATCCAAGAAGCCCTTGCCGAACATCTTCTTGAACGGCGCTGCCGCGTTGCCGATCTTCTCGGTCGCCACGCTGAGCGCGCCGCTCGCAAAGCCGTAGTTGACCTGCTGCTCGTGCGTTGCGCCCTGTCTGCGTGCCTCCTGCGCGCCACTGCCCATGCTACGAATGGCCATAGGGAAAAGTGCTGTTCCAAACATAAAGGGCGATAATGCAATATCTTCTGCCATTTGTGTGCCTGCAACACCCGCATCAACGGCAAGCTGCCCGACTTTGCCCAGCCCACTTTTCGCCTTGTTGATATCTTTTGCGCCGCTGTCGGCCAGCCTGTCAGCAGCCTTGTAGATTGCGCCCGCCGTGCGCTCAACCTCGCCGCCGATGCCGTAAGCCTGCCGATACGCGGCCTTGCGCGCTTCCAGATTCGTGATGACGGTGCGTGCCGTTTCGCGCTCGCTCTCGGTGCTGCTGGGGTCTGCCAGCACGTCGCGCTGCGCCTTGATATCCTGATCCCACAGCGCAATTTCTTTCTCAGCTTCGCCGCGGCGCTGCAAGCCGCTTCCGGTCTGCGCCAAACCGACGGCGTTCGTGACACCCGCGCCGTAGGTCTTCGCCGCGCCCTTGAGTGTATTCCCGACGCGCTGCATCGTAGTCTTCGGCTTAACGTCCTGCATGTGCTGATTGAAGGCACTCTCGCTCTGGTAGTTCTTCGCCTCCTGCCGCTGCAAAGCTCCCTTGCCGAAACCCTGCGCAAGCGTGTTTTGGTTCTTCGGCGTCACGACATTCTGCTGCGTGGTTGGCTGCTGGCGGAACATCGGCGAAGTCACCCTTGTTTTCGCTTTCATCCTCGACGCGCTGGGGGTAGTTAGCTTGTCCGCCTCATCCGCGCGTTCAGTAAGTTGTGCACGAGCGGCAGGGTTGTGCTCATAGTAAAATTTTTCGGTAGGATTATCCGAGCTGTCAACTTTGGCAGCTCGGATAGTCCCCGTACTGGCGGTCAAGCTCTCAACTTTTCCGTTCTCATTTTTCCATGTCACTTTAATAGCCATCTTAGCACCCCGTCAAAAGCTGATCGTAAAGCCTGCGGATTTCATTTTTTTCTGGATTGCAGTTTTTTCGGCACTCGTAAGGTTCGCAGAATTCATTGTGTCAATTAAGGACTGCAAGTCGCGGTATCGGTTGCCTCCCCACGTAAAGATTCCTTCGTCGGGGTCGTATCCTAACTTACTAAGGTCTCCAGACGGAGCGGGGGTTTCATCGCCGCTACCATTCTGGTTTTCAAGCCACGTCTTGTATCCGTCATATGCCCCGCTCGCGGAAGATAGGCCAAACTTCTTGTAATTGTTCGCGATGTAGCTCTGCGGGTAGCCGGACTGATATGCCGCTTCAAACAAGCCATCATAGTCCGCCTCTCTCGGCGGAGCCGTCACGTTGTTGGAGCGTCTTGTGCCGCTCTGCGCCGCTGCCTGCGCGGCCTGCTGCAATTTATACTGCCATTCCGCGTCGTAGCGCGCGTCCTCGATAGCGTCGCGCTCCTTCTGGTAGTCGTAGTTCATCTTGTCCTGCTGCTTCTGATACGCCAGCGCATCCGCCGTCTGCTGGTCGCCCACCTGATCGCGCGCGAGCTGATAGAGGTAATTTCGGTCGGCCAACCAGCGATTATAGTTGTTGTCCTCAATTCCAATCAGCGTATTCAGGTCGGCGCGGTCGCCGCTCAATTTATCCTGATACATGCTATAGGCAAGCTGCTGAAGCTCAGGAATCTTGTCCGTCATCTGGCTCATCTGGTAGTCGCTCGCCTGTTGGCTCGCCGCGACCGCCGCCGTGGATGGCATTCCTCCCGTCATCACCGCCGCCTTGCCGAGCACGTCCTCAGCGCTGCGGTCTGCCTCGCGCGTATACTGCTTGCGATACTGCTGATAGAGCGGGTCGCTCGCCGCATCGTAGGAAAACGGCGTGCGGTTCAGCAGCGCGTCGAGCTTTGCGCTGATCTGTCCGCTCTGATCGTAGTTGTAGTTGCTGTCGCCCAGCTTATCGAGCCAGCTCGTGTCAGCCTTTGCAGGGCTCGCGCCCGTGCCGAGTTTGATGTACTCGCTGCCGTCCACGCCGCCGGAATAGTCGTACTTCGCGCGGATTTTCTCCGCTGCGTCGTGCGCCGCCTGCTGGCCCGCCTTGTCTCCCTCGGCATAAGCCTTGTTGTAGGCTTCGGTATACTTTCGAATGAAGTCGAGATCGCTTTCATCCGTGATTAGGGTCTTGTCCGTGTTCTTGTGTTGGAAGTCACTCATCATTTAAGCCCCTACTTTCCGCATTTGGCTTGTTCGGCGCATCGTCCTCTTCACTGCCCTGCAACTCAACCTCGATGATGCAGCCCCCTGTCTTTTCATCTCGGCAGGCGTAAACTTTGTGCTTGCGGCACGTCTGCTGCACGTTGAACTCTGACAAGGTCAATCGCTTTCCAGCTCTTGGTTTTGTACTGGTGCCGGAGACATCGTCACCATATTTTAGAGCCGTCTGCACAATGATTGCTTCAAGCGCTGTGCTGATTCCCCTAAAATCTGCCGCATCCTGCAAGAGACGCAAATTTAATTCCTGCAATTCTCTGATTTTTTTCTGGCTCCTGCCCAGCTCAGATGCCAGGCATTTAATTGTTTTTCTTTTACTCATAGATTTTCTGTCCTTTCGTAGTGCAGCGTCAGCGCCCGCGCAATGGGGCAGCGCCGCCATTCTTCGCTGGCGCAGTAGCGCCGTGTGTATTCGTCCAGCTCTTCCTTCGGCAGCGTGAGCTTCGCGCCCTCGCAGTTGAGATAGTCGCGGTAATCCCGCGAATAATACGGGCATACGAAAATTCCGCCGCGGTAACCGCTCATGTTGCACCTCGCGTTCGCGTCATTCTGCCTCTGTTCCCTTTTTTGTGTGACAAGCGTTCTTCCTTGCATATCATTATCTCCTGTGGTAAAATCAGAATTGACAATTCGTATTCACCACAAGAGCGGTCCTCCCCGATTTGGGGAGGGCTTTTTTCATACGTGCACGAGAACCGCGCCGCTATCGCTCACGTCCTCGATGGGGCCGCCATTGATTGCGGCCATCGCGTGGACTTCGCGGTCGCCGTTACTCAGCTCGACGAGCGCGAGGCAGGCGACAGGGTACGTCTTGCCGTCCTCGAATGCGTAAAGCATATTTGCAGGGGCAGGGATGATCTGGATGATCTTGTCTTCGTTCATGGTTCTTGTCCTTTCTCAGTATTAAAGTCTGAAATGATTGTTTAGCGCCCGTTCGAATTTATCACGGTCATCGACGGGCAGGTGCGGGATAAGCAGGTGTTGCAGTTCATCACGCTGGCGGTAGCGGTCACGCTCACAGCGCGCGGGCTTGGTTGCTGTTAAAATATGAGTAGCGATTTCAATGTTCATGCTGTAACCCTCCCCGTGGCTTTGTAGAAAGTCGCGTCGACGTGCCCGGTTGCGCCGCGCCGATTCTTATCGAGCCACAACTCCAACAAGGACGGCGATTCCATGCGGTCATCCGTCTCGCACGGCGGGTTATGCAGCAGTGTCACCGTATCCGCGTCCTGCTCGATAGCGCCGCTCTCGCGCAAATTTGCCATTGTGGCCCGAAAACTGCCGGAGCGGTCAGAGGCCGCCGCGCGGTTGAGCTGACACAAGCATAAAACAGGGATGTTCAACCGCATCGCAAGCAGCTTCAAAGCCCTGCTGTTACGTGTGGTCGCTTCATAAAGCGAAAGCCGAGCCTCCGGCGGTTCAAGCAGTCCGAGGTGGTCGAGGATCAGCAGGCCCGGCTTCTCGCGGTAGGCCAGCGCCTCCACCTGCCGGACATTCATGCCCGAGCGCCGATTGAACACGATTGGCAGCGCGGAAAGCTCAGTTGCACCCTCGGCAAAACGCATATACTCGTTGTCGGTCAATCTGCCGCCGAACATGAGCCGTGCCGATGACAGACCTCCGATGTTTCCAACAAGGCGAGCAGAGCAATCCTCTAAGCTCATCTCGAGTGAACAGTAAAGCACCTTCGCGCCATTTCTCGCCGCGTTGAGCGCGACTTGCAAGGCAAGCGCCGATTTGCCGATTGCCGGCCGTGCACCGATGACGTGCAGGCCGCCGTTGATGAAGCCGCCGCCGAGCAGTTTATCGAATCTCAGAAGGCCCGAGGCCACACAAGGCACTCTGCCGCCGACCTGCTCAGAAACGCGGTATCCGAGCTGCGTGAGCGCCGCCGTAAGCGTTTGCGAATCGCCGCGTGTGTTTTCCTCGGCAAGCCGCTGCAAAGCCTCCTGTGCGCGCCCAAGCGCGTCTGTAGGGTCATGCTCGGCGGTCATCAGTTCCTCACCGATCTTCCGCAAGGAACGTGCGAGCGCGGCCTCTTTGACTGCTGTTATGTAAGCATCGAGGTTCGCGGTGGTCGGCGTCGTGTCCATCAGTTCGGTCAACAGCCTGTCCGTCACGTCGGTGCAATTGCGTCCCACTTCCGCTCGGATGGTCAGCGCATCGAAGCCGCCGCTTTCCTCATACTGCCGACGCATCGCCCGGAAAACTGCTTGCAGCGGTAAGGAAGAAAACACCTCATCGGGAAGCTCTGCCGCTTCGGGAAACAACGACGGGTCAATCAGCAGTGAACCAAGTACGCCGTACTCATTGAGAATCGAATCCATGCTCATTTACCTCCATGTGTCCGTCGTTGCGTCGTACTGCCGGGGCGGAGATTCATCTTGTCCCGCATTACTTTGACGCTCCCATGTTCTAACCGCCGCTTTCCAATCGACGATTGGTTTTCCCTTCCCCTGTTTCCAGCCGTTAGCCGAATAGAAGTCAAAGAAGCGTTCGGCGTCCACAGCGTTCTTCCGTTCGGTGCAGTATGCCTTAATCTCATCGACCGTTGGAGGAATAAAACGAGGTCGTGGCGGCGTAGCCGCCTTATTCTCCTCACCTGTACTAACCTTACCTAAACTATCCTTACCTAACCTATACTGGGTTGACCGTTGGTTGCCATCTGGTAAACCGTCGGTTAACCGTTGGTTGCCGTCGCCCAATTTCACCAGCAAATTTTTGTAAATGCTCGGCTGGTATCGATCCTTGCGGATCTGATTATTCGTGCTCCAATCTGTGATATAAGCGACCAGCTCGTCGTTCAGCAGTGACACGAACCCTTTGGAAACGAGCACCCGCAAATCATCATCCGCTGCGCCTGTCGTCCGCATCACGGTAAAGGCTTCCACAACTCCGTCATCATCCGCAGCCATGCCGAGGTCATAGTAAAGCAAGCGCGATGACGGCGGCATCGTCAGGAAACGCGCCGAGTTGATAACCGACTTTGCGAACATCCTTCGTTCAGCCATTTTGCCACCCCCGCAAGGTCTCCTGACCGGTCATTTTCAAAAGCGCATCTTCCGCCGCGTGTGAGATTGCAGCGATCTCCCTTGATCTTCTCGACATCGAACGGATAAAGCGCTGGATGTCGAGCGTGCTCGTCGGCAGGAAATACCCGCTCTTGCAGTCAGACAGAATCAGCTTTCCGGCCTTGCGCTCTGTCTGAATACGACGGCGAATTGACCGTTCATCCTCGCCCGTGAGCTGGACTAACTCGGTAAGCGTCGTGCCGTTCTCCGCCCCCTCGTGAAGCAAGTCGGAAATAAGAAACTTTTTTTGCGTTAATGTCCTACTGCTGACATGGGCATGTTCTTTTTCATTGCTCATTGTCACCCGTCACCCCCGCTTTCCACCTCGCCCATTCCCGCAGTCCGTCGACAAGAACTCGAGAGCAGCCGTTGATCTTGATGATCGGAAAGCCTTCTGTCTTCGACCATGCGTAAATGGTCGGACGGCTGACCGACATAAGGCGCGCCGCCTCCGTCATCGAAACGGCAATAGGGTCAATTTGTGCGTTCATTATCTCCCGCCTCTTTTCCAATACTATCAGTAGTTGAACTATTCTTGTTTGCGGCTTTGCGTTCCCAATATGCAGAATTAGCCGCCCTCACTTTATCTCTGTTCTTTGCTCTCCACGCGCGAAGATATGCGTTGCGTTCTGCACGCGCCTCATCGCTGATAACCACCTTAGCCACCTCCTCACTTGACAAATAACTTCAAACGCTCTAAAATAAGATAAATGAAATTGAAATACAATCGATTTCATTTATCTTATCCCGAATATACCATAGCGAGTTAGTGATATGTAATTTATTCCAGAAGAAAAAGAAATAAAATGTGCGCTCATTTTAATTCCATTTATGAAATATTGAGGTGGCAAATGGAGAAAAGTAGAAGCAAAAATGTCAATAACTCTCGTGTCACGCATAGCGTCGACCCTGCGGTGATTGAAGAAAACGCAAAAAAAGCGCCGGATGGTGATGCTTTATATCGAGAGGCGTTTGCAAAAAAGTTGAATGAACTGTTAGAAGAAAAACAAATCGATCAAAAAACACTCGCTGCAAAAACCAAAATTTCCGAAACAAACATTTCTAATTACCGAAATGCAACAACAACTATTAAACTTCCAGCTCTCGTAAAAATTGCGCGTGAACTCGGTGTCTCTGTCGACTATTTATCTGGCAATTCAGATATCGAATCTATAAATCTGGACGTACAAGATATTTGCAAAAAAACTGGTCTATCGTCAAAAGCAGTTGAAACCTTGTTGTATTTCAAGGAAAAAGATATCCTTCCTGATCTCACTCGACTATTAAACCATATCACCTGCGATCTCGACTGCATACTCATAGGAAAAAATATATGCCGTCTCATCGATGACGTCAAAACTGCATCAGAGTATGAAGAAAACTCTCCGTATGCTCTTGAAAACTTTTTTATAAATGAAGGTACACCTGTTGACGGCGTAAATTTACGTGGATATGATCTCTGCATATTTAGGTCCCAGCGAATAAAGGATGAAATTTCCAAATGGATTGATAATGTAAGCGGTATAAATAATCTTGAATCGTTTGTTGAGAAAAAACGACATGACGGGTTCATTGAAGGCATAATGAATGCCCAGGATAATTTCAAAGATAGCAGCAGCTTTACAAATATCGAGCATAATACCAAAAAGTAAAAAACCGCCCCCGGTGCTGGAACACCGAGGACGGTTATAAGGGGCAGTAAACTTGCACGGCCTACTGCCCCTATATCTTAGCATGATATAGGAGGAAAATGCAATGCCAAGAAAGAAAAACAGCCGCGCCGCTCAGGGCGCGGGCAACATCCGCAAGAAGACTGTACTGCGAAACGGAAAAGAATATACCTTTTGGGAAGCACGTGTCACTGTTGGCCGAGATCCCGGCACGGGCAAACAGATGCGGCGTAGCTTCTCGGGAAAAACTCAGAAAGAGGTACGCGAGAAAATGCAGGCCGCCGCGGTCGCCGTCAACGATGGAGACTATTTTGAGCCGTCGAAAATGAGCGTCGGCCAATGGCTCGACACATGGGCAGAAGAATACCTGAACAGCGTTAAGCCGCGCACAGTCGAAAGCTACAAGGCAAACATCAAGCAGCACATCAAGCCCGCCATCGGCGCGCTGCGGCTCTCTGAGCTGACCGCCGTTGACGTGCAGCGGCTCTATAATAACCTGACTAATAAGCGCAGCAAAAAGCCGCTCTCTGCAAAATCTAAGAAGAATGTTCACGGCACACTGCACAAAGCTCTCGAAAAGGCGGTTTCACTCGGCTATATCCGCCACAATCCCGCCGACAAGCCTGATCTCCCCAAAGTGCGCAAAACTGAAATAAAGCCCCTCGCAGATGACGAAATGGTCGCCTTCCTCGATGCGGTCAAAGGTTGCGAGTATGAGACCATTTATGTCGTCACGCTCTTCACGGGAATGCGCGAAGGTGAAGTGCTGGGACTGACGTGGGACTGTATCGACTTCAAAGGTGGCACGATCACCATAAAGCAGCAGCTCCAAAAGGTGCGCAGTTCTGGCGGTGAGTACATCCTTACTTCGACCAAAAACGGGAAAAGCCGTATCATTGCCCCGGCAAACTATGTCATGCAGCTTTTGACCAACCAACGGAAATTGCAAAACTCACAGCGGTTGAAAGCTGGCTCTGCGTGGAGCAATCCCTTTAACCTCGTTTTCACAAATGCGCTCGGAAGGAACCTCTGCGCCCAAACGGTATATCTGCATTTCAAGAAGCTCGCCGCGGCTGCCGGTGTCCCCTCTGCCCGCTTTCATGATCTGCGGCACAGCTACGCCGTCGCTGCGCTCCGCTCCGGCGATGATATCAAGACCGTTCAGGAGAATTTAGGCCACCACACGGCAGCGTTCACACTGGATACTTACGCCCACGTGACAGAGCAGATGCGGCGCGAAAGTGCACATCGAATGGACAGTTTCATAGAGGGCATTCAGGCGAAAAAGCAGGCGTAAAATTTTGTAAGGGGAAAACATAGGGGAAAACGGCCATCCATAGACGCAACAAAACCCTTGAAAACATCGTGTTTTCAAGGGTTTTCCCTTTGGTGCGCGAGGCGGGACTTGAACCCGCACGTCCGTGAAGGACACTAGAACCTGAATCTAGCGAGTCTGCCAATTCCACCACTCGCGCATATTTGATTTTTAAAAAGATGGTGCGGATGGCGGGACTTGAACCCGCACGTCCATACGAACACTAGCACCTCAAGCTAGCCTGTCTGCCAATTCCAGCACACCCGCATGTTCATCTTTCAAACGGCTGTCTCTCAACGACCGCTTGGCTATTATAAGCCCAAAATAGGCCAAATGTCAACCTTTTTTTGAGAGAAAAAATAAAAAATTTTGCTGTAAGAGAAATGTCGGAAAAGCTCAGATTTTCCAAACTTTTCCGGCATCTTTTTTGCGCTAAAGCTGCGCGAGCGTCTCCCCCACGGCTCCCGTGATGACAAGGTCTGCACCAAGTCCGCGGTCGAGCGGCGTCTTGTTGATGACAACGAGCTTGTGTCCGCGATAGTAGCGCACGAGGCCCGCCGCCGGATAGACCGCGAGCGATGTGCCCGCGATGATGAGCACGTCGGCCTCCTGAATGTACTCCACTGCGCGATAGAGCGTCTTTTCGTCCAGGCCCTCTTCGTAGAGCACCACGTCGGGCTTGATGCGCCCGCCGCAGGTGCAGCGCGGCACGCCCTGCGAATGCTTGATGTAGGACACGTCGTAGAACTTGCCGCACTTCTCGCAGTAGTTGCGCAAGGTGCTTCCGTGCAGCTCGAGGACATTCTTGCTGCCCGCGGCCTGATGCAGCCCGTCGATATTCTGCGTGATGACGGCCTTGAGCTTCCCTTCCTTTTCCCACTCGGCGAGCTTTAAGTGCGCGGCGTTGGGCTTTGCGCCTTCGCAGAGGAGCTTCGCGCGGTAAAAGGCGAAAAACTTCTCGGGATAGCGCTCATAATACGTGTGACTCAGGATCGTCTCCGGCGGGTCGTCCCACTGCTGATGATACAGGCCATCCACACTGCGAAAATCCGGGATACCGCTCTCGGTCGAAACACCTGCCCCGCCGAAAAACACGATGTTGTCTGTTCCGTCGATGAGCTCTTTTAATTTCTTGACTTCGTCCGTCATAGCTTCTCCTTTGCGCGCGTGCGCTTATCTCACATAGCTCTTGTCGATCTGTACGATGGCAAAATAGCGCGGATCAAGCTCGTGTACCGCCCGCTTGATCTTCTCCTCCGCTTCCCTGTCGCTCAGCGCGCAGCCATACGGCACCACGGCATCGAAGATCACATTCGTGTGCGTCGGCCCCGTGACCATGCGGAAATCGTGGATGGAGATGTTCTCGTCGATGCCGCGCACCAGTGCTGCGATCCTCTGGTGCGTGACATTCACCGCTTCATCGTTCGTCACGATGGGGTCCATGTGGATGACCGCCTCACAGCCAAGCTTGTCGTGCAGCTGCTTTTCCACGTTGTCGATCTCGTCGTGCAGGGTGAGAATATCGCCGTGCGCGGGCACCTCGGCATGCAGCGAGATCATCACGCGGCCGGGGCCGTAATCGTGCACCACAAGGTCGTGGATGCCGCACACGGCCTTATTCGCCATCACAATATCGCGAATCTCCTGCACGAACTCCTCGGACGGCGGCTGGCCGAGCAGCGGCGAGAGCGTGTCCCTTGCCGCCTGCACGCCCGCCCACAGGATGAGCAGCGACACGACCAAGCCGCACCAGCCGTCGATCTGCCAATGCAGGAAATAGCCCGCGAGTGTCGCAAGCAGCACCGCCGCAGTGGCCGCGCAGTCGGACAGGCTGTCTGCCGCCGTCGCCTGCATAGCGGCGGCGTTGATCTTCTTTCCCACACCGCGGTTGTAGCAGTACATGTAGAACTTGGCGCAGATGGAAATCAGCAAAATCGCCACTGTCAGCACGCTGCACTCGACCGCCTCGGGGTGCAGGATCGCGCCCACGGCGTCGCGCAGCAGCTCAAAGCCCATCAGCAAGATGACGATCGAGACGATGAGACCCGAGATGTACTCGAGCCGCCCGTGGCCGAACGGATGCTCGGGGTCGGGCTTCTGCCCGGCCAAACGAAAGCCCAGCAGCGTCACGATGGACGCGCCCGCGTCGGACAGGTTGTTAAAGGCGTCCGCCGTGATGGCGACAGAGCCCGCAAGCGTGCCGGCGAACAGCTTGAGCGCGAAGAGCAGCAGGTTGATGGCAATGCCCGCCGCGCCGCAGAGCACACCGTAAGCGCGCCGCACCGCGGCGTCAGACGTGTTTTGATAATCTTTGATGAACCGACTCGCAAGAAAACCGATCATTGTCTTCCCTCACTCGCTTTTGATCTGTAATTTCATGCGGCAGCAGAGGCGGTCGAGGTCCTCGTCCGTCGCCGCGGGGATGCGCAGCTTCGCGCCGCAGCTTTTGCACACAAGATCGACGTAGGTGCTGTGGATCTCCATGCCGTAGCTCTTGCTGCCGCAGGAGCAGGTGATGCCATCCTTGCGCGCGGCGATCTCCTTGAGCTCGGAGAGGATCTCGTACATGATGACGCTGTCGGCAAAGGCGGCGGGGTCGTCGCCCTGCTCGCGCTCCTTGGCCGCCGCGAGCGAAAGCTGCTCCATCTCGTGCTCGACGGCGTAGTCCTCGCCGATGAAGCAGCAGAGTATCTTCGTATCGGGGCAGGCAAGGCCGATGCCGCGCCCGTGCAGAAGCTTGTCGGCGCTGCACTCCGCCAAATGCTCCTCGCCGCACACGCCGCACGGCACGTTCAGGCGAAATTTATTTTCCTCCGCCTCGATGCTCAGGCTGGATTCGCCGCACTCGCAGCTCACGACCGCACCCGAGGCGCTCAGGGCAAACACGCTTCTCTGCTGGATGACGCGCTTGTGGCACGCGGGGCAGAGATAGCCGATGGTACGCATTTCTTCTTTCATTCCATTTCCTCCCGGAAAGTAAAATATCATATGCTAATTTGAGTATTATACCGCGTCCGTGCGCAAAAAGGAAGGGAGAAACACGCTGTTTCTCCCTTTTCTTTTTGGTTTTCGCGCTTTACGGCTTGACCGCGATGGCCTCGATCTCGACCAGCGCGCCCTTGGGCAGGGCGGCCGCCTGCATCGCACAGCGTGCGGGGCACTCGCCGGTAAAATACTTGCCGTACACCTCGTTGACAACGCCGAAATCGCCGATATCGATCATAAACACGGTCGTCTTGACAACGTCCTCAGCCTTGCAGCCAGCCGCCTCGAGCACCGCGAGCAGATTCTTGATGCTCTGCTCCGCCTGCTCGGACGTGCCGCCGGGAACAAATGCGCCGGTCGCCGGGTCCAGCGGAAGCTGGCCGGAGACAAATACAAAACCGTTTGCTTCGATCGCCTGGGAGTAGGGGCCGACGGCGCCGGGGGCAGTGGTCGTAGAAATCACATGCTTCACGGAAAAATCCTCCTATATCAATGTATTTTTATCATAACATCTTGCGCAATATGCGTCAAGTACTCATATTCTTGGAAAAACGGCAGAAACTAATGCCACTTTTGAACGATTCCCCTAAATCCATCGGAAAGGAAGAGCGTGATGGAGCAAAAAACCGTCGGCGCGCAGACGCGCCGCCTGCGCACATGTCCCTCCGTCCTCTCGTTCGCCGCCGTCGGCGGGCGGTTCGAGGGCGAAGGCCCACTGCGCGAATACTTTGACGAATTGAGCGAGGATCACTTCTTCGGCGAGAAGACCTGGGAAAAGGGTGAGAGTACCATGCAGCGCCACGCGCTCTCCCGCGCGCTGGAAAAGGTTGGGCTCAAGGTGAGTGACCTTGACCTCATCTTTGCGGGTGATCTTTTGAACCAGTGCGTCGGCTCGTCGTTCGCTCTGCGAGAGAGCCGCATCCCATTCTATGGACTCTACGGTGCGTGCTCCACGATGGGCGAGAGCCTGTCGCTCGCCGCATTGATGCTCGACGGCGGGTATGCCTCTTGCGCCGCGGCGCTGACCTCCTCGCACTTCTGCACCGCCGAGCGGCAGTACCGCATGCCGGTGCCCTACGGCTCGCAGCGCACGCCGACCGCGCAGTGGACGGTCACAGGCAGCGGTTGCTGCCTCCTCGCGTGCGAGGGCGAGGGGCCCTATATCACACACGTGACAACCGGGAAAATCGTCGACAAGGGCGTCACCGACGCAAACAACATGGGCGCGGCGATGGCCCCCGCCGCCTATGACACGCTGTGCGCGCTCTTTCGCGACACAAGAACAAAACCCGAAGACTATGACCTCATCGTGACGGGCGATCTCGGCAGGCTCGGGCATCAGATCGTCTCGGACTTTTTCGCGCGCGATGGGCTCCCTCTCGGTGAGCGCTACACCGACTGCGGGCTTCTGCTCTACGACATCGAATCGCAGGACATGCACTGCGGCGGCAGCGGTTGCGGCTGCTCGGCAAGCGTTTTGTGCGGGTATCTGCTGCGCGGGATGCGCGAGGGCAAATGGAACCGCATCATCTTCGCGCCGACGGGCGCGCTGCTCTCCCCCACGACGACATTTCAGGGTGAGAGCATCCCCGGCATCTGCCACGCGGTCGTATTCTCGAATCACAAGGAGGGATAAGCGGTGGATTATCTGAACGCCTTTCTCTGCGGCGGCATCCTCTGCGCCATCGGACAGATCCTCATCGACAAAACGCCCCTCACGCCCGCGCGTATCCTGACGGGCTATGTCGTCTGCGGCGTTTTACTGACGGCCATCGGCGTCTACGAGCCCATCGTCAAATGGGGCGGCACGGGCGCGACCGTGCCGCTGCTCGGCTTTGGCTACTCGCTCGCCAAGGGCGTGGAAAAAGCCGTTCAAGAGCAGGGGTGGCTCGGCGTGATGACCGGCGGCCTCAGCGCCACGGCGGGCGGCATCGCCGCAGCGGTCGTCTTTGCTGTGCTGATGGCGCTCATTTTTAAGCCCGGCGACAAGCGGTAATAATGAAAAACGAGGAGAGGGTTTTCACCCTCTCCCCTTTTATGGGAAATCGCTTTTTACGATGCGCGCAGGCCGGACTCTTCGATCTGCTCAAGCGTCATCACTCTGGTGTGGCAGATCGGCTTCCACTCGACTTTCGTAAAGAGCGACGCAATGCAGATCGGCACGTAGGTGAGCATGAAGAGCGGGAACGTGAAGGCGTAGAGCACCTTTTTCCACGCCGCGCAGCGGATATTCTTCCACTCCGTCACGGTCGTGATCGCGCCGAGCACAAAGAGCGTTAAGTACAGGCTCATCAGCGTTTGCAGCACGGAGACCGCCAGCACCGCCATCGAACCGCCTGACGTCGCATTCGCGATCGCCGCGCCGATGTTCACGACCACGCTCACACCCGTGAGCACCGCCGCGGGCATGATGTTCATGGTCATGTCATAGCAGGAAAAGCTGCCGCGCGCAATGCCGGAGAAGAGCTCGGAGGCGTACTTTCGGAACACCTGCAGGTAGCCCTTCGACCAGCGCATGCGCTGGCGCCAGGACTGGGCAAAGCTCGTGGGCTGCTCGTCATAGAGCACCGCGCCCGCCGCGTAGCCGACCTTTTCCCCGCGGACGACGTTGTCAATGGTAAACTCGATGTCCTCGGTCAGCAGGAAGAAGTTCCAGCCGCCGCACGCTTCCAGCACACCGTCGGAAAACAGAAAGCCTGTGCCGGACACGGCGCAGCTGCTTCCAAGGCGCATGCGCGCGTTATTGAGATACTGCGCCTCGCGCAGGAACCACAGCGCATAGCCCGCGGAGATCCAGTTGTCGCCGTAGTTTTTGGAGTTGCGGTAGCACGTCACGATCTCATAGCCGCTGGAGTAGACCTTCTCGATCTCGGAGATAAAGTTCGGGTCGAGGATATTGTCGGCGTCCAGCACGAGATAGGCATCGTAGTGCTTGCGGCCCGGGCGCTTGATGCGCTTGAGCATTTCATTGAGCACATAGCCCTTGCCGACATGCACCGTATCGTGGCGCTCAAAGACGATCGCGCCGCGCTCGCGCGCCACGCGGGCCGTGTCATCCGTGCAGTTGTCCGCGCCGACGTAGATGTCCACGTGGTCCATCGGATAGTTCTTCTGCGCGTGGATGCTGTCGAGCAGCTGGCCGATGACGTTTTCCTCGTTGCGCGCGGCGATGAGGACGGCAATGCGGTGGTTTTCATTGCGGCAGGTGAATTTTTTCCGCTTCAGCAGCGCCACCGCCACATAGAAGAATTGATAGGAATAGCATACGAAAAATAGCGCCATGATGACAGCGTTGATCGTGATGACAGTCTGCATAATATGTTCCTCCATTGCCGGAAACTCCGGCCCATTTTGGTTTCTTTCCCGCCTGTGGGAAAAGTTATATCATGCAAACCTTGTGATTCCACTGTGAAAATTCTTAACAAATTCCGAACATCCACGGTAGAAATTATTAAGCACACCAAATAGATGCAAAAAAGCAGACCAAAGGCCTGCTTTTCTCACTTTATACGTTTTTATTTTGAATTGACGCCAAAAGGCCCTGACAGCCCGTCGAGACATCCCGCCACGTCGCTTCAAAATCGCCTGTATACCACGGGTCGGCGACGTCGCCCGGGCGGTCGGTGTAGTCGAGCAGCCGGTGCATCTTCCCCGCCGGATCACCGCCGCAAATGCGCTGCATGTTTTTGAGGTTCGCACCCTCCATGCCGATGAGCAGATCGTACTCCTCGTAGTCCTGCGCCGTAAGCTGGCACGCAGCGTGTCCCTCGCAGGAAATGCCGTGCTCGGCGAGCTTGCGCCGCGCGGGCGGATAGACGGGATTGCCGATCTCATCGCGGCACGTCGCCGCGGAGTCGATCTGAAATTCGTCGGCAAGTCCTGCCTTTTCGACCAGATCCTTCATCACAAATTTCGCCATCGGGCTGCGGCAGATATTGCCCAAGCAGATAAATAAGATTTTCGTCATAGTCTTTCTCCGTAAGTTTTGATAACCGTAGTGTAACAGAAAATGGAAAATCGTCGAGAAGAAATGCTGTCTTTTCGTTCAGAACTTGTTTGTAAATTCGATACCGCCTTTCCAGTCCATAGAAGGCGTGCTATGATTTTATGGGAGCGCGGAACACACTAAAGAAGTACGGAGGTGTCACATGACTGCAGATCAAGGACAATATGAGAAATTTATGGCAAAACTTTCTAAATCAGGATTGGAACTCCAAAAGGACTTTAGCCGCCTCTCGCCGGAAAATCAAAAGCGTTTTATGCAAGAGGCCAACCAAAGGCTAAAGTGTTTTGGACATGCAGTAACCATTGCCGATATTCTACAGAGTCTATTTCGTGGGACGAGCTGCTATCTTCTGCCCAGGATAAAATTATAAACAATAGTGTCAACTGTAGAACAAAATCGGTGAAGTAAACTACTATGTCGCCCACAATATAGCCCACGGAAGGAACTATTCCAAACCGAAGCAAAAACGTTTTTACCAAGAACAAGAAAAACCTTGAAACCGTTATGGCTTCAAGGTTTTTACTTGGCGCGGAAGAGAGGATTTGAATTCGCAAGCAGGTGTAAAATGCTGTAAATGCCCGTAAAGAAAACCTTGTATTTTCAAGGCTTTTCAGGTTTCAGTGTAAAATGCTGTAAAGGCTTGTAAAAGCTGTTTGGGGTAAACTTAGGGGTAAAATCCAGCATTGCTTTTTGTCGTATTCCGTGCTATTCTGTATTCGGCGCTGCACGAACGGCAGGCGGTTGGCCACACCACCCGAAAGGGGGTGAGGCTCATGCGGATTACGTTACATATCGGAGCCTTTACGGTTACGATCATCGTAAAAAGCAGAAACCGCCACTCTGCCAAGTGACGGTTTCTTGAGTTCGCTCAAGTCATTTAGTTCACTGGGCTAACCGCTTGTCGCAGCGCCTTTTTCTATGTTCATTATAGCAAGTTATTTCGCAGTGTCAAGCATCGGTTTTTCTGGCAACCGCATTGCTCGGATTTCAAATCCGACCTTTAAAACATCCCTACATATATGCAGCAAAAGCGGAGGAATCACCCTCCGCTCTTCTACTATGCCTCTCCTTGCCCCTCAGACACCGCAGGAGCGCTTTCATCGCGCTCTATGGCTTCGTCTATGGCTCGGTTGATAAAGCTGTTCACGCTCTCGCTGTGGGCTTCTGCGTGTGTCTTGATGATATCTTTCTTACCCTTTGGAAAACGAACAAGCACCTTATCATAAGCTTTATCTTCGTAACGCTTAATGCTCTCGTAGCTATTTTTTCCGCCCAATAGCAGCACCTCCTTGTTAGCTTATTATACATTTCACCACGATAGATATCTATATGCAAATAGCACAAGCGTATACCGATATCTTTATGCAATTTGCCGTCTTGCATATAGATAGCTATATGCTATAATACAACCATGCAAGACAGTAAACCTGATTCGAGCAGAAGAAAAGCCCTCTGCATCCTCGCCGACCAAAGCCGGATGCAGAGAGCCATCAACCACCACAAGGGCGGTACGGTTATTATACCGGCCTCCCGCAAAGAAAACAAGGAGGAACTTTTATGAACGATATCATTATTCCCGCAAAGTACCGGCGTGGCTTGGATAATGCCGAATATCAAGTCAATGCAGCACACGCCTTACTCGAAAACATTATCGAGCCGATGATCCACTGCACCCGCTGCGAAGGACTGCTAATAGAATACGCGGAACAGACCGGTGGTGATCTGAACAAGGCCGCGCGTGCATGGATGGAAGAAAACATTGATGTGCTATATGCCGCCGAATATGCCGCACAGCAGCTTTTGAGCGAAGCTATGGATACATTGCAGATGCTTCCGAAAGAGGAGGTTTGCAATAATGCTTAACTCGATCAAAACCGAAAATCAACGCATGACTGTTGAAATCGGCATGGATTGTATCATGCCGAGAATCGAGATAGCGAACGACATTTTATATGATGCTTGGGAAGAGTTTTTCGGAAATGTCCCGCAGCAGAGTATTTCCGCCTTAGAGTCAGAGCGTTTAGGCCGCATTCTATATGCCGCGTTTGACATGACATCCAACGCTATCCGCGAGTATCATTTGATGTTGGGACACTATGATTTGGATACAGTCGAGCGCTTCATGGAGAATGCGGAACATATCACCAAAACCATAGAAGCAAAGAAAGCAATCGAGACCGCGCGGAAAGAACAACGCTTCGATGACATCAAGAAGGCAATGACGCTTGATAACGAGGCGGTCATCAAGCTGTTAACAAGCGAGGTGCCGGAAGAATGAAGCTTCTCTACTGCGCCCGCTGCACAACGCCGCTGATGAGCGCGGCCACGGTGTTTGTCTGCCCGTGCTGCGGGGCTGCGTACCGTCAACGCGGCACGCGCTTTTCCTTCGTCGCTGATCTATCCGGCGTATCCGTCAAAGAGATGATGCAGAGCATGGAGGTCACGCTATGAACGATAATGACAGATTCTATCCTGTCGTGCAAACGCCGCTCGGAAAGGTGCTGCTCATCGGCTCAACTATGACCGTTGAGCGCGAACGCGAGCTTTTCGGAAAGAAGGTGCTCCCGAATGAGCACAGATGAGTGCATTCGAGCGCATGATCTGATCAACACGCCGCTTTCCCATGTATGCGCGCCAAAGTGTACAGTAGCCCGTAGAGTCCGCCGAAGAGTAGCAAAGAATACAGTGTGTGAGTACAGCGAAAGCTGTTTCACCTGTCCTTTATCGGACTGCAAACAGACTGTTGTCAAATGCTTAACGGTCAACCGTTTGCCGATAGATTCTCTCATATAGCGCAGAAAGCCCACAGGAACGCTCCTGTGGGCTTTTGCTTTGCCGGTGCTCATGTTATTCACACACTGTTACCGTGCGGCTTACAAGCCAGCAGGAGGGCTGCAACACCTTTCCATTTTGCAGCAGTCTTTTACTCTGCCGTCTGCAACTCCACGAGCTTGTGAATCACTCGTTCCAGGCGTTCAAGAACTTCATCATAGCCAAAGTTAAACATTGCTTTCCCTCCTTTCCTCAGTACAGCAGCACAGGCTTTCCTGCCGCGCGCGTCATGTTGTTGATGTTGGGGACGACCACGCGGGCAAGCGTCTTACCATCCACAACGAGGTTCACATTGATGGGCTCGCGGCTGCCCTGTGCCAGCGCCTCCATGACGGCCTGCTTGATGGTCGAAAGCGGCGCTTCGACGTTCGTTCCGCTCTTCTGGTCGCCCAGTACAGCAAGAAATTCTTTGTTCGGGGGGATGACGGCACCATGAGCGAGCTGCGGGATATCGTTGTACACAGGCGCATTGCCATCTAAGCTCTGCGCCGCCACCCGACGGCTGCGCGCCGGTGCCTTTGTTGATACGCGCGTACCGGTAAAGCCGGACGTTGCTTTTCTGACTTTGGAATCGTCCACACTATCAACGAAGAATTTCAGCGCAAGGCCGATCGCTGCCGAGATGATGAACGCCGTACCGGCGCTGACGATGCCCAGCGCTGCAAGGCCAACGCCAAGAACACCGGCCAGCAGTCCAAGAAGTACGCTGCGCCCGATGCTGACAAGCCGCTGCGTGCCCTTCTTCGGGTCTTTGCGGACGCTGTAAATGCTCAGTCCGAGAATCAGGCCTAATCCCATGCCGACGACCGTACCGACGCCCGGCGTCACGATAGAGCCGATGACTGCACCAAGTAGCGCGCACAGCACGACGATCAACTCAGAAAGAAGCTGTGACTTGCCTCCGTGTTCCTCGTCTCCCTCTGCAAAGCCGGTGAGATAGAGACCGAGGATCGCACCCAGGCTGAAACCGGCCACGCCGCCGGTGATGCCAAGAAACACGCTGCCAAGCAGCGCACCGAGCAAAGCCGTGATGACCACGATCCACGCATCCTCTGCGTCCATCTCGGTTTTCCATGTTTCGGGGTCAAGGCCCACAAGGTACAGCCCCAGCAGCACGCCGAGGGATAAACCGATGACGCCGCCCGTGATGCCGCCGAACGCCGCGCCGAGTGTTGCACCGAGCAGCGCCGTTAAAACGGTCAGCCATGTTGCCTTGCTCTTGGGGATAACTTTCTTGTCAAAGCTCCATTTTAGGTCATCCACGACGATCTCAAGCCCCGCGCGGATGGTCTTAAAGATATCATTGATCTTCTGGAACACCTTGTCGAGCTTTTCCATCATGGGCCCTTCGTCAAAATCAAAGTCCGGCGCAATGGCGGATGCTCCGCCGCCACCGCCGCCAACGGACGTTGTCGTGCTGAGTTTGTTGATCTCATCGAACGCCGCGAGCGCGTCTGTCGCTTCCTTCGCCGCCTTGCCGGTCGCGTCAATGGCGGCGGCCTCTTTGTAGAGGTTTTTGCCCGATGCCTCCATGCTCTTCTTTGACTTACCGCTCAGAATCGAGATGATCGTCACGATCTCCGACACAATGGCCGCAAGCAGATTCATTAGCCACGTCAGCGCCGGAATGAGTACGTCCATCATAGGCGCGGCCAGCGTCAGCAGCGCACCTTTGAGGCGGGCAAAAGCGTCGGATGCCTCTGTGCTGGTCGCAATAGCCGCCTTGATCTGCTTGCGTAGCGCCATGAGCGCCGCCGTGATGACTGAGAATACAAGCATAGAGCGCGCTAAACTCTTGACCTGATCTTTGAAACGCGCGGCATACTGGCTCGCTTTGGCGAGCGCGGAATTCTCCGCCTCGCGCTCCCTGCGTTCCTGCTCCGTATTAGCGATCAACTCACCGGCAGCGACTTTTGCTTTGTCGAGCTTTACAGTCATGCTGTCGATGTTGGCGGTCGTCTCTTCGTAAGCAGCCGAAAGCGTTTTGACCTCCTTCGTCTGCGTGTGCAAAAGCTCCTCCTGCTGTTTGAGTTCCGCCTCCGCAGCAGCACGGCGGTCTAACACTTGTGCCTGATACTCGCTCTGTGTAAAGCCCTGCTTTTGGATCCACTCGCGATCATTCAGCCGTTCGACCTCTTTCCTCAACGCCTTTACGCGCTCTTCCGTCGCCTTTGCCGCCTGAGATGCGGCGTCGAGCTGCTTTTCAAGGTTCAGCTTATTGCCTGTTTCCTTTTCAAGCTCGCTATTCAGTTCGGATATCTTATCACGCAGCTTACTGAGCTTCTTTTGCGCTTTGGTCGAATCCAAGTCGCAGGAGAAGATCACGCTGCCGTCAGCATTTGCCATTCACAGGCTCCTTTCCCGCTCCCAGCCACTTAGAAATAGTCGTCTCTTCTTCCTGACTGAGTTTGCGCTTCATATTCACGATATTGCTGTTCCTGCGGTACCACTCGCGTTCATCCTTTTCAAGCGTCTTGCCGCGCGCCTTTTTGTCGCGGATGCGCACGACCTGCGCAAAGGTGCAGTCCCCGAGATCATTATACGCACCGAGGAACGTCCACCAATGGACGCCCCCGGTGTTGGTCTCCGCATCATAAGGGATTCCGCGGATATCTTGTCCGAATACTCGGTTGATGGGCGGGAGGATCAACGGATAGTCCTGCTCCCAGTCAACCAGCTTCGGCGATTTCTTCTTGTCCGGCTCCTGTCCGCCGTTCTGGAACCATGTAAAACGGTCTACAGCTTCCTGCAAATGCTGCGGCGGGATATCCTCAGGCGAGACATAGAACATCTGCAAGATGCCCTCCGCGCGGTCAGTGCCGCTCAAATCAGGATCACTCAGCATTACGAAGATATCGAGGATAACGCGAAAGTCCGTGCGGATCTCATAGCTCTCTCCGCCGATCTCGACGGAGGTAGGCAAGCCCCAATTCATCGGCGATACTTTGCCGTGTACTTCTGAATGCGCGGATTCGTGGCTTTCTGCTCACGAGCAAAGGCGCTGTCTGTCTCATCCATCAGCGCAAGCAGGAAATTTGTCCACACATGCAGGCCGTCCGCCATCGCATAAAGGTTCATGCTGCCAAAGATGCTGTCACACACCGGCTCTTCAAAAAGACCGTCAATGATCTCGCGCATCTCCTTGTCGCGGCGGCCGGTAATGTTGAAAATCTCAACGCGGTCGCCGCACTTCTGGACTTCATCGGCGTATTTTTCCTGCTTCTTATCCAGCGTGTCAAACGCGTTGTAAAGACGCTGGATAAATGCGCCGTCAGTCGGGTTGAATCGAATGATCACATCGCCCTTAACGCCGTGCACGGTGTATTCCTGCACACCGTTCGCAAAACTAAGTTCCATATTTATCTCTCCTTAAATTTGTTTTCAGGAAACTTTGTAGCAGTATGTTGATCTCTGCCGCTTATCGAAAATCAGAAGTTCTCCACGGCCTCGCCCGCGAGATCGTCCCATTTTTCGCTCATGCTGACAATTACACCGGGCGATTTGCGCCGGTAGCCGTCCCCGTCGCCGCAACTGTCAGAAATTGCCGAAATGCTGTCCCATGCCCGCATGACTGCGCCCTCCCCGCTCTGGCAGTCAAGAGCGATAGCGTTAAGGGCTGCGGCCTCTCGGCGGCTGTCCGTAGTCTTTGCTGCTTCGGCTGCGTAGTGACCCACTAACTTTAGCATGGTGGGGTTGCTGTCGAATCGCTCCATGAACGCGGCGTAATCAGCCGGGGAAAGAACGCCGGTTTTCATCAGCTCAAGGGCGTTATTGTCGATTGCGTCAGGGTTTGCAATATTGGCGGCGCGCACTGCCTGTTCCAGCTCTGCGCGGATCGTGCGGCGCGTGGCCTTGAAGTTGTCCCAAACGCGGGCGCTCACCTCGTTAAAGGTGGCTTCTGCGTCATGCAGCTTTAGCGCTGCGCGGGCTGTTCTCACCTGCTTTTCCTCTGCGCTGTCTCCGGGCTTCCATGCGTTAGCGTCACGGCTGGCCTGCTGCGCCTCTTGGAGTGCGCGGAAAGCGGTGTTGTACTCGCTGCGGGCTTCTTTGAAAGCCTTGTCGAGCTTTCGGGCGTAAATGTTAAACTCGCTCATTTCTTCGTTTCCTTTCTGCTGCAAAAGAGGGTGCAGCGCCCATTCTTATACATGGCGCAGGTATCACCGCAAGTCAGACGTGCAGGGAGAGGGCAACGTTTGTTTGCCGTTGCCGTTCCCGGCTTGCACTTGCCGTTTGTGTAAAAGCTGCAATCGCCCTCTTTGCATTCGGGGTATAGGCTGTTCGAAAAGGGGCAATCCTTTTTCGGCTTGACCGCCTCCGGCTCGGTATGCTTGCAAATAACCGTGCCCGCCGGAACCGTCCCGACAGTCGTTACAATAGTCGGCGCATACTCGCGGCATCCGTGCCCGAACTCGCGGTATCTTTTGCCGTGTTCGTCCACAAGTGGGAACTCATTCAAAACGTCCATAAACTATCCTTTCAAGTTCTTTGATGATCTCCGCGCTGCCATCTGTTGTTTCTACGTCAGCGCCACTTTTTACACACTTTTTCTCGGAGAAATGCGCCCTTCTGCAATCCAGCGCAGAACATTGGGGAAGCTGCCCCCTTTCCGTTGGAGCTTTGCGAGGCGTGATTTAATAATGCTGCTATTCATGTGCCTATTCCCTTAAAGGTCAATAATGATAATGCTATCGCAGTCTGATAAATAATCTCGCGCCGCCTGTTCCGTCTGAAATACCTTTGCAAGGCTTTGCGGCGCTCTGCAAGCCTCCCACGCGCCATTTTCAAGCAGGGTCATAATTGCTACGCCCGTTTGCTTCTGCGCTGCAATCGCCTGTAAAGCGGCGATTTGGGATTTAATGCTGTTCATGCATTCGCCCCATTTCGTATTTAATAAGGCCGTCAAGATCGGAAAGGCGGTTGCCGGAAAGTACGCGGAGAAATTCGCCGTTGTCAGCGGTCATTTCTTCAAGGTTTCCCATTTGTTCTTCGCCGGTGGGGGTGCAGTACTCAAATACAAGCTGCCGCCCGCTGCGTCGCTCCATAAAGGCGCGGATATGGTCAAGGCGTGTTCCTATTTGCATAAATCGTCACTCTCCAATTCCGGCAGTTCCAACTTACCTTGCTCGATTGCTTCATCAATCATCTGATAGAGCGACAGGCTTAACGGGTCAACGCCCTCGACAGGATGGGGATACAGCACAATGCGTTTGCCGTCCGGCGTCACCGCGCCATACTTACGCAAATACGTAAACGCATCTTCTGCCGTGCGGAACTCACCGCCGCCCTCGACGATGAAGACCGTCTCATCGGCTGACAGCGACCTGAGGTATTCCCGCAACGCCGCAAGGCGGATATCAAAATTTTTCTTCATCGCTGTTCCTGCTCCCTTCGCCATGCTTCAAGCTCGTCAAGCTGCTGCATGATGTCTGTGATCTCCGTGTATTTCACCGTCTGCCGTAAAATCTCTGCCGCGGCACTCACGCGGGTCTGTGCGGGCGCGTCTGCATCCTGCATGATCGTTGCCAGCGTATCCGCCGCGGCGTGCGCCCGCTCCTGCAGCACATTCCGCGCTGCTTCGGTTCGCTCGCGCCGTGCCTCGTTATACTTCTGCATAAACTCAGGGTCGCGTTTTCGGCGATAGATCGTCTGCTCGTTGATCTCGAGCTTTGCCGCCGCGCTCCGCACCGTCGCGGAGATCAGCAGCGCTTCAATAATGGTCTCATCTCTGATTTTCTTTGACAAAGTTTGAAAAGCCCCCTTTCCGGCTTTGTTTTTTCTGACGTTGCATCGTTCTTTCAACGGTAAAATTCCACTAACGGCTTTCGAATGCGCGGATGCCGCAAGGCTCGCAGCGCTTCCCGCCTCAACTTTGGGTCTGGCTTTCGTCCGAACCAGAATTCACCGATGATCGCCTCGCGCTGTGCATCCGTCAGTTGTGCAAGCGCCGCTTGTACGGCCTGTTGAAAATCCCGTTGTTCGACGTCCTCAAAGGCCTCTTCTGCTGCTTCATCTGAGATCGTGTCACCAAGCGTCAGGTCGCTGTCCTCGTCGCCTATCGGCTCGTCCATCGACCGGCAAACAGTGTTGATGGGGTCACATCGCGTCCGCTGTGTTCGCTGCCCGCAGGCTTCTGTGAGCTCCGCCTTGAGCTTAATGCCGTACAGCGTGAGAAATTCACCCTTGTTCACATCCCATGTTGGCAGCGTGTCCATGAGGGAGATAAACGCCACTTGCAGAAGATCGCTTTCCTCGACACCCGCACGGCCTTCCATTGCCCGCACCCACCTCAAGGTCTGCTGCCACGCAAAGCGTTCAACCGCCGCCCAAAGTCTCAGAATGTCCGCCTCGCCCGCCTGCACCGCTGCTGCAATTTCGCTTGTTCGCTCGCCTTGTGTGGCAAGTGGTTTTGCTTGCATATCTGCTCCTCCTGTGGTAAAATCAGAATCGACAATTCGAATTCACCACAAGAGCGGTCCTCCCCGATTTGGGGAGGGCTTTTTTCATACGTGTATGAGAACCGCGCCGCTATCGCTCACATCCTCGATGGGGCCGCTGTTGATCGTGGCCATCGCGTGGACTTCACGGTCGCCGTTACTCAGCTCGACGAGCGCGAGGCAGGCGACAGGGTACGTCTTGCCGTCCTCGAATGCGTAAAGCATATTTGCAGGGGCAGGGATGATCTGGATGATCTTGTCTTCGTTCATGGTTCTTGTCCTTTCTCAGTATTAAAGTCTGAAATGATTGTTTAGCGCCCGTTCGAATTTATCACGGTCATCGACGGGCAGGTGCGGGATAAGCAGGTGTTGCAGTTCATCACGCTGAAGGTAGCGGTCACGCTCACAGCGCGTGGGCTTGGTTGCTGTTAAAATATGAGTAGCGATTTCAATGTTCATGCTGTAACCCTCCCCGTAGCTTTGTAGAAAGTCGCGTCGACATGCCCGGTTGCGCCGCGTCGGTTTTTATCGAGCCATAGTTCCAGCAGCGACGGCGATTCCATGCGGTCATCCGTTTCGCACGGCGGGTTATGCAGCAGCGTCACCGTATCCGCGTCCTGCTCGATAGCGCCGCTCTCGCGTAAATTTGCCATCGTGGCCCGAAAGCTGCCGGAACGGTCAGAGGCCGCCGCGCGGTTGAGCTGACACAAGCACAAAACAGGAATGTTCAGCCTCATCGCAAGCAGCTTCAAGGCTCTGCTGTTTCTTGTGGTCGCTTCGTAAAGCGAAAGCCGCGTTTCCGGCGGTTCAAGCAGTCCGAGGTGGTCGAGGATCAGCAACCCCGGCTTTTCGCGGTAGGCCAACGCCTCTACCTGCCGGACGTTCATGCCGGAACGCCGATTGAACACGATTGGCAGTACGGAAAGATCGTTGGTGCCCTGCGCGTATTGCTCATACTCGCGATCCGTCAGCTTCCCGCCGAACATCAACCGTGACGAGGATACGCCGCCAAGATTCCCTACAAGTCGAGCGGAGCAATCTTCCGCGCTCATTTCGAGTGAGCAGTAAAGCACCTTCACGCCATTCCTCGCCGCATTAAGTGCAAGCTGCAATGCCACCGCTGATTTACCGACCGCCGGTCTTGCACCGATGACGTGTAACCCGCCGTTAATGAAGCCACCGCCGAGCAGCTTGTCAAAACTCATCAGGCCGGACGGGACGCACGGGGCTTTCCCGTTAACCTGTTCTGCGACACGGTTCCCAAGCCGCACAAGCGCATCTGTGAGCGTGTCTGTATCGCCGCGTGTGTTTTCCTCGGTTAATCGCTGTAATGCATCCTGCACCCGTCCAAGTGCTTCTAACGGTGCTTGCTCAGCTTCCATCAATCCTGCGCCTATTTCTCGCAGCGAGCGGGCAAGGAATTCTTCTTTGACCGCCGCTATGTAAGCGTCGAGGTTTGCTGTTGTCGGTGTAATGTCCATCATCTGCGCAAGCAGCTCGTCCGTCACCTCCGGGCAGTTGCGCCGGGCTTCGACACTGACGGTCAGGGCGTCAAATCCGCCCCTCCCCTCGTACTGACGCCGCATCGTGCGAAACACCTCTTGCAGCGCAGGAGAGGAAAATGCTTGATCTGGCAATCCTGCCGCTTCCGGGAACAGCGATGAATCGATCAGCAATGAGCCGATGACCCCGTACTCGTTCATTATGGAGTTCATGCGTCACCTCCATGTGCCTGTCGCCGCGTCGAATTGGCGAGGCTTGGGAACTGCATCAGATTGTTCTCCGCCGTAGCTTTGACGCTCCCAAGTCCTGACGCAAGCTTTCCAATCCTTGATAGGCTTTCCTTTCCCTTGCACCCAACCATTTGTGGCATAGTAGTCAAGGAAGTGTGCTGCGTCTACACTGTTTTGCCGTTCCGAGCAATATGCCTGTACTTCCTCAAGGGAAGGAGGAATAAAGCGAGAGCGTGGCGGCGTAGCCGCCTTATTCTCTGCTATTTCTTTCCTTATCTCTCCTAACTCTTCCCTAACCTGTGTATCCGATTTGGATACATCTTGTATACATTGCGTATCCATATAACTGTATCGTCCATTTTCAGCGATAGATAGGCGCTGCTTTTCTTCGGTGTAAATGGATGGTGTGTAGCGATCACGTTGAATATAATTGTTCACTCGCCAGTCTCGAATTACGCACACACCGGATTCAAACGGGATAACAAAGCCCTTCGCAATCAGCAGTTTCAAATCGTCTCCAGCAGCGCCGACCATTGCCGTAATCCGTTTGGGTGATGAAACAAAACCGTCATCGTCTGCTCTCATGCCGAGGTGAAAATAAAGGCTTTGTGAACTTGCCGGAAGGTCGAGAAACGAATCTGTATCAATCACATCGAGCGAAAACATCCTCCGTTTCGCCATTACCAACCCCCCAAAGATTCCTGACCCGTCATCCGTGCGAGCGCATCCTCCGCAACGACGGCGACAGCGCTGATTTCACGAGCGCGACGAGACATAGACCGGATGAAGCGCTTGACTTCGTCCTCGGTCGCGGGAAGAAAATAGCCAGACTGATTGTCGGACAGGATCAGCTTCCCGGCCTTTCGTTCCCGCTGAATGCGGCGGCGGATCGACCGTTCATCCTCACCCGTAAGCTGGACTAATTCTGTGAGCGTCAGGCCATTCTCTGCGCCCTCATGGAGCATATCAGAAATAAGTAGCTTTTCCCGTGTCACTGTGCTATGATCCGGATAGGGAAATGTGGTCGCCAAACCTTTTCCCTCTGCCCTTGTCGGTGTTCCAGCACCGGCAGGGGCTTTTTCTCGTGGTTTACTGAGCACTGTCTATCACCCCCGCCTGTTCATTGAGCCACTGCTCAAATGCTTTCACAGGAATCCGCACACAACCGCCTAATCGTACAACGGGAAATCCGGGGATCCTCATCCATCGATAGACTGTTGGACGGCTGGCGTGCATTGCCTCGGCTAGCGTAGTGGGCGTATATGCCAAGATTTCCATCATTCCGCCTCCTTCTCCAACTTAGAGATAGCTTCAAGAATAAGCTTCTCCTTGCTACAGGAAAGAGGAACTCGCAGCCAACGAGTAATAGTTGGTTCGCTGATGCCAATACACGACGCGATCTTCCACAATGGGATTCCCGCGCTTTTTGCTCGCTGCCGCAAAGATAAATTTTCCATTTAGCTATCCTCCTACTTGACTTATTGAATTAAATCTGCTATCATCGCCTTGATGATGATTTAATTCTACAAATTCGCTTCAATTTTTTCAAGTCGATGTAAGTAAAATTTAATCTACTTATTTTTGCAATAGTTGATTTTGCTCATACCTGTAGGAGGCCTGATATGACTAGGGAAGAACAATCTGTAAAGATGGGAAAGCGCCTAAAAGCCTTAAGAGAAGAAACTCCTTTAAATGGGAAAAAAATGTCCCATGAAAAGCTAAAAGAGAAACTAAAAGAAATATACGGGGTTGAAATCAGTAGAGACAGCCTAATGAACTATGAAGTAAGCGATGTCAATCATTCTAAGTTTGGCACTAACTTAAAAATGAATGTCGAATACTTAAACTGTCTTTCTAGTTTTTATGGTGTATCGACTGACTATTTGCTTGGTCGATCTGACGCTAAAACAGCAAATGAGGATATACAAGTTGCTTGTAAGACAACTGGTTTATCCTCAGATGCTATCGAGTCGCTACGATTTGACCACAGCCAGTCAAAACGGCGCGATATATTCGCCTTTGAAGATTTCTTAATAAAGGAAAGCTATGTTACTTTTTGGGCCGTTCAGATGCGCAATAGTGTCAAAAATATAATTCAAGTTAATTCTCTTCAATCAAAATTAGGCTCAGATATTGTAACGGATGAAACGAATTTTCACCGATGGCGGGCAATGAGCAGCTTTGAAAAATCTTTTAATAAGGCCGTGGAGGAATTTGCCCATCTTTATTCAGATGACTTAAAAATTGCAGACACAAATGCTTATCTCACTGCACGAAAAAACGAGTTTGAAAAATATCTAAAACGTATTGAAGAACTACAGTCAAGCCAAAAGTAAAAAACCGCCCTCGGTGTTGCAGCACCGAGGACGGTTATAAGGGGCAGCAAACGGAAAGCCTACTGCCCTCCAATCATAACAAATGCAGGAGGAAAAATCAATGCCAAGAAAAGCAAATACGCGCGCCGCGTCGGGTGCCGGTAGCATCCGGCAGCGGCCTGACGGTCGATGGGAAGCCCGTGTGACCGTCGGCAATGACCCAGGCACAGGAAAGCCGATCCGCCGCAGCATCTACGGTGAGACGCAAGCCGCCGTGCGCAAGCAGATGACGGCCATTCTCCGTGAAATCGACCGCGGTACATATCTGACACCGCAAAAAACGACAGTCGCGCAATGGCTTGACGAATGGCTCGATACCTTTGCCGCCAATAAGATCAAACCGACAACATACCTCCACTATCAGGCTTGTATAAAGAATTACATCAAGCCTCAGATCGGCGCTATCGAGCTGCAAGCTCTGCGCGGCGCACACGTCCAGAAGGTTTATAACGCCATGACCAAGAAGGGGCTGAGCGGAAAGACCGTCAAGAACTGCGCTGCCGTACTGCATAAGGCGCTCTCTGTTGCATTGAAACAGGGGATCATTGTAAGTAACCCCTGTGACGCCGCAGAGCAGCCGAAGGTGGTACAGCGCGAAATAGCGCCGCTGCGTGATGAGGACATTCCGAAGTTCCTTGAAGCAATCGAGGACAGTCCTTATCGAAACGCGCTTGCCGTCTGTCTGCTTGCCGGTCTGCGTGAGGGAGAATTGCTCGGTCTCCCGTGGTCACAGGTCGACTTTGAAAAAGGGCGTATCACCGTCAGTCAGCAGCTACAGCGTGAGAAGAAAAAGAACGGCGCTTACTACATTGCCGACACCACCAAGAGCGGCAAGCCGCGCACGATCGAGCCGCCCCCGCTCTGCTTTGAATATCTTCGGGATGAAAAGCGTCGGCAGGCGCAAAACAAGCTCAAAGGCGGTAAGCTCTGGAAGAACAGCGACAACCTTGTCTTTACCGATGAAATGGGTGCGCATCTTGCCATTCATACCTTCTACAAATATTTTAAGAAAATCGCTGCAAGCATCGGACGCCCGGATGCTCGTGTGCATGATCTGCGACACACAGCGGCCACAGTGATGATTGCCAGCGGTGCGGACATCAAAAGTGTGCAGGACTTCATGGGACACGCCACTGCGAGCTTCACGTTGAACGTCTATGCTCACACGTCCGAACAGATGATGAAGGACACCGCAGCAAGGACGCAATCATACTATGATAATGTAAAGAGAAAATATTCTTAGACCTGTTGGACCTGTGTATACAATGAACTAATATATAAGTTTCAAACTTGTATTGCATTTCACACTTCTATGACCTCATGCTTGTACATATTATCCTATTGACAAAATGTGATACAATAAAACAGTATAAGAACCATATTTAAACAAAAAATGAGGAGGTCTTATTATGGACAATTGTACATACGCAGATGCATTTGCAATTATGGGAAGTCTAACCGATTTGAAGATTGATTTTGCACTGACGCAGCCAACTCCAGGACCAGATGGTAAAATTATCGGCACAACTCCACAGATTGAACATCGCATTATTCTTTCCGTTCCTCTGGCGAAGGACTTAGCTAAAAAATTGATGGCCGCCGTGTCAGATTATGAGAAAAATTTTGGCACAGTTGTGGATATGAATTCCGTAGTTTCTGTAACTGAAACGCAGGAGTAATCATTATGAACGATACTGATGATAAACTCTTTTGCGTGAAAGATCCTCGTGGGAAGATTGTGAGTCTTTCAAAAAATCGGTATTATACCCATATCATTAGCAATGATGATCAACACCAGGCACATCCAGAATTTACGCCTAATGAAATTCAGCAAACGATAGAAACTCCTGATGTAATATACGGGAGTTCATTTCCTGATAGTGATGTATACTTCAAAAAAGGGTGTATTCAATATCCGAGTCTATTCATTAAAGTCGCAGTCTCCATGTATGATAATGAAGAGACCGGAGAAGTTTCTACAGCGTTTTTGTCAAGGCATATATCTGGAAATATTGATGAAGGGAGTCTTAAGTATGTTAAACCTCGCTTATGACAAGCAATTTGATATACTTTATGCTCGGCTGCCCTTTACAGGACACTCATACGTAGAAGAGGATAGCAACTTTGCCACCTATCACAATATAGAAACGGATTCGGTAACGGGCGTAGCAATATATTCATTTAAAAAGAAATTTGAAAATGGTAGTCTTTCTGCTATAAGAGTTCCGATTCCAATTGACTTTAACAGCAAAAAAATTCGAGAACTTATCTATTCCTAATGCATGATGGCGATAGCTTAGATAAGTGGAAATAGGGTGTACATGAAAAAACTATGTACATCCTATTTCTATTTTAGAGAAAAAATCTAATTGGGGTAAACTTAGGGGTAAAGACATCTTGCCAAAAGTAAGAATGCAACTTTTTATAACAAAACAAAGCGAGATAAGATAAAAAGCAAGGGAAAACGCAATGTTTTCTCTTGCTTTTCTTGGCGCGGAAGAGAGGATTTGAACCTCCGCGGCGCTTTTTACACGCCCTACTCCCTTAGCAGGGGAGCCCCTTCGGCCTCTTGGGTACTTCCGCAGGTCGATGGAAAAATTCAGTTGGCGGAGAGAGTGGGATTCGAACCCACGGATGCTTTCACATCGCCGGTTTTCAAGACCGGTGCCTTCAACCGCTCGGCCATCTCTCCGGATAATGAGTTCACGTCTAACTCTCAAACGCAAGAATAATATTACCATATTGAAGTACTGTTTGTCAACATAAAATACGAGAATTTTCATAGAACATCCTGTTGAATAAACTCAGAAATTCTTGATTTGGATATCCGATCTGTTTGTGACGTACTTCCAACTGCCCCACTGAATTCAATTCACCGGATCGTAACGAAATATGAACCAATATATCTTATCCAACCAAAAAGGATAGCCTGCACTATATCCCTTCCTCCAAAACAATAAAAAAAGAAGTCACTCGCATGAGTGACTTCTTTCGTGTTGGCGCTACCTATCTTTCCGGGCCGTCTCCAGCCAAGTATTGTCGGCAAAAGCGAGCTTAACTTCCGTGTTCGGGATGGGAACGGGTGGACCCTCGCCCTAATCAGCACCAACTGCTATTGAAACTGCTTATATACAGTAACAAACCTTTATTCATTTGTCAAGTTCGGAAAATGGTGACCCGTACCGGATTCGAACCGATGTTAACGGCGTGAGAGGCCGCTGTCTTAACCACTTGACCAACGGGCCATGCCTTGCGTC